>LULL01000393.1_pt1 | contig 13161 bp, 4 predicted proteins | sample 728161 | NCBI WGS metagenome assembly LULL01 (sample SAMN03860290, study PRJNA289734) | marine metagenome | biome: seawater column; feature: ocean; material: water; isolation source: Red Sea water column Station 149 - depth 500m | place: Saudi Arabia: Red Sea | collected 2011-10-15 | depth 500 m
CGATTATTGTACATCCTGCAGTTCGTACAATGCTTATGACCCAGAAAGCTTTTTCTGAAGGAGGTCGTGCTTTAGCCTATTTTCTAGCGCAACATGCAGATATTCTGGAGGTTTCAAATAATCCTGAGCAACAAAAGCTCTCAGATGAATTACTGGCTTTTCTAACTCCAATAGCAAAGGCTTTTTTAACTGAATCAGGCAATGAGTCAGCTAAACACGGAGTTCAAGTATTTGGTGGACACGGTTTTATCGCTGAACATGGTATGGAGCAGATAGTTCGGGATGCTCGAATTTCAACTTTGTATGAAGGTACAACTGAAATTCAGGCTTTAGATTTATTGGCACGGAAAGTATTGAAGTCTGGCGGTAAGCTATTACAAAATATGATTCAACTAATTGAAGTATTTGTAGAGCAACACAGCGGTCATACAGCTTTAATCCCATATACTGAAAAATTGACTGAGCTAACAAAACAATGGCATGGCATAACGCAGGAAATTTCTGAAAAAGCCAAGCAGAACCCTGAAGAAATTGGTGCAGCTTCGGTCGATTATCTATATTTTTCTAGTTATGTCATATTTGCATATTTATGGGCTCGGATGGCACAGGTCGCTGATGAAAAATTGCAAGCAGGCACATCTGATGAGCAATTTTATCGGGCAAAATTGACTACGGCAAAGTTCTTCTACCAAAAGTTATTAATCCGTACTCAGACCCATCTCGCGGCAATTCGTTCAGGTGCGGAATCTGTGATGGAGCTTGAGCAAAATCATTTTTCTTTTTAAAACTAGGCTATTTAGTTGACAATATTGATATAAATAAAATCATATGTTCTAGACATCTAAGTATCCTGAAATTTGATAATTTTTAGATATTGTCACTAACTAGCCCAGATGAGTTTTTATTTTCAAGTTGACTCTTCAATCAACTATCTAAATTAAATTTTTAATTGTTTGTATTTTTAATTTTATAGCCAATGATTATAAATTATTTTAAATAAAATCAAATGCATAAATTGATTTATTTATCTTTTGCAGTTTTTGCATAATGAGAAATTTTAGCTGTCTCTTCTTTGCTCTTATCTGAGTTGATCTACATTACGCAACAGTCTTCTATACCCCTAATTGTTAAGCGACATAGTAACTATTTATTATTAACTATACCGTCGTAAAGAACTGTCATTAGCATTATAAAACGGCGAAAATACAATCATACGTTCGTTACTGCTAGACCTTAAATTCTCTTTTAAAAAAACTTTAGCTATTATTGTCATTAAACTTTTAAGCAGTAGATATGATTCACTATATGAAATTTTTAATTTTTTATAATTTTATTTAGGTGATTGAATTTTATTATTATATTACTAATCCTCTATGAGGATACTTCTCAAAACCCTAGTTTGATACTTTTCGTTTCTATCTCAAGTTTGAAACTTAAAAAACTGAATGTAAAATTATCAAATTAAAAATAAATGTATATTAATTAACAGAAAAATTTTGTTTAGTGATTTTTATTTCAACATATGGTAAAAAAGATAAAAAAATCGCATAAACTGTTATTTTTGTGTTCAATTTTGTATTTTTGTAGTATGCTTTTGTAAAAATTGCTAATAAGACTTCATTAATTTTTTGCGGGTTCATAAGTATGCTAAGCCGATATGGGAAAAATGGTGCATTAAAGGCTATATTTGTCATTTTTATTGGATTCTTTTGTGGGGTGTACACTGCGAGTGTATATGCACAACCTAAAGCTGGAAGTAGTATCACCAATATCGCAAGTGGTGATTTCTATGATGAGCTAGGTAATCTGCAAGTTATTAATTCAAATGCAGTTATTTTAACTGTTCAACCTATTTACTCTTTAACTTTACAAAGTAATCAACAAAATATCGGGACTATTGGCGGTAACGTAAATTTTCCGCATGTTTTAACCAATACTGGTAACATCGTAGACGACTATAAATTAAGCCTTACCCAATTAACAAATGACCAGTTTAATTTAGACAATGTAGCCGTTTACATCGATCGTGATCAGAATGGCGAGCCTGATGATAATAATAATTTATTGAATTCAACGACAAGTTTTCGTTTAGAAGCTGGCGAGTTTGCCTCATTAGTTGTGGTTGGAAGTATTCCAACCAATGTAACTGCAAATAACGTCGCAAATTTTACTTTAACTGCTACAAGCCAGCATGATAATGCGATCGCTATGACCGTAAGTGATACAGCAAAAGTTGTGGATGATGCTGTAATTCAAGTGACGAAATCACAGAATATCAGCACAGGTAAAATTGGCACCGAAATTACTTATACCTTAGCGTATACAAATACGGGTACTGCGGCAGCAAGACTTGTATTGAGAGATATATTAGCTACAGATGTAACTTATAAATCGGGTAGTGGTAGTTGGGGAAATGGTTCAGGATCTTTAACTGATGCTGATGATGTTGAGACGGGTGCAAATGCGCCAATAAAATTTAAAGTGAGTAATGGGCAAGTAGATGTAGAGCTTGCAAGTGTGGCAGCTTTAAGTAAAGGTACAGTAAGTTTTAAAGTCACTGTGAATGCGAATGCTGCTGAAAAAGTTGCGAATACCGCCGATTATCAACAATACAATGCATCAAATGCTATTCTGAAAAATACGTTAACGAATACTGTAATTTTTAACGTTCAGCAAACCTTAGGTGTTGTACTTAACTATAGCCCAAGTAACGCAAATGATGATGGCGAGCCAAACGGTGGTTTGAATAACTTACAAATCCAAAATAATACTTTTGGGGGCGTAGCAAAAGAAATCCAGTTTGATAATTATATTTGGAATACAGGACAGGCGACGGATACTTATAATTTAAGCTTCGTTAAAAGTAACGTACCAAGTTGTGCTGTAGTTCGTTTATATCATGCAGATGGTCGTACATTGCTGACAGATACTAATGGCGATGGTGTTATTGATACGGGCGGATTGGCTTATGGCACATCAAAAAGAATTAAATTAGGGGTTTATTTCCCATCGAATTGTACTTCTACAAGTACAATGGATTTCGACATTACCGCAACTTCCGTGACAGATACTAGTGTAAAAAATAGTACGCGTGATCGATTAGTCAATACAGTTGCTGTGGGCGAAAGCGATTTGTATAACAGTAACAATTCAGGTGTGGGAGTTGGAAACGTTACTGGTTCAGGTGGGCAAGCCTTATTGGTGAAAAATGCTGTAAAAGGTGCAACAACTGTTTTCCCACTTGTTATTCGAAATAACAGCACGACCTCAAATAATTATAATTTGTATGCATCAAGTACAACGATTGACATTAATAGTATCAATACGACGTTACCAACAGATTGGATAGTGAAGTTCTACAATGGTGATGCAACATGTCAAACGTTACAGGGAGAAATTACCAGTACTGGCAATATGGCGGCTGGAACAACTAAACAGTATTGTGCCGTTGTCACTGTTCCTGCGAATACGACTTTGACAAGTTTACCAATTTGGTTCGCTATGAAATCACCAATGAATGCTCAAGGTGACAGTATTAAAGATCAAGTTGATGTGGCCGTACGTAAGTTGACTCTAGCAAATGATCAACAAGGGCGGATTAATGTCGGAGGTACGGTTGTATATCTGCATACATTAAAAAACATGGGTACATTTGTTGAAGGTGATACAAGCGGAAAAGTAAGTCTTAGCGTAGTCCCTCAAAGCATTAATGATGGTTTCACTTATACTTTGTATTATGATGCTAATAATAATGGTGTCCTAGATCCCATAGATCCTATTGCTAATGATTTAGCTGTAACAGGCGGTTTAAATCCTCAAAATTCAGTTCAATTACTGTTAAAAGTTCAATCTCCATTAACAGCAGCAAATGGTATTTCTAGTGCAGCAAACATCGTCGTCTCTGCTACGAATACAATTCAAGGTTTAACGCTTACGACAATTCAAAATACAGACTTAACAACAGTTGATCCTACGCAACTTCGTTTGACTAAAGAACAAGCTAAAGATGAGGCGTGTGTACTAAGTAATGTTGTTACAGCGACCTATGCGAGTAACCCGCTGGCGATTAAGCCAAATCAATGTGTAACCTATCGCCTAACAATTAAAAATGATGGTTCAACACCCGCAGCGAATGTTGTGATTAATGATGTTGTACCTGCTTATAGTATTTTGCGAAATGCATTGCCGCCGTCAGTGAGTAAGGGTTCTGTAGTTGTGAGTGGAGATCAAATTTCAGGAAATATTGGAGCGCTTGCACCACAGGAGCAGGCAGCATTGTATTTTTCTATTCGAGTTACTCCTTAAGTTGGGCGGATGGTATAAGATGAATATAATCAATACATTAGATAATATCCGCAACAGCAAGATCACATTGGGGATTTTGTTGGTTACTTTATTGGGAGTGCATCAGTCTAGTTCTGCTGCTGTTCCTACACGCCAAATCATTAGTAATATGGCGATAGGTGAATACAGTGAAGAAGGTTCAACCGTTGTTCAAGTCAGTCGTTCTAATTTAGTTCAAACAACGATTCTTCCAGTTTATTCTGTTAATTTGACGGCAAATAATACTAAAAATGTCGTAGCGGGTCAGACAGTATATTTCAACCATACTTTGACTAACACGGGTAATGAAGTCGACCAGTATACCTTTGCAGTGACAAATAATACTGGAGATAGCTATGACTACAGTAATCCATCTGTATTTTTAGATAAAGATAATGATGGCGTGGCTGATGGCGCAGCGATTACTTCTTATTCGTTAAGTGCAGGTGAGTCAGTTGGTCTTATTGTGGCGGCAAATGTACCGAATGGTGTAACGGTTAGTCAAAATGGATTATTAACATTAACTGTAAATTCTTTAAATAGTGCATCTGGAACAAAAACCAATATCGATACAGCAACTGTTACGAATCAGTCTGCTTTGGTTGTTCGTAAAAAGTTTTCTCAAACAAGTGTGGCAAATGGAGACGTTGTTACCGTTCGTTTGGATTATCAAAACTTAGGTAGCACAGCGACTGGCTCTGTAACTTTAACTGATGCACTTGATTCAAGTTTGGTTTATCAACTAAATGCTGGTGAGAATTGGAACGGTACAACTGTAAATCCAAGTACTGGGAGTAATGATCCTGCAGGAATCAATTACAGTGTGACATCAAATACTGTAACTGCGGTGATTAGCTCAATACCAGCAAATGCAACTGGCTATATTGAATTTAAGGTTAAAGTAAATAAAACAACTGCTGGATCAATCAATAATACGGTTAATTTTCAGTATGATCATGATAATAACGTAACAACAGCAAATATATCTGATCTCAGTAACATAGCTGTACTTAATGTTGCTTCAATTTATGCTGTCAAAATTAATGGTAGCGCAAGTGATGTAAACAATAGTGCTACAGTTATTGCTTCCGCTGCGGCTCAGGGTGGGGAGCTTACTTTTAATAACTATATTTGGAATACAGGTAATAGTACTGATCGATTTAATGTAACAATGACGGGTAGTACTTTTCCTACAGGTAGCCAAATTGAGTTTTATCGTGCAGATGGTGTAACCCCATTATTAGATAGTAATGGGGATGGTATTCCTGATACAGGTTTATTATCTGCAGGCGTAAATTTACCAATCATTGTTAAAGTACGTTTACCTAGTAGTTATGCTGTAACGACTGATACGACATTCGAAGTTTCACCCCAAGCTCAGTCTTTAGGTGATATTAGCAAAACGAGTTTGATTAAAGATCAGGGTAATTTACTTGCTACAACAGTAGTACGTTTAGTTGATTTAACGAATAGCCCTGAAAACAATGGCTTGGGTAATGGCAATATTGATAATGCTGGCAACCCGTGGAAAACTGTGATTGCATCAACAAGTACCAATTCTGTTGCGGGTGGGCAAGCAATATTTCCATTAAAAGTGGGCCATACTGGTATTGGAACTGAATATTTACTTAGTGCGAATTCGACGAGTGATTTTACGAATCTAATTTTGCCTAATGGCGTGAACCGTGTTCGTTTTTATGTTTCTGGAAATGGTTCAAATTGTAGTGTCTTAGGTAGTGAAACAGGTAAAACCATCTATCTGAATAATGGTGAAAGTCAGTTAATCTGTGCTGTTGTTGAAGTAGATCAATTGAACAGTAGTGTAACTACACCGATCTATTTCCGCGCTCTTTCTACAAGTTTTGTAAGCGGTAATAATAGTAGTAATCCGAGCCAAGATATTATTAAGGATGCGATTACTATTCAAAGTGTCAATTCTGTGGCTAAAGTGGAATTTACGCCAAATTCTCGTGGACAAGTCTCGCCTTTAGGCACCGTCATTTATAGTCATCTTTTAACTAACAATACAGATGTTGACTATACCGGGAACTACAGTTTTCTTTCGAATAACGATCAGGTTGAGTTTAACAGCACTCTTTTCTATGACGTAAATGGAAATGGTGTTTTTGATGCTGGGGATTTGGTAATGAGAAGCTTAGCTGACTTGCCAGGTGGAAAATTAGCAGCACATACTCAAGTCAAATTATTGCTTCAGGTTAAAAATCTTGTAGCAAATAATATTGCCCAATCTAATAACACCACGATTAATTTAACGAATAATGCTAATGGTCAAGTTGTGGCATCAATTACCGATGTAACCACAGTGAATCAGACACAATTGAAGTTGAGTAAGTTACAAGCACGTGATTTTGATTGTAACGGCACAGCTGATGAGTCCTATACAACCAATAGTCTAAATATCGGTAAACAAGCAAATGGTCAAGGTCAGTGTGTTTTGTATAAGGTGATTTTAACCAATACAAGTGCTACTGGTTTGAGTACTGCATTTACCTTTAGAGATATGACACCTGCATATACCGTTTTATCTCAATCACCTATCTGCACATCTTGTAGTGGTATGACGGCTCCCACAGTTGGTAATGCTGGCGCGGTTTCAGGAACATTAAATAGTGTGGCTGCAAATCAAAGTTATGAGTTTAATTTTGGGGTGCGCTATGTTGGTCAGTAAGCAAAAAATGAAAAAGAATATCTCTAATTACAGCATGATGAATCATAAAGTTAGTTATATATATACCTTGGTTTTGTTTATCTTAACCTGTTTGGTATGTAGTCAAGCTGTATTGGCTGCTCCGCCAACCATTGAGATTTATTCAGGCTCTGGGTCTGGGCAGGGTCCAACTGCATCCTCAGGCACACACACTTTTTTACTGAATAGAAACAACCCATCAGACAATATGGGTGAGGTATACGCACCGACAACAACGGTAACTTATTCAATTACAAATTCTGTTTATAATGCAACACCTTATACATCGAATAGTAATCAGTTTAATAAACCTGATTTTTTTATGGGTGGCGATACAAATAATAATAACGTAGTTGCTCCAGTGAATATTCTTCAGCCATTGAATGGCTATGGAAGCCCTAGCGATAATATGTTCGCTGCCTCCCTTCAGAATGCGCCAACTGGTTGTACAAATGGAGCTGACTGTTTGAGTACCAATGGTGGTATTAGTGTGACCTCTAATAATGGTGTGGCTATGGAAATTACCACACGAGGTTTAAATAACTCAGGAATTGCAACGAATGCCAGAGTTAGAATGGGCACGATTGTTATTAGTTTCAATCGCCCTGTTACTAATCCCATATTACAAGCTAGTGCATTAGGTGCTCAAGCATCAACTGGATTGGGTTTTGGTGCAGAGTTTACATTAACAAATAGTAATGTTCCTGTAGTGATGAGTCGTATCGCAGGCAGTAAAGAACTTACAGTAAGTGGTAACAACATCACCAATAACGCTTCTACAATCAGAGCGGCCAGTGGCAATGGTGGTGCTAGTGGAAGTATATATATCAAAGGTAAAGGTATTACATCGTTAACTTTTGATGTTTATGTTCGCGGTGATGGTAAAGGATCAACTTGGTCTACAACTGGGGCTGATGCTTTCTTCTTTGGTATTTCAAGCATGGATGCTGATAGTGATATTTCAATTGTAAAAAGCCAACGTATTGGTACAACAGATGCATTTGTGCAAACTCAATTGAACAATGTGCCAGTAAATTCAATCATGCAATATCGCTTATTGATTAGTAATACTAAGCCTTCAAGTGCAACAGTTGGTGGGTCAGCTTATTTAGCGCCTTTTTCAGATGTAATTCCTTCTAATTTAAAAGCTGTAAGTATCGTTGGCGCTGCAACTACGACTGGTACAGGTACGTCATGTTCACCAACGCTTTCAGGTAATGATACTAGTGGATACACTTTAACAGGAACATTTACTGGAGCAAGTGCGGCCACATGTACTATTACAATTCAAGCTACAGCTGCAGTTGTAGGAGCAATTACTAATACTGCAACGATTGAAGCTACATCAACTGATTCAGCCACTACAAACGACAGTAGTTCTGTGAACGCGATTATTGTCGATCCAACGCCTGTATCAGCTGATACCTCTATTTTGGAAGCTCGTTTTAGCATTACACCAAATTTACCTACCATTGTTCGTGGTCGAGTTGGTTCTCAACTTATTGATATTAAAAATGAAGGCCCTAACAATGCAACTAATACAATCGCTACTTATGTTGCTGCTTCGCAAACTGGAGTGACCATAACAGGGGTTAGTATTGTTGGAGGGACTGCGTGTACTCAAAGTGGCAGCAATTGGATGTGCCCTTTGGGCGCTGTTGCCAATGGTGCTACAAAGCAGTTGTCTGTTAGTTATAGCACGGCATCCACATCTTCTTTAGGCACTGCTCAACAAGCGACTGTTAAAGTTTCCAGTGATGAGTTTAACCCCGGTAGTGGTGTAGGAGAGACACTTTATAAAGTATGGGGAAGCAACCAACAAAATGAATATAGACCTAATGGTGCATTTTGGGTGGGTTATGAAGGAGCTGGGGGAACTGCAAAAGTAGGCACATATGCAGATGAAAATTCTTCAATTCTTGGAGCGTGGCCTGCGAATCAAGCTAGCCCAACAGGTGCATATTTAATTTCTGGTAATAACGGGACGAGTGATTCAACTTATGGATCATCTAGCACGACAGCTTCAGCAATGATTCAGCGAATTATTACTAATATGAGTTCCGATATAAATGCAACTGCACAACTTGATTTAATTGATGCACCAAATATAGGTGATAACCGTCGAGCATGGGAATTTACTACAGGGGTATATATTACTAATTCTCAAGCAATCACCATGTGTATTGGTAATACTAGCATAGGAATCGATGATGGTGGGTACATCATGGTCGATGGTGTTGCTGTTAGTAGTTCAAATAATTATTTGGCTGGAGGTGTATCTACATCGACTTCTGCTGCGCTTTCTCCAGGTTACCACCGTATTACTTATCGTATTGTTAATAGGAATACTTATTCTGGAGGCAGCGAGCGTTCCCCAGGTGGATATGGTGCTATTGGCTTATCTCTAAGTGGTAGTTGTTCAACAGCGAATTATGATAATGCTACGAATAGCGGAATTCCCGTCAGTATTAATATTATTGATGGTGCAAAAATTAAAATCGCTAAAAATTCAGTAAATGGTACTGGTACCTTTAGTTATATTAATTTGAGTAATCTTGCGAATAATACAACAGTAGTTTCAACGGATTCCGTAACAACAGTAACAGCAGGAGCAACAGCAACTTCAGTACAACAACTTTGGGCTCAAGCATTAAATACGGATGTATCTATTACAGAAAGTGCTTTAGCTGGCTATGTTTTATCTGGTGTAAGTTGTATAGATTCAAATAGTGCGATCACGGGTAATACTGGTACTTTTTGGACGCTTGTAAATAATATTCTGACAATCCCTGCGGCTCGCGTTAAAGAAGGTGCAAATATCACTTGTACCTTTACAAATACGAAGCTTATCTACGTCGATATTACTGGACGAGTATTTATTGATAATAGTGGAACAACTCTTGATCCAAGCAAAGCTTACAATGGAGTTCAAGATACTGGTGAAGCTGGCATTGCAAACAGTACGATTCGTCTAAATAACTGTAGTACTACGCAGTTAGCTTCTGCTGTAACAAGTGCTAATGGTGACTATGCTTTTTCGATCGAGCAAAGCTTGTTGCCAGCATCTTTCTGTATCGTTCAGCAGAACGTATCTGAATATATTTCTGTTAGCGGTACCAGCGGTTACACTCGCGCCTCTGATACGATTGCGTTAACCAAGACCAGTGCAACAAGTTATACAGCAAATAACTTTGGGGATGTAATTGTTAATGTTGTATTGAATGAAGATGGGCAGCACACAGCGATTGCTGGAGATGTTACGGATTATCCTCATCGTTTGAGTACAAACACTCCTGTTCTAATCACACAGTTATTGCAAACCCAGACTCAGCAACCCAACGCCAGTGCTGATCAGCCATGGCAGGCAGTGATTTATAGGGATGCAAATTGTAATGGTCAGGTGGATATGGGGGAAACTGTATTTAATCCAAGCGTATCTAGTTCTATTTTATTGCAGCCAAGTGTTGATATTTGTTTAGTGCAACGAGTTCATGTGCCGACGAATGTTGTGGCAGGTGCGCAGCATACAGGTACGCTTCAATCCAATTATCAATTTATGTTGGCGAATCCAGAGGAAACAATTTTAGGTCAAACAGCTAAACGTCAGGATGTGACACTTATTGGCAGTGCTGGCTTAGCTTTGACAAAAAAAGTTCGTGCAGTAGCAAGTTGTCCTTCTACAGCATCTGATACAAATGCATTTCTTACGTCAAATCAGGCTGCGAAGCAAGACAATTTAGAGTATGAAATTACCTATAAAAATAATAGTAAAAAGAAAATTCAGAACGTCAAAGTTAAAGACAGTTTACCAATTGGTACTAATTTTGGCAGTGTTAGCTGCGGTATGACGCCTACTGGAAATACCTGTAATACAAGCCATTCTGGTGATTATCTTGAATGGAGTTTAACAGGTCTATTAAATCCATCTGCATCAGGTACTTTGAGATTTTGTGTGTCGCAATAGTTGAAAATTCATGAAATATGCCAAAAAATCATTTATTTGGCGTGTTTTGTTCTAAAAGTTGGTATAGAAGTTGCTGATGTTTGAACTAGTGCTTGTTTCTTTACAAAAAAGTGATTTTTTTAAACAAAAATGCATAAAAATGTTGTATTTTTGCAATGGTAAAAATTATTTAGATTTGTTTGGAAAACTGTTTTGAAATTTAGGATGTCGAGTTTGGAAAAAATAAAGATGAACTTAAAAGATAATTGGAAAAAAGGTTTGCTGGGTGCAGCTAGTTTAATTTTGGCGGTAAGTGTTTCTGCTGAAACTAAACTTGTAAAAGATCCTGTATCTGTAGAGTTAAAAACTTATCTCATTAGTGTGAGCACGGATGGGAGGCCTACAGCAAAGTTAGTAAGCAAAGTTAAACCTAATGATGTGGTTGAATATCGTGCTACGTATACAAACAATACATCGGGAAAAATCAAAAACCTAGCTGCTACCTTACCAATACCAGTCGAAACTGTATTTTTGGCGAAATCTGCGCCAGAAAATGCACAAGCGAGTACAGATGGTACAAGTTTTGCCCCAATGCCTTTAAAGCGCAAAGAGGGTAATCAAATGGTGAATGTTCCACTGAAAGATTATCGTGCATTACGTTGGATGATTGCAGAACTTCCTGCTGGAAAATCTGTAACTGTTTCAGCACAAACGCGTGTTAACAGTGACAAAACCAAAAATTAAGCAAACTGACATTGAATATTTTCAACAGGGGTAAGTTATAAATGTCAAATCAAACTCAACGTTTAAAAATAACGCAATTAGCAGCTTCGATTGCAATTGTTGCAGGTGGCGCGGCGTTCCTTCCTGCTGCTCATGCAGCAGCTCCTAGTGCTGGTACAAACATTAGTAACATTGCATCTGCAAGTTATACCGACAGCAATGGTTCTAATAAAACGGTTACATCAAACGTAGTTACTACAACTGTGTTACAAGTTGCAAGCTTTACTTTGATCTCAGATCAAACAAAAACTGCTAACGCAAATGGTCAGGTATCTTTATCACATACACTAACTAACACAGGAAATGGTAGTGATACCTTTAATGTGGCTGTTGCGAACAATGATACGCGTGACAACACCACAGATAATTACGATTTCAGTGGCTTGAATGTTTATCTTGATGCTAACAAAGATGGTATTCCAGATAGTCAAACTCCTGTTACTAGCGTAACTTTAGCAGCAGGTGAATCTGTTAACTTAATCGTACAAGCAACAACTGCAAGCAACAATGTTACTGCTGGTGATCTTGGTAAGTTAACCGTATCAGCAATTAGTGGCTTTGATGCAAGTGTGACTGCTAAAAACGTTGATACTGTTAAGATTACGAATGGTGCTGTAATTAGTTTGGTTAAATCTGCAAGTGTTAGCAATGTCGATGCGACTTTGTCAAACCCTACTGCGCGTGAAGTTGAATATAGCTTGGTTTACCAAAATACTGGTAATACTACGGCAACTAACGTTACGATTACTGACGTATTGCCAGCTGGTTTAACCTATGTTGCTGGCTCTGCTACAGTAAATGGTACTGCTGTAAATGATGGTACTTCAGATGCTGATGGATATAGCTTTGCTGCTGGCACGGCTACATTAGTTATCCCTACTGTTGTTGCGAACAGTAGTGGTGTGTTGAAATTTAAGGTTCAAGTAAATCAAAACACTCCAGCTGGTACCATCACAAACATCGCTGAAGTTGATCCAGATGGTCCAGGTACAGAAGGTAAAACACCATCTAACCCGAACGATGTAACGGTTTTAGGTGTTAAAAAAGGTACGATCAACGATAGTACTACGGATGCCTTTGCTGATGGTCAAGCTTCAACCGCTCCAGCTGATGATGTAATTACAAAGTCAACAACACAAGGTACTCCAGTTGTGTTTGGTGTAACTGCAGGTGGTGGTGAGCCGATCGTAGTACATAACACTGGTAATGTTACTGAAGCATTTAATATCACTGTGAACAAAAACTCTTTACCAGTAGGTAGTATAGTTGAATTATTCAAAGCTGATGGTGTAACGCCTTTAACAGATACGAATGGTGATGGCACAGTAGACACAGGGCCGATTGCAAGTGGTGCAACATATCAAGTTATTGCTAAGGTAACTTTACCTTCTGGATACTCTTCAAC
>LULL01000995.1_pt1 | contig 13107 bp, 20 predicted proteins | sample 728161 | NCBI WGS metagenome assembly LULL01 (sample SAMN03860290, study PRJNA289734) | marine metagenome | biome: seawater column; feature: ocean; material: water; isolation source: Red Sea water column Station 149 - depth 500m | place: Saudi Arabia: Red Sea | collected 2011-10-15 | depth 500 m
AGACGTATCAGTGTTTTCCTTATTACCGTTTTATACTGACTTTGATAAGTCTGATATTGCAGAAAACTTGGAGTTATATGAAAAACGCATTGAAAATATAAAGAGTAAAGAAACTAGGGATTGTATTCGTCCAGTGGTTTGGAAGGTTAAATCCGTACTAAATATTCGTTAATATAAATATTCACTATTTAAAAAAATAGAGTTACCTCTTAAGCGTTGAAAAAATGACAGATTACGATTTTAGAAATTTGAATGACAAAGAATTTGAAAATCTTGCAGTAGATTTATTAAGTAATTTATATGGTGTTAGAATTGAGCGCTTTAAGCCAGGAAAAGATGGTGGAGTAGATGGTCGCTATTTTGTAACGCACAGTGCCCCCGACGAGGCAATAATTCAATGTAAACATTGGAGTAGTTACTCGAGATTGGTAAGTCATTTAAAAAAAGAAGAGTGTTTCAAAGTTAAAGCGTTAAAACCTAAGAAGTATATTTTTATTACTTCTCTTCCTTTATCTCGATTAAATAAAAAAGAAATTGCTAATATTTTTAAACCTTATGTTTTATCTGATAGTGATGTGTTTGGGCGTGATGATCTCAACCAGTTGATTGCTAAGTATGAACATGTGGAAAAGCAGCATTATAAGCTTTGGCTTACTAGTTTGAGTATTATGCTAAAAATGCAAAATCATTCAACCTTTGGCAAAAGTAAAGATTTACTGGAAGAATTTGAAGAGAAAAGTAAGATTTATGTCTTAACTCAAAATCATAAAAATGTACGTGATAAGATAGAGGCTGATAGAGTTGTTATTATATCTGGTGAGCCTGGGAGTGGAAAGACAACTATTGCGGAGCAGATATGTTTAGAATACCATCTGGCAGGCTATGAATTTGTATGCGTAGAGGATGATATCTCGGAAGCAGATGCGGTTTTCAATAATCAACAAAAGCAAATCTTCTATTTTGATGACTTCTTGGGAAGAAATTATCTAGAGGCATTTACAGGAAATCAGGAATCTAAGATTTGTAGATTCATTAACAGAGTTACAATGTGTAAAAACAAAGTATTTGTTTTGACATCTAGGACAAATATTTTTAACCAAGGTAATTTGTTAAGTGATCTTTTTCAACAGGGTAAGGTTTCAAAGCATGAATATGAAGTCAAAATTGACCAAATCACTCACTATGATAAAGCCAAAATACTCTATAATCACATATGGTTTTCACGTCTGAAAGAGAGATATGTTGAACAGCTATATCATCAAGAGAGGTATAAAAATATTATTTATCATAAAAATTATAATCCTAGATTGATATCATATATTACCGATATTGATAGTCATGCTATTTCTGAAAATGAATATTGGAAATACGTTTTGTCGACACTGGATGACCCTAAAGGTATTTGGGAGAATTTGTTTAATGTTCAGCTAAGTGAGAGTTGTAGGGCCTTAGTAGTCTTGGTTGCTTTTAACAATAAGGCAATCCATGAGGAGGTATTGTCTAATGCATTTATGCGTTTTATGTCTAGTGACAGAAAAGTATCTACGGTAAGCCTAGGTGATGATTTTTATAGAGATTTAAAGCTGTTAGTTGGTTCCATGCTGTCAAGAACCATATACATGGACACATTTTGTAAGTACGATGTATTTAATCCTTCAGTGGCAGACTTTGTTCTCAAAAAGTACTCTAAGCAGAATGATGTGATTACTCAAGCTATTAGAAGTCTTCGAACTGTTTCATCGTTGGAAGGAGTTCTTGATCTAGCTAAGAATGGGGTAATTATAAAATCATTTTTTGATGCTATTTTGAATAGCACTATAGGAGATCTTTTAGTTAGCAAGCCTGAGGAATTTTCTAACTCAGGTGATTATATATTGTTTCTAGGCCTAAGGGCGAATAGAGAAGATGTTTCAAGAAAGATTGTTTCTATTATTGGTCAAGTCGGGTTTAATATTGAAAGCATTTTAAACATTGATAATTTTTTAAATTTCTTTGGTGAAAATATGGAAAAATATGGAAATGGAGATGTTTATGTTGTTATCCAGAAAAAACTTAAGAGGATAGTAGATCAATTATGGGATTATACAGATTGTAACCTTGCGCTTAAAATTGCAGGTAATATTTCTGAAGATTGCTATGATGAAATATATAGCACTCTAAAAACGAGTGTTGTTGAATATTGGAAGGAAGACATAACTAGTCTTTCTCTCTCTGATGGACTGTTTGGATTTGACGATATTTATTGGTCTGACCCAGAAGGTTATTATGGAGTTTTGCATGGTTGGGAAGGAAAAATAAAGGATTTAGTGTCAGACGTTCTGGGTGAATATGACATAGATTTTGATGAGTCTGAATACGATGAAATTTTAAGTGGCTTCGACGAAGAAAAGGTTTTAGATAATCTTTTACAAGATGAGCCTTATGATAGAGAACGCTATTATGAAAATAAGTATGGCTTATCAGCTGTAAGCAGTACTCAGTCATTGGATAGCGATATAGATGATTTGTTTAAAAAGTAGAAGGATTTTTTATGAGTTCTGTGGCGCCTTACATTGTATATGAAAAACGATTGGTAGCATTTTTAGATGTAATGGGATTTAAGGAGATGTTAAAGGGGAATTCCCAGGAAAAATTGCAGGAGTATTATAATGCCTTGTTTGAATATGTTGAAGGAAAAGAGCAGACCTATAGACTTACTGCAAACGAAGATGGATTTAAGAAGCTGTTAGTTAGCGATGCCGTAATCCTTTCAATTAAACTTGACGGTAGTGAGCGCCAGAAGTTAAAAAAGGCTTCTCGCTTCATTTCCTCAGTATCTCTCATTCAATATTTATTAGCAGTAAATGTTGATATTTGGACCCGAGGAGCAATTTCATATGGGAATCTTTTTATTGATGAAATCTCGAATACTCTTGTTGGTCCAGCCTTTGTAAGCGCTTACGAACTCGAAAAAACAGCAAACTATCCAAGAGTAATAGTCAATCCTCAAGTCTGTAGTGCTTTTGACGATATAGCTTCTCCTCTTGATTTTGTAAATAAGGTTAATTCGCAGGGGTATGGGAACTGCTTACTTACTCCTGTTCCTCAAGACCGTTTAGCGCGAACCCATTTCCCTAATGATGCAATACAAGTTGATTGGTTTAAACACGCTTTTGATAAGAGTCATTCACTGGAGAAAATTTTTGCTCAATTATTGCTCAGATACATAAGAGAATCGTATGATTATGAAAAGGAGAGGAATGACGATGGTCTAAGTAAGAATAGACTAGAGCAAGTTGATCTAAAGTTAAAGGCAATGGGTTTTTAGTTTGGCAATTCTTCTTGAAAAATGAGCTGAGTTTATCTAAGTATTTTAAATAAATATTGGAATTTTCTTTATTTTCTATGCCAGCCATGCCAGCCGACTTCTGAAGTATCGTTAAATCGAATGAAGTATTATGAAATCGAAAAAAGAGCGAAAGGCCTGTATTCATCGCTAGTTTGTTGAAATTAATAAATTTTTCAAAAGGAAGAAAAACGCCTCGGGTAGTTCGGGCATTCTGCAACTTACCGTTTTTATTGATTCTTGTAAAGAGACTCTAGCTCTGGCATTCAGGGGTTATATCTTTGATATCACTGAAGAAAAAGTCTTGATACTCGCCTATACTCGCTAAATCCCGACTTTCCCCGACCTATCCATTTTTGGATTGACAAAGTGTACACTATAATGTACATTGAAAAAAAGGAGATTCGTTATGAGTAATCCAAAAAGAAAAACAATTACAGAACTTAGAAATTCTATATTTGAAACTTTTGATGAAGTTGTTTCTGGAGAAACTCAACTAATTACACATAAAAATGGATCTATGGTAGCAATGGTTCCAGTAGATCAAATCGAGAAACTCAATGAAGAAATTGAGCTACATAAAAACTTAGCAATTGGTTATGCACAGGCCTTAAGAGGCGAAGGCGTATCTACATCTACTTTAAAGCAAAAACTTAAGAAAAAAGAAAAATCATTAAGAGCAAAAAATGATTAAGTGGACGCCAAAGTCTGAAAATGATTTAGAAAATATCTTAATTCATATAACTAAGAATTTTGATATAGATTTAGCCTCTGAGATTGTATATGGCATTATTGATTATACCGAAATAACTTTAACAAAAAATCCATTAGCTGGAAAATTATTAACCTCTAACCCACTTTTTGCAAAACTGGTCTACAAGGGCAACTCGATATACTATTGCGAAAATCCAACTGATAAAAATCTCTATATTGTATATGTGCAAGCTAGAAAGATGAAATTTAAACCTAGGCGATTAAATGATAACGAGGTCGCATAACGTATGAAATTATTAATTTTAGGCAATAGTGGTTCTGGTAAGTCTTGGCTGGGCAAAAAGCTTACTCAGAAATTAGACTGTAAATTCATTGAAATGGATAAATTATTTTGGGAACCAGGTGGTTTTAATAAAAAAAGAGATCCAGAGCTTGTAAAAAAGGACATTCATTTATCTACATCAACAGATAGTTGGATCTGCGAAGGCGTTTTTGGAAAAATTGCTGATATGGCCATAGAAAAAGCAAATATGGTTATTTTATTAGATCTTGCTTGGGAAGATTGTAAAAAGAATTTAATGAATAGAGGGCCTAATTATGAAGACTGTCAGTCCCCGTCTCAGGCAGATAAGTCTTTTGAAGAATTATTAAATTGGGCCAAAGAATACTCAGTTAGAGAAAATCATACCTCTAGAAATTATCACTACAACTTATATAATAATTTTTCTGGAGAAAAACTTATTTTAAAGAACCGTGATGATGTGAATGATTTCTTAATACGTATCACAAATTAGATTATAGATAATATATGGTATAAAATTTTATAGATTAAATTAAGGCATATATATAATGGGTCATGATCAATGCATATTTTGTAAAATATTAAAAAATGAACTTGAAGCAAGCTTTGTCTATAAAGGCAATATTGTCTCAGCATTTTTAGATATTAATCCCGTTAATGAAGGGCACGTTTTAGTTGTTCCAAATATTCATTGTGAGAGGTTTACTGGCTTACCACCAGATACAGTCAGAGAAATGTTTTTTATTGGTCAAAAAATACTCAAAGCAATTGAAGAGTCAAAGATAGCTTCTGATGGAGCAAATCTTTTTCTTTCGGACGGTTCAGTTGCAGGACAAGAAGTTCCACATTCTCACTTACATATTGCTCCCAGATTTTATGGCGATAAGCATAAGATGGGGTTTTCACATACAACAATTAGTCAAATTAATCGAAAAGCATTAAGCAAAACAGCAACGGAAATATCAGATAAATTAAAAAACACCTAATTTTTAAATGCCCTTAATTCATAACTGACGCTAGCCTATGTTCAATTTTTGTAAGATTGAGACTCCATGAATAGAGAGTTTTTAGTCAACTTTGTGTGCTATTTCCTATATGATAGAAGCATGAATGAAGATAATATTAAATTTCGCCCTTTTAATAAAGATCATTTAAGTTTAATAAAAACATGGCTTAAAAAACCACATGTTATTGAGTTTTGGGACAATTCAAGTTTTAATGAGCCCTACGAAGAATACATTATGTATTCTTGCACCGATGGATCAGTAGTTCAGTTTCTTATTGAACTTGATAATAGTCCAATCGGTTACATTCAATATTATTGGGCTTCAAAAATTAGAGATGGATGGTGGGAGGGATACCCAGATGATGTTGTTGGCTTTGACTTCTATATAGGAGAACCTTCTATTTTAGGAAAAGGTATTGGTGAAAAAATAGTTAACGCTTTTAGCAAGTTCCTATTTAACATACCAAATGTAAGCTCAATTATTGCTGATCCTTCACCAAAAAATTTAAAGATAATACATATTTTAGAAAAGTGTGGATATGATAGAATAAAAAGAATCTCTACACCTGACGGACCAGCAATTCTTTATAAATTAGAAAAATAACAAGTGTTGTATGAATTACTAAGAAAGATAGAAACTTCTAAACTTTTTTATTGTGGCATTAAATATATAACTTTCAATATTTACCAGATTTGATTTAACCAAACATATTCATTGATAAACCTTTTGTGCGCAAATAGATTTTATACCTATAGAGATTTGTAAGTAAGACAAGGATATCTTTATTTCAAAGATATCCTTAATAATATTTTAAGGTTTTTTATGCCCAGTTAAGACCCTAGAATATTCACCATATTTAGTTAAACCAATTTTGTGAGCTTTTGCAGCCTGATTTGCCATATCTTTAACACTAAAGCCATATTGGGCAAGAGCTAAAATTGACAAAATAATTAATCCTTTAAATAAATCATTTAAAATACTCATTTTTCATCCTTTGTTTTTAGTTAAAAATGACAAATAATACGGACGAAGAGATTTGATTGGTGAGTTCTTTCTTTAGTAAGTTTCACATGCTCGCCATACTCGCTATACTCGCCAGATCGGTGATATAACGTGAATAAAAATGAAATACCATGAAATATGAAAACGCTTAAAACGCTCTTTATTGTTGGTAAATAGCTAATTTTCTTAGGGTTTATTAGTTAGACTGGTATGCCTCCGGCAGTTCGGGCATGGGTATTTATCCTACTGTTTTTATTATCTTTTTTTAGCATCAAAAGGTCGTACGAACTTTTATGCGACTTTTTTTACGACCTTACATTTTGTAACTCATGTAGTAAATAAATTATAGAGAGGTTTGAATTATGATTTACACGCCAAAATACTTTGCTCCTAAATCTCAGGATCAAATAAAAGAGTTCATTGATGCTAGCTCATTTGGATCCTTGATTTCAATAATTGAGGGCAATGAACTACAAATTAGCAAAACGCCATTTAGTCTAGTTGAAGAAAATGATAGTTGGCTATTAGAAGGACACTTAGCATTTAATAATCCTCATTTGGAAATTTTGAAGAATTTTAGTGAAGTAACAGTGATGTTTGATGGCTCTCATGGTTATATCTCTCCAATGTATTATAAGAATCCGGAGTGGATGTCAGGTGTTGATGGTACATACCTAAGTAATTTAGCTAAACGTGCCATTGGGTTTAGGGTCAAAGTCACTTCAGTAGAAGCAAAGTTTAAGCTGAACCAACAAACGCCAAAGGAAGAAAGAGATTCTCTAATTGAAAAGGTTTCCATGAAAAACTCATTACTTGCAAAGGATATGAGAAAGACGGAGAAATGGAATGATTAGAGGTCTAAACCATATAACATTATCAGTTTCAAACCTAGAGAGAAGTTTTTGTTTTTATAAAGATATTCTTGGGATGACTCCTAAGTTTAAATCAAATAAAACGGCATACTTTCAAAATGGAAATTTATGGTTTGCATTAAGTTTAGATGAAAAAACAAGGAAAGGTAGTTTACCTGAATATTCTCATATCGCTTTTAAAGTTTTGAGAAAAGATTTTAAAAATATGTCAGATATTCTATTGAAAAATGATGTAGAGATATTCAAGGATAATAATTCAGAGGGAGACTCTGTGTATTTCCTTGATCCTGATGGCCATAAACTTGAAATTCATATTGGTGATCTTGATAGTAGGTTGAATCACTATAGAGATAATAAAGCTGAGGATTTCGAGTTTTTTGATGATAGCTATACTCGTAAAGCCTCTGCGAATGAAGCAACATTTTTATCTGAGTTAGCTTTGAGATCAAAAGCAATATGGGGATATTCTCCAGACTTTATTGAAGCGTGCCGTCCACACATTTATGTTGATGAGAGTTATATCAAGGATTGGCCAGTCAAAGTTTTAATTAACAATGGTGAAATTGTAGGCTTCCATTCTTTAAAAATGATTGGAGATGAAAACCGTTTGGATAATCTTTGGATAGAGCCTGAAAAAATCAAAAAAGGTTTTGGCCGACTGCTATACTTAGATGCGGTTAAAGAAGCAAGATCCTTGGGCTGGGATTATTTTAGATTAGCAGGAGAACCAGATGCTATTCCATTCTATAATAAGATGGGTGCAGTTTTAATCGGTGAAGTTCAATCTAGGCTAAAGAAAGATTTATTTCTTCCCCACATGGAAATGAGAATTTTATAGTCCTAATTTATCCATCTGTTCTTTTTCATATTTCCCATCTTCAGCAGGATACCTTAAACCTTGAATCCATTTTTCTTTTGCCAGTGCCCAAACAACACTTTCTCCCGAAGGAATAGTTTTTGGTTTACTTTTGTAGATAGAGTCTTTAAAAGCATCTTTAGCATCTATGAGTTTCCAACCTTTTGATTCAAAATGTCTTATTAAATCTTTTAAGAAAAGAGCGTTCAGAAGGTTGTGATGAATAAGTATATTATGCTTTGGTGAGCTCCCGATCACTTTTTGTGTAAGTTGATCATAATACTTTGCACGATCTCACATGTGATTTAAGTAATAACTCTTATAAGAGCTTAAATCAGCATCTGGGTTTTTCATTAATCTCTTAACTAGACGATCTGAAATATACCTGTCTGAGACATCTATCGTTACATAGCCGTAATTCCATAAAATAATTCTCGGTTTTATTCCGACTCATGTGAGATAAGTTCGGTTGGTCGGAATAATTCCGATTTTCTCAGAATTTTAGCTTCAAGTCACGATAGCGCATAAAAGTGTTTGTAATTTTTATTGCCTATTATATGTGTTGACTTTTACATATATATGCCGTATTGTGTAAAAGAGAGTTCAGAATTAATAAAACATTTTAAGCAGTATGTTCACAGTAAATACGTTTTAGAGGTAAAGATTTGGGCCGTAGATGATAAGCGTTACCCAGATGGAGTTAAATACTCTCTCATTTTCATTGATACTAAAACTAATCGAAAAGTATTAATGGATAACCATTACCCTAAAAACCCTCATGTTCATTTAGATGAAAAAGAAATGGATTATGAGTACAAAGGAGAGGATAAACTCTTTTCTGACTTTGAAAAGTTTGTCCTACAGCATTTTGGAGTTAAGTTATGAAAAAATTAGTTATTTCAGTAAAATCGACATCTAAACTTTTATCTGATGCAAAAAAGGCATTTAAAGATGTAAAGAAGAATAAGAAAAAGGCAGCCTCTCATTATGAGATCGCTTTTACTGATATGAAAGAGTTTAGAAAATTCATTAATCATATTGATGTATTAACTGCTATTCAGATGTTTAGACCTAATTCGATCTATGAACTGGCCAATATTATGGATAAAGATACGGCAAACCTAAATAGAATTATCAACTTTTATGAATCTATTGGTGCGATTACAACGAAAGAGAAGATTGTTAAGGGGCGAGCTGTTAAAACTCCTATTGTAGGCTACTCTAAAATTGAATTGGATTTAGCTGCTTAAAAGGAACTAAAATGACAGATCTTGTTACAAAAATTCACTTTAATAGGCTTGTATTATTTTTTCTCTTTTTCAACACAATTTTTTTTATCATTTCCATGAAATACTCTGGTGCTGAAGCCTATGCTCATTCAGGTTTATTGACTTATATTAAATGGGGACTAATAGGTCTTATCGCTAACTCGGGTTTCATTATATCCCTCACAAGGTGGGGAAATCGAAAAGTAATGACAACAATACTTATCGCATTTGTAGGAATTTTTGCTAATTACTTGGTTTTCGAGATAGATATGAATTTTATGTGGCAGCAGGTTCTGGGAAAAACTCTTTTATTCTTTGCTGCTTTTATTTTAATAATATTTTTATTGCGAGCTAAAAAATATGTCAGACCTATACAATCTTAAATCTAAGGCTCGTTTAGAAATCTATGAGTATATTGATAAAAATATTCGTAAACTTCCTAGAAAAGAAGATGGTACTTTTGATGAAATAAGCGGAGGCTTTCATGATAATGACGTTGATGCTCTAAGACATGCTTATGTAAGTGGAGCTTATACAATGGAGTTTAGCGAAGGACTTGCTGAGAATCTTGGGCGTCTCCATGAGCTTGTATTTACAGATACTTCTTCATCATCTCATCCTAGAAGTCAAAATATGGATTTATGGAATAATGCTGTCGGAAGAAAATATGGAAAAAAGGCCAAAACAAGAGCAGAACTGCTCAAGCTACTTCACGATGCTCTGAATAGAAAAGAACTTATTATTTCTCCAGATGATGAGAGAGACTATAAAGGAAGTAAGTTTTTAAAAAAGAAGCCTAAGTCTCTTGTTCTCGTTGTTGAGCAAAGCGAAAGTGGTGAGAATTTAACCTTTTACGATGTAGATAAAAAGATTGTTCTTTCAAAAGAAGAGTTTGTCGTCCAGATTAACCAAGGCTTTTATCCTGATTATTCAGTAAAAACAATTCATGGCAAAGAAACTCCTGTATCTAAAAGAGATCGTTTTAAATTTAATAATCTTGGTTAAATTCTGAGTTGTTAAAACGAACTTTTTTTGTGAATCAAAATGTACTCAAATGTAGTTTAATGAATTGTCTTAGATTTATAGTTTTTTATTTTTGTAATTAACCGTTTGATATTCTTCGATTTTAGTTCTCGAACGGATCACATCTGGTAGTTCGGGCATGTCTTCATATCCTCATGTATTTATTGAACTATCTTGTTGTAAATATGCCCTCGGTGTCCAGTTGGTCTAGAGACAAGTCAGGCTTGTTCGAAATTATCATAACTTAGAACTTTTAAATTGAATAGTGTTATCATTTATGGTAAGTTATCAATTGTGATAACCAAGGTAGTGATTAACGAAAAAATTCAAAACCAATTAGACAAAGACATTAAGTCGGGTAAATTTGCAAAAGAAGTAAGAGAGTTAATTGCTTTTTGGAAAAGTGAAATTGAAGACTTGGGCTACGAAGAATATATTGTATCATTGTTTGCAGTAAGCCTAGAAGATCATCAGCTTGCGGGGAAAAGGCAGGGTGAAAGGTCAATTATTCTAAACCAAACAGGTGGACGGTTGATCTATAAATATTATAAAAATAAAATTGTTGTGAAAGTGATTAAAATTACACCCGATCATGATTATAACTAAGGAGGGCATATGGGCTCTATAGATAAGGTAAAATTAACTACAGGTAAAATATTGAAGGCCATGCGTGTACGTTTTGGATTAACACAAAAAGAAGTTGCACATGCAATAGGTATATCAGTATCAAATCTGTCAGCCTTGGAAAATGATAAAAGAAATATAGGAGCTGAATTAGCTGGAAGATTCTCTGTTATATACGGTGTGAGAGTGGAAAGGCTTTTATTTCCTAATGGCCTTAAAGACTTAAAGGGTTATAAAAGGTTAGAAAAGCTTAAAAACAAATTATTGGAAGCTGCTTAATTGATGTTGATATACCTTCAACAATGAATATTTCAAATGAGTTATTGAATACCCATCGAATTGTTAAAACGAAGATTAACAATGTAATCCTTAGAGATTTTAAAGAAAAGGGAATTAACTTTGACATCCAAGTTTATTCACCTGAAAGAGTACTTCATGAGCTTTATAAGTACACAAAAGGTACAGATGCTTTTTTTAGAGGAATTAAACAATATAGAAAGCTATATTTGAATTTGGATTCACCGGGAGAACAATATAATACAATTCTTGGTATAAATAAAAAAATTGGCCAGGAGATTATAAATTACATTTTAATGGCTGAGGATAATGAGTGATTAAGATAAACTTAGCCCAATTCATCTTTTTTACTACATTTTTTTGTAGTATAGACGTTTACTCTTGTGGAAAAGATGAAGTCTTTATTACAGGTCATCATGTTGAAGGATATGTACGGTCAGATGGAGCTAAGGTTGAATCCTATTATAGAAAATCTTACTGTCGGAAAATTGAAAAATTTAATTATTTTACAGATCAAGATAGTAATTTAAGTGAAGCATATAAAATTAAATTTAAGAAATGGAAAAAATCTGAACACAAATTGATTGAGGATTTGTTAGGTCAACTTCCAGCTTGGCTAAAAAGAAATAAACTTAGCAAAATTCTACGTTCAAGTATTATCCAAGGACAGGCGAGGAACCCTGCACTCATTATTCCCAAGACAAAAACAATGATTATCTCAGATAATTTTTTTGCAAGAAAAAATAAAAAAGCTGTTCTAATTCATGAAATGTCTCATATCGCAGTGCTTGATGTCGATCCGAGTTTATTATTGAGGTTTTTCAAAGTAGGAGGATGGTCCTATACGAAAGGTCGTAATCCCTCACCACCAGATAAGGTGATTATGGATGACTCGGCGGACTCACCAAGTGAAGATTTTGCAAATTGGGTAGAACTCTATTACACCAATGCTAAAAAATTAAAAACATTTAATGAGAAACAGTACCAAGTTTTAAATAAAATCATAATGATTATGGAGAAATCGAATGGTTAAATATATTTTAACATTATTAATTTTATTTTCTTGTGCCAGCAATACCAATAAACAGCTTGGCCAATTTCAATTTGTCTTGAAGCTTTTGGAGGCTAATGATCATAAGATGCTTATTTCAAGATATGGAGAGCCCAGTGAAACGAAAACAGATGAACAAGGCATTTTAGAGTACTATGAACTTACTAATAAAGATCAACATACTTTTCAGGTTCTTTGGGATCAGCAACTAAAGAAAGTTAAAAGTGTCCAAATATTTCTTTGGGCCGATTTTGATAATTATGAGTATTTAAAGCAAAAGCTTGGACAGTATAAGTGGATAGAAAAAAAGAAAAAGCTTACTGCTAAAAACCATTATATTGGTGATATAAGAGAAGTTAGTATTCCAGAAATAAAGGCAGGCTTTGAATATCAAGCTGATGCAACGAATAGAAAGATACTTTATATATATTTTGGGAAGTAATCACTAATTTTTATGCCGGCCATGTCAATCAAAGCTAACTTTATTGTATATGTACAAGCTAGAAAGATGAAATTTAACCCTAGGCGATTAGATGATAACGAAGTCGCATAACGTATGAAATTATTAATTTTAGGCAATAGTGGCTCTGGTAAGTCTTGGCTGGGCAAAAAGCTTGCTCAGAAATTTGACTGTATACTCATTGGAATGGACAAGTTTTATTGGGAACCAGGTGGATTTAATAAAAAAAGAGATCTAAAGCTTGTAAAAAAGGATATTCAGTCATCTACATTAACAGATAGTTGGATCTGCGAAGGCGTCTTTGGAA
>LULL01000516.1_pt1 | contig 13098 bp, 11 predicted proteins | sample 728161 | NCBI WGS metagenome assembly LULL01 (sample SAMN03860290, study PRJNA289734) | marine metagenome | biome: seawater column; feature: ocean; material: water; isolation source: Red Sea water column Station 149 - depth 500m | place: Saudi Arabia: Red Sea | collected 2011-10-15 | depth 500 m
GTGCGCAAGGTGATAAGGGGGATAAAGGCGACACTGGAGCGATAGGTGCAACAGGCGCTCAAGGTGATAAGGGCGATAAAGGCGACAAAGGTGATAAGGGCGATAAAGGCGATACTGGAGCAACAGGCGCAACGGGTGCCCAAGGTGATAAAGGCGACAAAGGTGACACTGGAGCGACGGGTGCAACAGGTGCTCAAGGCGACAAGGGAGATAAAGGCGACACTGGAGCGACAGGTAAGAGTGCTTATGAAATTGCGGTTGATAATGGCTATACGGGCACAGAACAACAATGGATAGAGGGACAGCAAGGTCAAGGTGGCTCGTCACCATTCTTAGATGCGAAAGCTAATGAATCTAGTACTGGTGCAAAAGCGACAGGTGCAGGTGCAACAGCATTGGGCGATGGTGCTATAGCTGATGGCAATAATAATACGGTTGTTGGTTCAGGAGCATCTGCTACAGGAGAATCGAATACTGTAGTGGGTAAAGGTAACAAAGTTGAAGGAAATCGCTCAGGGGCATTCGGCGATCCAAACGTAATTCAGGCAAACGACAGTTATGCTGTCGGCAATGACAATACCATCACAGGGGATAGAACTTTTGTTGTTGGTAATAATGTAAATACTTCAGCTAAAAATGCTGTTGTGTTGGGTAATGATTCTGCCTCAGATCGAGATAACACTGTATCAGTTGGCGCTTCAGGTCAAGAGCGTCAAATTATTCATGTCGCAGCGGGTGTTCAAGATACTGATGCAGTTAACCTCAAACAAATGAAAGATGCTGATGCAAAAGTTCTAAGTGATGCTAAAACGTATGCTGATGTTGGTGATCAGGCAACTTTAAGTAGCGCTAAAGGTTATACAGATAGCCGTGAAACCGTCATGCGACAAGAGTACAAAACTGCTGATGCTAAAGTATTATCAGATGCGAAAGCTTACACTGATACAAAAGTGACTGATCTAGAAAATAGTTTTAGGGATGTATCAAATCGTGTAGATCAAACCAATCAAACCGTTAGAAAGAATCGTGATATTGCTGCACAAGGTATTGCAGGTATTAGTGCAATGACAAATATTCCGATGCCTGCAGAAGCAGGAGCTTCAACTGTTGGTGTAGGTATGGGTTATTACGATAGTCAGTCAGCGATCGCAGTGGGAGCAAGTCATTACTTTGATAATGGTGTTGCAATTAAAGGTGCATTCTCAACTGGCTTTAATAATGGCAATACAACTGCTGTAGGTGCTGGTGTTTCCTATTCTTGGAAATAACACATCATGTATGAATAACAAGTAGGTAAGTACTCGAAGGTACTTACCTACTTTTATTTGATAGAGATGTAAATAAAAAATAGAGGATTTGTATCGACTTATTTTCATAGTTGTATATTCAAGGAACATTAAAGCAACGACTCTACAAAATAAGCGCTTGTCAGGCATGGCGTTTTGTTAAGCCTATGCCTATAATATGCCTACTTGAAAATCAGTAGACTGTGATTGGTATGTTATATTCATTGGCTCGCCCTTTGTTGTTTACTTTAGCGCCAGAGCGTGCACATGAACTCACACTTTCTATGCTTGATAAAGCGCATAAGTTGGGTTTTATGCATCAAAAAGTTGCTGCAAAACCTGTAACTTGCATGGGTATCGAGTTTCCAAATCCTGTTGGTTTAGCTGCGGGTTTGGATAAAAATGGTGCGCATATCGATGCTTTAGCAGCATTAGGTTTCGGTTTTATCGAAATTGGTACAATCACTCCGCGTCCTCAAGCTGGCAATCCTCAGCCACGTTTATTCCGTATTCCTGAAGCAAAAGCCATTATTAACCGTATGGGTTTTAATAATGATGGTGTTGATAAACTGATTGAAAATGTTAAATCAGCAAAGTTTAAAGGGATTTTAGGAATTAATATCGGAAAAAATGCGGATACTCCTGTCGAAGAAGCTGTTTCTGATTATTTGATTTGTTTAGAAAAAGTCTATAATTACGCATCATACATTACAGTCAATATTTCCTCTCCGAACACTAAAAATCTGCGTAGCTTACAAAGTGGTGATGCACTTACAGAGTTATTACAAACTTTGAAAGATCGACAGCTAGAACTTGCTGAACAATATAATCATTATGTTCCTTTAGTGCTCAAAGTTGCTCCTGATCTTACACCAGAAGATATTTCATTTATTTCAGCTCAACTCATTCAGTTCAAAATTGATGGTCTTATTGTGACGAATACGACGCTTGGTCGTGATGGTGTTGAAAACCTTCCAAATGGTAATGAGGCAGGCGGATTGTCTGGTGCACCAGTATTTGAAAAGAGTACTGAGTGTTTACGTCAATTTGCTGAAGTGCTGAACGGACAGATTCCACTCATTGGTGTTGGTGGTATTTTAAATGGTGAGCAAGCTGTAGCAAAACAGCAAGCAGGAGCGAGCTTGGTTCAAGTTTATAGTGGCCTTATTTATACAGGTCCAACGCTTATTAAAGATTGTGTTAACGCGATGACAGTGTGAAATGAACACGCTTGATATCATTATTCTGATCATTTTGCTCATTGGAGGGCTAAACGGTTTGCGTCAAGGATTTATTAAAGCCTTTGCGAACTTGGTCGGATGGATATTTGCATTGATCATTGGGGCAAAGTACGCAGTTATATTGGCACCTGCAATGAGCAGTCTCAGCCAAGACCCTGTTGTGCAAAAAATTGCAGCTTTTGCTTTTATTGTATTGATCATTGTTGTGTGTACATGGATTGTTAGCGCACTTTTAAATGGGCTCTTGAAAAGTTTAAAACTAGGCCCATTAAATCGTTTAGCAGGTGGTGCTTTTGGCTCTCTAAAAGGACTATTGATTGTTCTGATCGCCATGCAAGGTGTAGGACTGAGGTCTGAAGGTGCGCTATTGCATCGCCCTTCAACTGAAATGGACGAGTCAGAACGTGCTGCTACGGATCAGCGCGCTGACCATTCGACGAAAAATCCTTTTTATTAATTGGGGTCAAACCCCGTTCCTAGCTTGTCGCGAGGTTGCTATGTGTGGAGTTGTTGGGATAGCCGGTAAATCGCCAGTGAACCAAATGTTATTTGATGCCTTGACGATGTTACAACATCGTGGACAAGATGCAGCAGGTATTGTTACTTGCCATCAAGGGCGTTTGTTCCTCCGCAAAGACAACGGTATGGTGCGCGATGTATTCCATACTCGTCATATGCGTGCTTTGCTTGGTAACTACGGTATTGGACATGTACGTTATCCAACAGCGGGTTCTTCTAGCAGTGCAGAAGCGCAACCATTTTATGTAAACTCACCTTACGGTATCACGCTTGCACATAATGGTAACTTAACCAACGCAGCTGAAATTCATGATGATCTGTTTAAAACAGATTTACGTCATATGAATACTGATTCTGACTCAGAAGTATTACTTAACGTATTTGCGCATGAGCTACAGAAAATTGGTACTTTAAATCCAACACCTGAAGATATTTTCCATACGGTTTCTCGCGTTCATGAGCGCTGCAAAGGTGCTTATGGTGTCGTTGCCATGATTACAGGGCATGGTTTAGTTGGCTTCCGTGATCCAAATGGTATCCGTCCGTTAATCTACGGTTCAAGAGAAACTGATCAAGGTACAGAATATATTATTGCTTCAGAGTCAGTTGCAATTACTGCGCTTGGTTTCAAAATTGAACGTGATATTGCACCAGGTGAAGCTATCTTTATCGACAGCGAAGGTCGATTATTCTCTAAGCAATGTGCAGTAAATCCTGAATACCGTCCATGTATTTTTGAATACGTTTATTTTGCTCGTCCAGACGCAACAATTGATGGTATTTCAGTTTATAAAGCTCGTTTGAAAATGGGCGAAAAGCTTGCGCATAAAATCCTAAAAGAATGGGGTGAGGAGCATGACATTGATGTTGTGATTCCAATCCCTGATACAAGCCGTACATCAGCTTTAGAGTTGGCAAATATTTTAGGCGTGAAGTTCCGTGAAGGTTTCATGAAAAACCGTTATATCGGTCGTACCTTTATTATGCCAGGTCAGCAACAACGTAAAAAATCAGTTCGTCAAAAACTGAACCCAGTAGAACTTGAATTTAAAGACAAAAATGTTCTTTTAGTCGATGACTCAATTGTACGTGGTACAACGTGTAATGAAATCATTCAGATGGCGCGTGACTCTGGTGCGAAAAAAGTATTCTTTGCCTCAGCAGCACCTATGGTGAAATATCCAAACGTGTATGGTATTGATATGCCAGCAAAATCTGAGCTTATTGCTTCTGATCGTACAGTTGAAGAAATTCGTGAAATTATCGGTGCAGATCGTTTAATTTTTCAAGAAATTGAAGATCTGAAAAATGCAGTGCGTACAAGCAAAGTTCCTGATTTAAGAGAGTTTGACTGTTCTGTCTTTGATGGTGTTTATGTTGCTGGTGGCATTGATAACGACTATTTAATTAACCTTGAGTTAAAACGTAGCGATACTGCTAAGAAAAAAACTGATGGCTATATTGATGTAAATATTGATGCAGCTTCAGTAGATTTAACAGGTATTAAAGAAGAGTAATCGTTTTTAATATCCAGAAAAGCGGGAATTTCCCGCTTTTTTATTTTATGATACAGAAGGCACTAAAGCCTCGGATAGAAACAATGTAATAAGGAAAATTTACATTGAAAGAAATGAGCCATTATTTAATTGAAAATAAGAATATTGCGTGGTCAGTTAGTTTCTGTATTCTCGCAATGTTATTAACCGTCTTTATTCTCAATTTAATTTTGGGTTTGGTGGTGCATTTCTTTGATTACACCCAGCTGATTTGGTGGCATGTTCTCAGTCCGTATTTCATTTTTCTGCTTTTCTTTGTCTTAGTTTGGTCTGTTTGCGCTGAGCTTTATGTGTTGCGTGAAGGTGGACATTCGCTTGCCAAGCAATTAAAAGCTCGTCGTCTCGTTTTTGATGAAAGTACCCCTGAAGAAAGCACCGCACTTAAAGTAGTAGAGCAAGTCGCGCGTAGTTTTGCAATTGATACACCAGCAGTGTATGTACTGCCCGATGAAGTCGGTGTTAATGCCTTAACAGCAGGATTTAAATCACAGGATATTGTGATTATTTTGACTTGGGGTGCTTTGCAGAACTTAGATGAACTTGAGCTGTATGGCTTACTTAGTTATGAGTTTAATCAAATTTTATCTGGCGAAGCTGTTGAAAATACTAAGCTTAAAATTTTATACAGTGGATTAACAACGTTCAGTCAATGGGGAAGTAAATTAGCTCAGGCAGGCTATAATCCTTATGCAACTTCCTATCGAAATAAGTTTGAAACGATTTTCGTGGCAATCGGTGGAGTGATTTGGCTGATTGGTAGTTTGGGTATTTTAATTACTCGTTTAATCAAATATTTGACTTTGAGTGGTCGAACTTTCCGTAATGATTTGAAAACCATGCGGTTGATGAATAACAATGCCAATATACAGACTTTGCTGCGAATTTATGTACATCATACTGGTTCGCAGATTCATAGTGCTTATTCTGAATCAATCTCTCATATGTGCTTTGCTAATTCATTGAGTCCGCAAAGCTGGATGAATATTCATCCAAGTATTAAAGATCGTATCTACGAACTGAATCCAACACTGTTGCAAGATTTACAGCTAGAAAATCTGCGCAAACTTCGAAATCGACCATTATTCAGTTTGTTTCGATCATTAGAAGAAGAAATTACCGATATTACAACTCCTTGGAGTTCACCGCAGCCACTACCTTTATTGCGTTTGTCTCCAATTAGTTTTGCGTTGAATGATGCCATTAAGCCTTTGAATCCTGAGATGCGTAAAAATAAAAAGCGTCCAGAGTTAATCCAACGTGCTATGCAGACCGCAACGGGTTCTAGAGAAGTGATGGTGGCGATCTTGATGATTCGTCAATATCGAGAGTTTATTCCTCAAGATGCACCTGTGAGCCATGCGATTGTAGATGCTTTGTTGAATCTTGATGGCCGTATTCATGTGCAAATTTTCCATGATGCTTGTAAAAATATTGGTCATATGCCAACCAGTATTGCCCGTCAATTTTTAACTAAGCTTGCTTGTATCATTCAGGAAGATGGCGAAGTTGGTTTACTTGATGCTTTGCTACTTGAACGAGTCAAACATGAGTTAAATTTGATGCCTGCACATTTACCAACAGCTATTGAAGATGTTAAATCGCAGATTGTGCATCTGGTTGATGCGTTATTGCATGTTCAACAAATCAATAGCCCGAATCAGTTAGAAGTGCGTGAACGTATTTTAAGAAAGATTTTAACTGCAGTTGAAATGCAAACTTTTGCTGATATTTCAGATGAACCTTTAGATTTAGCTGAAATCCTAAATGATGTCTCAGGCCTGTTATTACGTGATCGTCTAAATATCTTGGCGATTGCTGAACGCTGCTTGTGGAGTGATCGGATTATCACTCAGGACGAACTAGATGTTTTGGAATTGCTGTATTGGCGTTTAGGATTTGATACCAAAGATGTTGTTGAACAAATGCAAAAGAAAAACAGCTTGATGATTATCTAGAATCTACTGATAAAATTTTGCTTATTGTGCTGTCAAAATTATTACGTGACAGTCACATAAAATATTCTTATTTACATGTAAGCTTGCCATTTATTTTTATTTTTGTATTTACGCTTTTTGAGTAAGTTATGGAACATATTGAAATTTTAAAAGCCTTATTTTTAGGTTTTATCGAGGGTCTTACCGAATTCTTACCCATTTCAAGTACAGGGCATTTGATCTTATTTGGTCATATGATTGACTTCCATTCTGATGATGGTCGTGTATTTGAAGTTGTTATTCAGCTGGGTGCAATTTTGGCGGTATGTTGGTTATACCGCCAAAAGATTGTGGACTTGATTAAAGGTTTCTTTAGTGGAGATACTGAGGCAAGACACTTTACCTTTAGTGTTTTATTGGCTTTTATCCCTGCTGTCGTGATTGGTATTTTCGCTGTTGATTTCATCAAAAGTGTATTGTTTAGCCCACTTGTTGTGGCTATTGCTTTAATTGTCGGTGGTTTAATTATTTTCTGGGTTGAGTCGATTAAGTTTGATCATAAAACCACTGAAGCAACAAAAATTACCTATAAACAAGCATTTTTAGTGGGTTGTGCGCAGTGTGTTGCAATGATTCCTGGAACATCTCGCTCAGGTGCAACGATTGTCGGTGGAATGTTCTCTGGCTTGTCGCGTAAAGCAGCTACTGAGTTTTCTTTCTTCTTGGCAATGCCAACCATGTTAGGTGCAGCTGTATTTGATTTAGCACGTAATGCGGATGTTCTGACTCAAGAAAACATGCTGAATATCGGTGTTGGTTTTGTGGCGGCATTTATTGCAGCGCTACTTGTAGTGAGTGCATTAGTGAAGTTTGTTGAACGCCATACTTTACGTGTGTTTGCTTGGTATCGTATTGTGCTTGGTATCATTTTATTGTTCATTTTCCTATAAATAATTAAGAAATAAGCCTCTTTTAGAAAGATGACTAAAAGAGGCAAATTCTAAGTTAAACTGTTTCACCTTAATTTCGCTCTTTTTATTTTTAAACTGGTTCAATAGCAACATGACAATAGCAAAAATGAATGCCCGTGATTTGATCATTGATTTACTTCTAGGGTTACAAGGTCGTGAGATCTCGATTAAACAAATTATTATTGCAGGGAAACTTTTTGAGATTAGTGAAAACAGCATACGCGTCGCGGTAACTCGATTGTCTGGTGACGGAGTCATTGAGGCGATTGAACGAGGGATTTATCAATTTACTTTGCAATCACATGAGTGGGCAGATGTGATGCTCAACCGTAAGAACGGAATTAAACAAACCAAAAAATGGAATCAGCAATATTTAGCTGTGTTTACAGGTGAGTTAGGTCGTGTTGATCGTACCGCTTTAAATCGTCGAGAACGAGCGTTGAAACATTTTGGTTTTAAAGAATTAGAACAAGGGATTTATATTCGTCCAGATAATTTGGCCATTTCATTTGATCATCTTTTTACTGAATTAAAAGCTTCAGGCTTAGAGAGTAGTGCCAAGATTTGTCAGATTTCTCATTTTGATCAAGACACAGTAGAAAAGATCTATCAGTTATGGCCAATAGAGCATCTCAATCAGCACTATAAAAAATATAGTCAAATGATTCAGGAGTGGTTGCTGACGGTAAGTCAATTAAGTTTAGAAGCAGCAGCTAGAGAATCGTTATTACTCGGTCGCCAAACGATTTCACTATTAATGAACGATCCGTTATTGCCCAAAGATTTTGTTGATGTGCAACTAAGAGATCAATTTGCGACAAGCGTTCAACAGCTAGATCGAACAGGTTTGGAATTGTGGCAGAAGTTTTATGAACTCAGTTTAGAGTAAAGATTGATTACAAATATTACTAAAAATTAAATTTTAATAGATTGACAGAAATATTACTTAATTTAAAATAAAATTAAGATTTATGTATTTATAAAATTAGAACAATTGTAGGTAAGGGATATGAATACGCGTATAGCAATCAGTGATTTATTCACGAGAGATGAAATAACGGAATTAACAACTAAATCAGATTTGCACGGTGGTTGGGCTGTTTTTTCTACTTGGGCGATCATTGGCGGTACTTTTGCTACCGTGGCCGGATTTTGGGAATATTTACCGAATTGGGGAAAATTATTACTCTGTGTTGCTGCGCTAATTATTTTGGCAGGTCGTCAGCTGGCTTTGGCAATCATCATGCACGATGCTTCTCATCAAAGTTTATTCAAAACGAAATGGTTAAATGACACTTTAACGGACTGGTTATGTGCTCGTCCAATCTGGAATGATTTGCATAAGTATCGTGCCCATCATCTGCGTCATCATAGTAAGACTTCTACAATGGATGATCCTGATTTATCGCTTGTAACAGGGTTTCCGACGACGAAGAAATCGTTAATGCGTAAATTTATACGTGATTTATCAGGCGTTACTGGATTTAAGTTTGCAGTTGGTCGAGTGTTGATGGATGTTGAGAAAATGGAGTGGACGGTGTCGAATGGCCGTCGCTGGATTTCTCAAGAAGGTCGTAGTTGGTTTGATTATCCCAAAACATTCTTAAAAAATAGTGGTGGTGCGATTGTAACCAATGCAGCTTTATTTTCAGCTTTATGGGCTTCAGGGCATCCTAAACTGTATGCACTTTGGGTGCTGGCTTATTTGACACCATTTCCATTGTTTTTGCGGGTTCGTTCGATGGCTGAACATGCTGGTATGGAGACAAGTCATAGTGCATTGACCAACACCCGAACCATAAAGGCAGGCTATATTGCTCGGGCTTTAGTTGCTCCAATTCATGTGAATTTCCATAAAGAGCATCATTTGATGGCCACTGTTCCATATTTTAAATTGCCGCAGATGCATCAAATGTTACGCGATAAAGGCCATGTCGATGAAGCGCCGACATATTGGCAAGTTTTAAATGAGCTTTCTAATCAAGCCGAATAAAATTTGAAACGGACATCTTAAAAAAACATCACATTGAAAAATTTGGAAAGCAGATGAAGATTGGAAAACATGAAATTATTGATTTTTTGGCTCAAGAGTTTCCACAAGCACTTAAAAAAACCAGCATTGAAGAAATCACCGATAAAGGTGCTCAGTTGTTGTATCAAATCGATGCTGATGACTTGCGTCCAGGGCAAACAGTTTCTGGTCCAACACTGATGTTAGTGGCTGATTTCGCGCTCTATGTCGCAATCATGGGGCATATTGGTTTGGTAACGATGGCGGTTACAACCAACATGACCATTAACTTCTTTCGAAAACCGAATGGAAATCAAAACATTCGGGCGGTATGTAAACTGATTAAAGTCGGTAAAACATTAGTTACTGGTGAAGTTTGGCTCTATTCTTTAGATGATGATGAGCCTGTTGCTCATGTGATTGGAACCTATGCGATTCCACAAAAATCATAAAATCTTTAAAAATAACAATCAACAATCGTGCAAAACATAACAACAATTCAGTATGCGAAATAGTAAGAACATGCTAAAACTAGAATGTTCAAATTTATTTGTTCTTACTATTTTCTATTTCTATGACCATACCGCTTGATTTAATTCCTTTATCACAGCTTGACATAAATCAAGAACATATCTTGGCGATTAAGCGTAATGATTTAGTCCCGTTGCTGAATGATCCGCATCGTTTAAATCATTATGCTGATCATTTGGTGCAAGCTCAAAGCATACTCTTAAATGGTGTTGATCCTAAATTGAATCAGCAATTGAGCGAAGTTATTCATCAAATTATTCAACAACTGTCTCGTTCGAATAAGTATCTGGGTCAACGAAAATTTAATGTATTGCAAAAATGGCTAGGGATCGACATCGAGTACGATGCTGGTCAGATCAAATACCTAAAGGATTTTGACCATTTAATTGGTGAGGCAAATTATCTGAGTCAAAAATTACAGATAGAGATTCAAAAATCTCAATCACGGTTACAGCAGGTTATCGGTTTAAGAGAGCAAATGGCTGAGTATATTTACGCTGCTGAAGAATTCTTGCAAGAGTATCCTCAGTTCATTAAGCAACAAACTTTAGATCATTTTGTAGAGCGACTGTCTAAAAAAATAAATACCTTACAAACCTTACAAACCAGTAATGATATTGCGTTAAAACAAATGCAGTTATCACAACATTTATCGTTTAGCTTATTAGATCGTTTCAAAGAGGCACAACAGGTTTTGATTCCAGCATGGCGCTATCATTTGGAGCAAAGTCGTGAGAGCAATTCGACAAAGACACTTGAACAGTTGGATAAAAGCAGAGAACATCTCATTCAAAATCTTAAGAAATCATTACAGAAATAAGAGGGGAATATTATGTCTAATTCAGAACTGAGCAATTCATCAAATGAACTGATTGTTAGTCAAGAGCAACGCTTTGAACAACTGAACTTGAAAGAATTGGGCTTACAGGTTCAAGACTTTGCAGAAGTAATGGATGCGCATCAAGAGCTTGCTGACATTAGTACGACAGTTGTTGCTGAATATGGCAAAAATATTGCCAATAAAACATCTACATATACAGATGAGTTGCTTAATCTTGTTCAGAATAAAGACCTAGATGCAACTGGGCAAAAGTTAAATGAAGTTGTGCAAGTTGCACAGCAGTTGAATACGACAAGCATTTTAAATAAATCAAAGAGTTCAGGATTCTTTGGCGGATTGCTAAGTAAGTTTAAAGGTGCAAAGCAAAGTTTTGACCAACACTTTAATACGACAAAAGAACAGATTGATGTTCTTGTGAAAGAAATTGAAAGTTCTCAGTCTGGTTTGAAAGCACGGGTTGGAACTTTGGACAAAATGTTTGATGCCGTTCAAGATGAATATAAACAACTTGGTGTTTATATTGCTGCTGGACAATTGAAGCAACAAGACATTCAACAACAGATTTCAACACTTACAACTCAAGAGCAAGATCAACAGACAACACAGCAGATTTATGATTTAAATCATTTGGCAAATAATTTGGAAAAGCGAGTCAGTGATTTGCAGGTTTTACAACAATCCGCTATGCAAACTTTGCCGATGATTCGGATCATTCAATCCAACAATTTAATGTTGGTTGATAAGTTCTATGCGATCAAAAACATTACGCTTCCTGCATGGAAAAACCAGATTAGCTTAGCGATTTCATTGCAGGAACAAAAAAATAGTGTGCAGTTAGCCAAAGCAATTGATGACACGACCAATGATTTATTGCGTCGAAATGCTGAATTATTGCATCAAAACTCGGTCGATACCGCAAAAGCAAATCAGCGCTCGGTGATTGATGTCGAAACCCTTGAACATGTGCAAAACACCCTCATTAAAACTGTAAATGATGTGATTCAGATTCAGAAAGAAGGAATGCAAAAACGTGCTGAAGCAACGACTCGTTTACGTGCATTACAAGAGAGTTTGAATCAACTGGTTCTAGAAAATAGCCAATCTTCTCAATTATGATTTAAGCAGAGGAAAGATCATTGTCATCGATAGACGAGTTCAGTGTACAGCCAATTGATCAGCGTTTAGTGGTTTTAAAAAAACGCCAACGTCATCTGATGATTTGGTTTTTTTTAAGCAGCGCCTTGGTGTTAATGACGATCACTGCATTGTTTTTCCAAAAAGAATTTGTCTATCGTTTTTTTGATCTTTCTATGCATGTTAAAACTTTGGACTTGCCTTACCATGTTCAAGATCTAATTCCATTTAAACAGCCAGTAGATTATTTTTTTAATTTACTGTCTTGGTTTGGCTGGTTATTTATAAAAATATTCGTTGCATTCATTGGTGCATTTTTATTACTACGTTGGGCAAAAAAATTAAACTTTTTTCGACAACGTTTTCAAGCTTGGACACTGCGAGTCGTTGCTTGGATCATTGCTTTCACACTGTTATGGTCAGGTATGAGTTATATTCAGTATGACTGGCAAGATGAAACTGAAAAAGCTTATCAGCAGTGGATGAGCTATAAAAATAATATTATCGAAAGCCAAATCGCACAGGATTTGAATCAGTCGAATGCTTCTGCAACTGAGAAAGCTTATGTGTTGGCGCAAGTCGCTTTATTGCATGATCCGATAGACCGAAAAACTGCCAATATTTATGTAAATCAGCTAATTAATGCAGAGCGAAATAATCCTACAGAGTTCCAAAAGTACGATTTCAAGCCTGAGCAATTATGGGTTATGCAACAACAGCTCTATGGCAAAAGTATTACATTAATGACACAGCCATTGGATTTACGTGCCCAACAGGCTGAGCGTATCGCTCGAATCGTAAATGTGGTGTTGTGGGGATTGCTGCTCGTCACAATAGCGATAAGTATGGTTTTATATTTTTTAGCATCTCATTTGAAAAGTCGACGTAATCGAATTGCACATCAACTCGATGCTTAGCCTTGTATTCGGTTTATCCGATCAAACTCATAAAAACATACTGTTTTACCTATTTAATGCTTTTGCGTACTATAGCCTCATTGAATGAATTTAGCAGATTTTAAAGTCTTAGCATTTGGAGAAATACATGTTAGATCAAAATATTAAAACTCAATTA
>LULL01000470.1_pt1 | contig 13088 bp, 14 predicted proteins | sample 728161 | NCBI WGS metagenome assembly LULL01 (sample SAMN03860290, study PRJNA289734) | marine metagenome | biome: seawater column; feature: ocean; material: water; isolation source: Red Sea water column Station 149 - depth 500m | place: Saudi Arabia: Red Sea | collected 2011-10-15 | depth 500 m
CATCCTGCTTTTATGCCCTTTGATGCACATATTTATGCATGGAGGGCATGGACATGGAGGACATGGGGGCCATCATTCTCATAACAACAATGAGGAATGCAACCATGATAATAAAAAGGAGGAACATAATGCACGGTGAATCAGGATATGGCCTTTGGACATTAGTTATTTTAAATTCAGCAATTTTTATTATTTTTGCATTTAGTTTCACGAAGCCAAAAAGTGCAACAGATTGGCGCTCACTAGGAGCCTTTTCAGCCTTTATTCTGGCTTTATTCACTGAGATGTATGGGTTTCCACTCACTATTTATTTCCTTTCTGGCTGGCTGAGTGAAAAGTTCCCTGGATTAAATATTTTCTCTCACGAAAATGGTCACCTATGGAATGCTTTTATTGATTCTAAAATTGATCCACATTTTCATCCAATTCATATTGCTGCTAATGTCTTTATCGTTTTGGGATTCATAATGCTGTCTTCTGGATGGAAAGTCCTTCATGCAGCTCAAAAGAATCATACACTTGCGACAACAGGGCTATATGCAAAAGTTAGGCATCCACAATATATAGGTTTCGTAGCGATTATGTTCGGATTTTTATTAATGTGGCCAACACTTCTAACTATCGCAATGTTTCCTATTCTTCTTTATATGTATCACCGTCTTGGAAAAAAAGAAGAAGAGCATATGATTAAAGAATTTGGTGAGAAGTATTTAGACTATAAAAAGAATGTGCCTGCTTATATTCCCAAATGGGGTGAGTTGTTTAACAAAGAAAGCAGCGAAGTCTAAAGAATGATGGAATGGCATAATAATTCAATTCATGACCACTATATGCTAATTAGTATAGTAAGTTCCATTGTGTTTTTTGGGGTTGCTTATTTAGTTTATAAAATACTACAATGGAAGGATAAGTAATGGCAGAGTTTTTAGGTGACATAGCATTTATGGTTGAATTTTTGGTCTTAGGTATTGGTTTAATCGTAATTCACTATGGGAAAAAAGAAGATTCAAAACTTGTAAAGGCAGCTGGTTATATCATGAGTGTTGCTTCTGTCTTTGCATTAGTCTGTACGACTTATTTTTACTTTAAATACTACTTTAACGGGGATTTTGATTCCGCATATCCCAAATACTCTCAGGTTAGAGAAATAAAATAAAAATTGGAGTTTTCTGATGGACAAAGAAATGATTATACCAAAAGTTAGTGAAATAATTGTTAAGAACATAATTGCCTTTCACGCTGATCATTCAACCTCTGATGTGGTTAGAGTTTTCAATGAGCATCGAATATCATCAGCTCCAGTAATTAATGAGTCTAATGAAGTGGTTGGCTTTATATCCGAAAGTGACTCTATGAAATGCATGGGAAATTGTCTATTTTTTGATGAACAGAGAAACCCGACAGTCGATTCAATAATGTCAAAAGAAGTTTATACGGCCAAAGCTGAATGGGACATTTTTGAGCTAGATAATTTCTTCATTGAAAGACACATTAGATCAGCTCCTGTTGTTGATTCAGAGGGGCACTTGATGGGTATTGTTACTCGCAGGGATGCTCTACTTGCTTTACAAAAATTATTAGAGAGTCGATCTGACTACAAGAAGAACCTTAAAGAGCCTGTAAAGCTTAGCATGCATCAAAAGCTCATCATGCGACTAAATAATTTAAGTTAGATATTAATATTCCCAAGGTACTTGAATGAAGATAGGTTTAGCTTTTTATTTCTTTTTAATTTGTTTACTTCAGCATTCACTCGCTCAAGTTTCAGATGAGGAGCACAAAAGCCACCACCCAGAAGTTTACAGTGGCGAACAGTCTAGTGAATCAAAAGATAACTTAGGTAACAGCGCTGAAAGTCATTCCTCCCCAACTGAAATTGAAAAAAGTGCCGAAGGCATGGGCGGCATGATGGGCAAAGGCATGAGCGGCATGATGGGCAAAGGCATGAAAAGGCATGAGCGGCATGATGGGCAAAGGTATGGGCGGCATGATGGGCAAAGGTATGGGCGGCATGATGAAGGGATGCCCTGGAGGAAACTGTGGTGCTAATTCATCTAATACTTGGGATATATACCCGAAAATGATGAATTTAAAAGAACTAACCGAAGACAAAAAAAAAGAAATCGTAGAAGCAGCTAATTTAAGGATTGAAGAAGGTAGAAGACTCATTAATAAGGGAGTAAAAGAGCTTGGTGCCTCTGAGCAAAGTCTAGATTATCCAAAACAAGAAAATGCCCTAGAAGAGATCAGACAAGGAGTTAGTCAATTTGATAGTGGTCTTGCCGCAAACAAAGCAATTGAACAGGGCAAGGCTCCTCAAAATATTGCACTTAAGTGGTTCAAAAAAGAAATGAACCTTCTCCCTCTGTCCTTTGATGCAAAAAATGAAAATTCCTCTATGTTTGGAATGTCTTTTTTTCATACTTCTATCATGACTATATTAATTCTTTTTATGGCTACAATGATATGGATGTATTTCTTTAAAATGAAAAGAGCAGCATTATTGTTAGAAGAGTTATCAAAAAAAACACCTGCGAATCCTGCTAAACCTGAAGAAGCAATAAATGTAGAGACCTCCAAAAAGGAGGTACTGCCAAGTCCAAAGCCTGTCAAACCTGAAAAGAGCTTAGGAAATAAGTTTTCAGGAGCCCTTGAGCTGATTGGTATTTTCGAAGAGGCTCCAAACGTTAAAACATTTCGATTGGCCAACATCGACAATACTCCTCTTTCATTTACATATGAGCCAGGTCAATTCGTCACATTTATTCTTGATTTAAACGGTAAAAAAGTACGCCGTTCATATACAATATCTTCATCTCCTACGGAGAAAGACTTTGTTGAAGTGACTATTAAAAGAGAAGATAAAGGCCTAGTCAGTAGACATTTTCACGACAAACTTAAAGTTCACGATAAATTAGAAGTAAGTGTACCCAATGGGAAGTTTTATTTTAATGGTGAGCAATCGGATAGTATTGTCTTAATCTCTGGAGGTGTTGGGATTACTCCAATGATGAGTGCTGTTAGATATTTAACTGCAAAATGTTGGCCTGGAGAGATATATTTTCTTTTTTGTGCAAGAACCAGCAATGATTTTATTTATCAAAAAGAACTGGAGTACCTTCAATCTCGTTATTCAAACCTAAATGTTCTTGCCAGCATGACCAGAGCGAAGGGAACAAGCTGGATGGGACCGCAGGGAAGATTTACAAAAGAACTTATTGATAACTTTATTCCAGATATAGAGAAGAAACGTATCCATATTTGTGGACCAGTTCCGATGATGGATGCAGTTAAATCAATGCTCTCTGATTTAGGAGTTAGCAAAGAACAAATTAAAACAGAAGCTTTTGGTGGTGCTAAACCAAAAGAAACTAAAAAAAATCCAGCTAATGAAGAAAAGGCCTACAATTTAACATTTACTGGATCTAATAAAACAGTATCACTTGGGGAAGAACAAACTATTTTAGAAGCCGCAGATGAAGCTGGAATAGAGATTGATAATTCTTGTCGCTCAGGAACCTGTGGAATGTGCAAGGTTAAACTTCTCTCGGGCAAAGTGACAATGGAGGTAGATGATTCTCTTGAAGAAGATGAAAAAAACAAGGGGATTATTTTAGCATGCCAGGCTAAGGCCAGCGAAGATGTAAGTGTAGAGGTCTAGGCACATGAATCATCAGGAACGCCATACCGTAACAGGATTAGTAATATTGATGATGGTTCTTTGGGGAGGATTTATTCTTCACAAAGCACCATCTTTTCCTGGAAGTTTTGTCGGAAGTATCATTGGGATCATTGCTACATTTTTTATGTTTATTCCTCTTCTTTACATGTTTGTTAAAAGATCAAAGAGATTAAAAGATAGATTTACAAAATGGATGAAAATGTCCACTTTCTTAAAGTGGCATATCTATGCAGGAATCATTGGTCCTATTTTAGCATTGATTCATACAGGACATCGTTTTGATAGTTTAGTGGGCATTGTCTTAACACTACTAATGTTACTTGTTGTTCTTAGCGGTTTTATTGGTAGATATTTGTTAGCTCAAATCTCAACAGGGATGAGAGAGAAAAAGAAACTTTCCTTTAATCTTCTTGAGCAATACGAGAGTTATTCAAAGCAGGTTAAACCAAGTTTTGCCAAGAATACAGCAGCTTATCTTCCCTTTTTCTTCAAAAAGATGTCTCTTGCATTTGCAGGGGCCTCATCAGAGGAAATGACGTTGTTAAAGCTTGCTGATTCTATTTCAGATGTTGAGTATTCCATTAAAATGCATGAGACAGTTAAGCTTTGGTTTAAAAGGTGGCTTAAGTTTCATATCGTTATTTCAATTATCCTTTATATAATTATTATTTTTCATATTTTTAGTGAATTCTATTTTGGGCTGAGGTGGTTATGAAAAGTTTTTTCTTAATCATTCTAACTTTTACCCTAGCCTATGTTTCAGTTGATCACTTTCTTCTTAATCCAACTCATTTTAAGGAATCAAAGCTAAGTGGAGTTATCTGGAATAAGACAGTTAGTCCTGGAAAACTCTCGCAAGCACATTCTTTTTTGGATAATGACTGCATGGCATGTCACAATCCGATAAAGGGCGTTCAAAGAGAAAACTGTGTTGTTTGTCATGCTAATGATATAGATATCTTAGAAAGGCAACCCACTTCATTTCATGCAGATATTTCGACTTGTCTTGGATGCCATACTGAACATTTAGGACGATCAGACAATATCACCAAAATGGATCACAACTTTTTATCCGACACTGGAATGAAAATGCTTAGTAAAAGTAAATCGGCAAACGATGAAAAGGCCCTCGTTCATAACTACATAATGGAGTTTAGTGGACGAGAAAGAAAAAAGGATAGTCCTTTTCTACATCCTAAAATCTCAAAAAAAGAAGCACTACTAAACTGTGCAACTTGCCACTCTAATGATGATAGGCACTTTGAGCTTTTTGGAAATGACTGCGCTCAATGCCATCGAGCAGATATGTGGAATATTGCTGAGTTTAAGCATCCATCTCCTAAATCAAGAGATTGCGTTCAATGTCATCAGGCACCTCCAAGTCATTATAAAATGCACTTTAATATGATGTCACAAAAGATTCCAAATAAGCCTAATGCAAGAGTGCAAGACTGTTTTAAGTGCCATCAAACAACCCATTGGACTGATATTAAAAATGTTGGAAAGTTTAAACATCACTAGGAAATAAATGGAAGGGATTATTAGCAACTCAAATTTGTTTAACTCAATAGCCATAGTTGCAACATTAATATTTGGATTATTTCTAATTAGAAAGAAAGTAATCAACTCAGAGTTATGGGGTGCTACTGTAACACCTTTAGCTTCAATTATTGGAAGTGGTTTTTTAATAGTGGCTCCTTTACTGCATTCAGTTTTTGGCAAATGGGCACCGATGGGAATCATTGTTCTACTTGTTCTAGCTTATGGTATTGGTCGTGTTATTCGCTTTAATATTTTACATGCTGAAAGCTTAGAGTTTTCTTCTCATCCATTTAACTTGAGGCTAGAGAAACTTTCACAAATTGTATTAGGGATTGCTTATGCTATTTCAGTAGCATTTTATATCAGCTTGTTCACTTCATTTATTTCAAGAGAGTTTGGAATAGATAATACTCAAACGATGAAATGGATTACCACAGCTACACTTTTAAGTGTGATGGGAGTTTCTTGGTGGAGAGGAACAAAGGGACTTGAGAGAATAGAGCTCATAGCAGTAACTATTAAGCTCGCAGTTATCGGAGGCGTTCTCGCTGCCCTTGCAAGTTTTGATATTGCCACTCAAACACATTGGTTTGGGCATGATCCAATTAAAAAACTTACATTTTTTGAGAAGATGGCAATGCTCGCAGGAATGTTGATGGTAACTCAAGGTTTTGAAACCACAAGATTTATGGGAGAGCATTATTCAAAAAATATTAGGATACAGGCCTCAAGGAACTCACAATGGATAGCAATTGCTATCTACATTTTATTTATAGGATTGACCTGCCCAATTTTCTTAGATTTTCCAATTGTTGAGCTTAATGAAACAACGATCAGTCAAAGCTTAGGAAGAGCTGTTAGCGTTTTACCACTTCTTCTTTTAGGAGCTGCAATAGCTAGTCAACTAAGTGCTGCTCTTGCCGATACAATTGGTGCAGGCGGACTCTTAAAGGAAATTATACCAAGCTCTCTATCAATTAATCTTTACTATATGATTGTTATTGGTTCGGCCATTTTTCTTATATGGTCTGCAAATGTTTTTGAAATAATCAATCTTGCCTCAAAGGGGTTTGCTGGTTTTTTCTTTTTACAAATTTTAGTTGCATTGAATCTCATAAGGCAAAAACTTAATGGATCAAAACAATTTTTCTCAATTTTGGGTTGTTTGATTTTGGAAGCGGCCCTTATATTTGTCATCTTTTTTTCAATACCAGCACCTCATAGCTAAATTCAGGAGAATATATATGAATGGAAAAACAAATGAAAGAATTGAAAAGTTTAATAACTGGATTGTTGAAAGAAATCCTGCTGAAATTGAATTTCATCAAGCTGTTAGAGAATTTGCAGAATCCGTTATGCCATTTGTTGAGTCTAACCCCAAGTACGATGATGGGCATATTCTTCAAAGGATGGTTGAGCCAGATAGAATAATCATTTTTCGAGTTTGCTGGGAGGATGATCATGGGCATATCAACTGTAATAGGGCTTGGAGGGTCCAATTTAATAATGCCATCGGCCCTTATAAAGGAGGACTTAGGTTTCATTCGAATGTAACTCAAAGTGTCCTTAAGTTTTTAGGATTTGAGCAAGTGTATAAAAATGCTCTAACAGGGCTTCCTATGGGGGGAGCAAAAGGTGGAAGTGACTTTAATCCTAAAGGTAAAAGTGATCGAGAAGTTATGCGTTTTTGTCAGTCTCTTATGATAGAGCTATCGAGGCATATAGGAGAGGATACTGATATCCCGGCAGGTGATATTGGTGTAGGCGCTAGAGAAATAAGTTATCTTTTTGGACAGTATAAACGTCTAAATAATCGGTTTGTTGGAACATTGACTGGAAAAGGTCTTTCTTATGGTGGGAGTTTAATCAGGACAGAAGCCACTGGTTATGGAGTTGTTTATTTCTCATCATATATGCTTAAAAATATTGGAGATCGGTTAGAAGGTAAAACAGCACTTATTTCTGGATCTGGTAATGTTGCAATTTACTGCGCCGAAAAGCTTTTACATGAAGGTGCAAAAGTCTTAACTTTGTCTGATTCAAGCGGCTTTATCCATGACCCAGATGGGATAGATGAAGACAAGCTTAGTTGGCTCAAGGAACTTAAATTTACTGAAAGAGGAAGGATAGGTGAGTATGTGACTAAGTATCCAAATTCTAAGTTTTATGAAGATGAAAAACCTTGGAATATAAAAGCTGATCTAGCATTCCCATGTGCTACCCAAAATGAACTCGATGAAAAAGATGCTAAAGCTCTTATTGCAAATGGTATACAGCTAGTTGCTGAAGGAGCAAATATGCCTAGCTCTTTAGAAGCTGCTAGAGAATTTCATAACTCTGGTGTTTTATTCGCCCCTGCAAAAGCCGCAAATGCTGGCGGTGTCGCGGTGTCTGGACTTGAACAAACACAAAACTCTTTAAGGCTTCCATGGACTAAAGAGGAAGTCGATGATCGACTTAAACATATAATGCAAAATATTCATAAGCAATGTGTGGAGTATGGAAGCGAAGATGCTCAAAGAGTTAATTATGTAAAAGGTGCTAATATCGCTGGATTTGTTAAAGTTGCTGACGCCATGCTTGCTTATGGTATTGCTTAGGAGATTTATGAAAAGTTATATATTTATTTTTATGTCATTTTTACTTGCTAGCTGTGCTCATACTTTTATGAGAGGAACAGTTGCTAAAAAAATAAATTCTAAAAAAGCGGTTATTTGCTTGGGAAGTAACGAAGTTAAGGTGGGTGATATTGTAATATTTCAGGAATCGGTATGCAGTAGTTCCCCAACTCATAATATAACAATGCATGAAAATGCAGAATTAGGTGGTGTCTCAAATCAAACCGGGTACGGGGTTGAAAAATGTGAGCTAACTTCTTTAGGATTTGGCACAGTTTCAGAGCTACTTAATGATCACTATTCTATGGTTGAAACAAAAGGAGACTTTGTATTTAAAGAATCAACACAAGTCGAAGTAAAGAAATAATTTGTTTAATGTCTGAGTGGGAACAAATGATTATGAGTGATAAGGAAACGAAGCACGAAAGTGAATGGGGAAAATGTTCATGTGATAAAAGTGAAGCACTTCTTTTAGAGCCGAAGTCTTCTTTGTTAAAAGATTGTTTTAGAGTTGGTCGGATTTTATGGGAGATTGTTAAGGGCTTTAAAACTATGAGAAAGTATGGCCCTTGTGTAACTGTTTTTGGTTCCGCAAGGATTAAAGAAGATAATGATTACTACTTAGAAACGGTTGCTCTTGGTAAAGAGCTAGCCAATGCAGGTTTCTCAGTGTTAACTGGTGGTGGTCCAGGTCTCATGGAGGCAGCTAATAAAGGTGCTAAGGAGGCATTTGGCACTTCTATAGGCTGTAATATACGTCTTCCAATGGAGCAAAAACCAAATCCATTTCTAGATGATTTCTTAGAATTTAACTATTTTTTTACAAGAAAATTAATTTTAGCAAAGTATTCATATGCTTTTATTGCAACTCCAGGCGGCTATGGAACACTAGATGAAATGTTTGAAGTTATGACGTTAATACAAACTGGAAAGATGGAAAACTTTCCAATTGTTTTACTAGGAAAGAAGTATTGGAGCCCACTAATAAGCTTCATCGAAGACACTTTAGTAAAACAAGGCACTGTAAGTATATGTGACTTAAATCTTATTCTTATTACGGATAGTGCTGTAGATGCTGTTAATTACATTAGAAATGTTTTTGGATCCAAATTGGAGAATAAGCTTATTCAAAAGTGTTAGAGCTAACGCCACTAATCTTAGCTTTATCTATAGATCAATTATTAATACCACGTTATCTACCCCCCAGGGGTAAGTAAATAATTCACAGGTATTTAATATAAGTAGATTTTACAGTAGCGAAATGACACAATGAGTCAACTTGGCTTTATTGAGAATCTTATGTTTCGTAATTTCAGTGGCTTATGTGCCTTTATTTTTTTATTTCTTTCTTTGCAGGTATCAGCAGCAGAAAGGTTCTATGATTTAAGAATTAAAAATATCACTGCTAACTTTACAGGTATTGATGTAAAGCATGCTTTAGGTATCTCTCAAACTTGGCCTGTGCCAAAAGAGGCAGCTATCCCCGCCCCAACTCTTAGGTTTAAGTTGGGAGATGATGCAGTTATTACTGTTCATAATGATACTGATGAGCCTGCGACACTTCATTGGCATGGTCTTTTGGTTCCTTATGAACAAGATGGACCTCAGTTTTCAAATACAAAAATTATTGCTCCAAAATCTAAACATATTTTTAGATTTCCTATTAGGCATACAGGAACTTATTGGTATCACTCACATACTCAACTTCAAGAGCAGAGGGGTCTTTATGGAGCCATCGTTATCGAAGACGATCAGCCGATAGAAGAAGTCGATCATGATTATGTGTTTGTTATGAGTGATTGGGTTAATGAGCACCCAATGGATGTTTTATATAACCTTAAAAAAGATGGACACTATTACGGCCTAAAGAAAAGTGATATGAAGAAGGCAGTTGTAAAAAATTATGTTGAAAGTCTTTCGGAGGAAGAACAACTTAAGAATGCAGATTTATTAAAAAAGGATTTTCTTGGAACTGTATGGGGAGCCTATAAAAACGGAAATCTAGATAAGTATTTAGATGGTGAATTATCTAGAATGGGACCGATGGACTTCAGTGATGTTGGTTATGATGCTTATTTAATAAATGGAAAAATTATATCAATGCTTAAGAATGTGAGGCACGGAGAAAAGGTGCGATTTAGAATCATTAATGCTTCAGCTTCTACTTACTTTTACTTTAATATTGGAAATAATAGAAATTTTAAGGTTATTACAAAAGATGGAATGGCAGTTCAACCTGTTAAGGTAAACGAATTATTGGTAGGGATTGCTGAAACATATGATGTTGTTTTTGAAGTACCTCATATGATGAAGAAGTTTGAAGCCAAAATTACAGCCCAAGATAGAACAGGTTCAGCAAGTCTAATGTTTGGAATGGGTGAAATGGAAATGGCACCTGTTAAAATACCTCTTTCTACTTATGAAATGGATCACGGTGGAATGGATCATGGAGGAGGTCACGGTGGTGGTCATGGCGACGAGCCTGGGGATGATGATGAACCAGGTGACGATGATGATGAACCAGGTGACGATGATGATGACCACGGAGATCATGGCGATCATGGGGGGATGGATCATGGGATGAACTCAATGGGTGATGATCATGATATGCCAATACCTCCAATGGGTAAGACTAAGCAACTCAAGTACGAAATGCTGAAGTCAGTGGAACCAACAAATTTAGATGACTCTTTAGTAAGAGCGCAAGTTATAGATCTTGAATTATCAGGTGATATGGAGAGATACACCTGGTATATAAATGGTAAACCTTTTTCTGAAGATAAGTACATTACTATCAGAGAAAATGAAGTAATTACTTTTAGATATATCAATAAAACGATGATGCACCATCCGATGCACCTACATGGACACTTTTTTAGAGTTCTTAATGGGCAAGGAGACTATGCTCCTCTTATGCACACTGTTGATGTTGCTCCGATGAAAACTGTAACAATTGAATTTCATGCAAATGAACCAGGTGTTTGGTTCTTACATTGTCACAATCTTTATCACATGAAAATGGGAATGGCCCGACTGGTAAAGTATGAAGATTTTGTACAAACCCCTGAATTAGAAGAAGACCAAAAAAAATGGGATTCTTATATGACTAAGGATACTGATGCTTTTTGGAGAGCTGAGACAAGTCTTAATACGAATTCTGCTATGTTAGATGTAAGAGTTAATGCTGGTGGCTACCAAGTTGATATGGAGCTTGAAGTCGATGAGTATGATATTGACAACCTCGAAGGTGAGGTAATGTTTAAAAGATATCTTGATAGATTCTTCGCAGTTGGTACAGGTGTTGTTGTAGAAGATCAAAAAGTTTATGCTGCTTTAACTGCTGCTTATAACCTTCCTGGAAACGTTGAAATGGAAGGTTTTTTAAGGAATGATGGAAAGGCCATTATAAGACTGAGGAAGTCAATACCACTAGTAGAGTTTAGAGGACGACCTATTGTTTTAGATTTGGAACCAGAGGTAAGTTATAAAGATCAATTTGATTGGAACTTTAGAACTGAAGCCAATTATGTATTGTCTAGAAGAACTAGTATTGGTTTAAACTTTTCTACAGATAAAAATGGCAATAACTCTGTTGGTTTTGGAATTAAAATTAGATTTTAATCTATAAATCAGAGACATGTAGTTAGCATGTCTTTTTCTTTAATAGTCTTACAATTAGAGAAAATTTTACAATACCCCCATGGGGTAGTTTACATAGGAGAAGTAATTTTGTATATTATAAATCTGATGAATAAAGCTCTATTAGCCATATTTATTTTAGTCATTTCAGCTTCTTGTAAAAGAAGCCCGTCAGATTTATCCTTTAAGTCAAAAGATGATCTTGTTAGAAGAAACCAACTCGCTACTGGGGAAGCGCCGTTAAACTTTAATTCATTACAAAAATATATTTTGAAACCTAAGTGTATGTCTTGTCACTCGGGACCTGATGCTAAGCCCAATAATGATCCTATTGATTTTACAACATACGATTCAACAATGGTTGATCGCTTTATTCCTCTTCTTGTTAAAGGAAAGCCTCAAAAAAGTAGATTGTTCTTAAGTGTGGAAGATGGAGAAATGCCTGTAGAAGGGACACTTTCAAATGTTGAAATAGAGTTTATAAAAAAATGGATTGAAGCATGTGCTCCGAAAGAGACTCCTACTTCTATTCCTGATAATTGTGATGGAAGTGGCGATAATGATGACGGTCCCGGTGATAATGGTCCTGGTGATGACGACGGTGAACCAGGTAACGATGATGGTGAACCTGGTGATGATGAAGGTGAACCTGGTGATGATGAAGGTGAGCCCGGAAATGATAATGAACCTGGGTGGGATGAACCCCTAGATTAATAATAAATTCTCAATAGACAAGGAGAGAAAAATGAAAAAGTTAATTTTAATTACTGCATTGGCAATGTCTTCTTTTGCTTTCGCTGATACGACAAGTATTGATGACACAAATGAAGCAGTTACAGAAACTTTAAAAGAGTTTAAGACTTCCCAAACTCATGATGTTGTGGATTCTTTTACGGGAATTAAAGCTTGGCCAATTTCGGGTGGAATTAAGGCAAAGGTTTACCTAAAAGGTAACAAGTCTATTTCATACTCGTGTCACAGGCATGATGCTAATGACCCTTTTGAATGTCACGAACTTTAATATAAAAACTCCTTGAAGATATTTGAGCTGCCCAGTGTATATTCTCTGGGTAGTTCACTATAACGATGAAACATTTTAGGCTGATTTTAGTCACCTTTATGGTGACTTTCTTTTTTCAAGACTTGTGGGCATATCCAAATTTTGTTGGATATGGATACACTTCATGTATGACCTGTCATTACAATCCATACGGCAATGGCCCTCTTACCGATTATGGAAGGGCCCTATCAGCAACAGCAATTTCAAATCGTTGGATTATACATAACAAAGATAAGTCAGAAGAAAAAATTGCTGAGGATAGTGGTTTTCTATACATGAAGGCATTTAATGATTGGGTGCGTCCGTCTGTGGACTATCGTGGTTTAAGATATGCTAGGGATATAAATAAAGATCAGGCCAAGTATGAGACCATTCATATGCAAGCTGATGTCAATGTCGTAGTCAAGCTTGATAAATCGGATAAGTATATTGCCTCAGTATCTTATGGGTATGCTCCTACACCTAAATCACAAAAAGGAAAGGATGTTGGTAATTATAGGTCTCGTGAACATTATATTGGAATACGACCTAATCAACATTATGGAAT
>LULL01001250.1_pt1 | contig 13021 bp, 22 predicted proteins | sample 728161 | NCBI WGS metagenome assembly LULL01 (sample SAMN03860290, study PRJNA289734) | marine metagenome | biome: seawater column; feature: ocean; material: water; isolation source: Red Sea water column Station 149 - depth 500m | place: Saudi Arabia: Red Sea | collected 2011-10-15 | depth 500 m
ATCGAAAGAATTCAAAGAATAACAATTAGTGAATTGACTAAAATAGCTATCGTTCATCTATTTGCACAAGGATATAAAAATGAAGAACTAGTAGATTTTGAATTAAATCTTACAAATCCATCTACGATTTATGAGCAAGAGAAACTTGAACTTTGGAGTACTAAACAAGGTCTTGCAGCAAGTCTTATGAGTGATAAAATAGTGGATTCGGAGTGGATTTATGAGAACGTATTTAAATTTACAGGTGAGGAAAAAGAAAAGGTAAGATTGGGTATTATTAAAGACCAGAAGCGCAAGTTTAGATGGGACCAAATAGAAAGTGAAGGAAACGATCCAGTTCAGAGTCATCAGGCGGTTGGAACTCAAGGAGCTATGATGGGCGGTGGTGAAGAACTAGGTGGAATGTCTTCAGATGAGTTAGAATCAGAAAAAGATCGGTTTGGAATGGCTCGTACAGGAAAGGAATTGGATATAGAAATACCAAAAGACGGTTGGCCAGGAAGTGGAAGACCAAAAGAAGGTCCTAAATATGGTAAAGATGGTTCAGCAAGGGGTAGAGATCCATTAGGAGCTCATGATAAACAGAAGGGTGGAAGTAGTTCTCCAAAATTTAAAGGATATATGGGACGTGGAATAGCTTTGGCTCAGTATGATGCTTTGAAGAAAAGCCTTGGTGGAAAAATTGGAAAAATAGATAAAAAAATAATTTTTGAGACAGCAGATGTTGAGGAAGAATATAAAAATGAAGTATCAGATTTAAGTATAAGTGAAGGTTCAGGTGATTGATTTTAAGAAGTTTTTATATTTATAAATGAATAAGTATATTGGAGTGGATAAATGTCTAATGATATAAAGCACAAAAAGATAAGAAACACAGGACTTTTATTTGAATTGTTGACAAGACAGATTACTGTTGATGTGCTCAATGATACAAAGTTACCGGTTGCGGTTAAATTATTTAAAAAGTTTTTTAAAGAAGATACAGAACTTGGAAAGGAACATCAATTATACCGTGTATTAATGGAAGAAAACTATAGTTCAGAGGCAAAAGCAAATTATCTGATTGACGAAGTATTAAAAACACGAAAGAAACTTAATGAGAGTGTATTAAGAAGGGAAAAATATAATCTTTTAAGGGAAATTAAGAAACAATTTGTTTTAGAAGATTTTTTTCGTGCAAGAATTCCTAATTTTAGAGTTCTTGCTTCCATATACAAAATATTCAAAATGGAATCTGCTAATAGGGAATTAGATCCAAAGGAAATAACTCAAGGTAGATATAGTGTTGTAGAACATATAACTAGGACAAAAATTGTTTCAAAACCAACTGATAATAAATTAGTTGAACACTACCAAAAACAAGAAAAAGATTTAAGATTGTTAAGCTATCAAATTTTAGTTGATAAGTTTAATAAAAAATATAAAACATTGAATTCTATGCAGAAGAATTTGTTGAAAGAATATATTAGCAATATTTCTAATACAAATAAATTAAATGAATTTATTAAAAATGAAGTTGCAGATGTAGCAAAGATTCTTAAAAAGTTTATTCCGAAAGTTGATGATAAAGTTACTAAGATTAAATTAACTGAAGCTATAAATCAAACAGATTCATTAACTGCGGGAAGAATTGTAAAAGACAAACAGGTTGTAGCATTGATGAGATATTATGAATTGATCAAGGAGCTACGAAATGTCTGTTAGTCTTGAAAAATTAAGAGAAATACTTAGAGAGTTAATTCGGAAGGAATTAAAAGAAGCCTCCGTTACAGCTAATATTGCTGGATATGAAACTCCTCGCGCATTTAGACCTAAAAAGAAAAAAAAGAAAAATAAAATGGGGTATGATGAAGGTCATGCTGATCCATTAGTGGGAACTTCTTTTTTAAGATCAATTGATCCTAAGTTAGCTAAAGTACTATGGAAGAAAAGACTTGGAGAGGGGAAGTACCATCGATGGAGAGATGACCCTGATACAAATCCAAGACAAAAAATTGGAAGTTCAATACGGGAAGTTAGAAATCAACTCACGGAATTAGAAAGAGTTGTAAAAATGAATGTAAAACTTAAAAATGAAATGGGAGTATCTCCGCAGGATTATTGGAAAAACACCCATAAAGCTTTAAACAGGATAAGCGAAAGATTAGTAAAATTAGCTAATAAGATTGGTCAGTTATATTAAATTATATTTTTGTCATGGGCAAAGAATGGAAAAAAGAGCGGGATTCCGTAGCATCTCGACTATTGAAAACCAATTGGCTACAAAAAAAATGGTTGAGGGGAATTTGGAAGCTTGATAAAGTGAGAGCTATACAAAAAATTGACAGTTGGATTAAACATCTTAAAGAAGTGAGAGATGAAATTATAAGGATGAGAAGTTAAATAAAGGAGAGGTAAAATGGCACTAAAGGATTTAATTGAAGACAAAACAAAATTTATTCGATTGGATGCTAACACACCACATAAAGTAGGTAAATATGGATCTCCACAATCATTTGATGTTAACGGATACACGGTTACAGGAAAGGGTGGTCATATTAATCCACACCACGGCGGAACACAATCGGGTGGCCTACCAGAACATCCACCTTCACATACGTCAAAAATGGAAACAACTTTTGGAAAGATAGGAGTGGTGAGAACATTCCATCAAATAAATAAATTAAAGACAGAGGGATAAAATGAGACAATTAATAGTAGATGTATTGCCGTTTGAAATCACCCCACAACAAATTGACGAGTCCATTAAAGAAAATAATGGCAAGTTAATCGTTACTGGAGTTTTACAGCGGGCAGAAGCAAAAAACCAAAATGGTAGGGTTTATCCGAAAGAAGTTCTTACTCGTGAATCAAAAAAATACGCGACCACTTTCATTAAAGAGAGTAGAGCACTTGGAGAACTTGATCATCCAGAAAGTTCGGTTGTGAACTTACAGAACGCCTCTCACAATATTAAGAAAATGTGGTGGAATAATAATGATTTACTTGGAACTGTTGAAGTATTAGGAACTCCTGCTGGAAATATTTTAAAAGAATTATTTAGAAGTGGAATTAAACTTGGAATTAGCTCTCGCGGTTTAGGTTCAGTAGAAGATATTACTGAAGCTGGAGACGGTGAAACACAGGAAGTTCAACCTGATTTTGAATTGATTGCTTTTGATTTTGTATCTAATCCATCTACGCAGGGGGCTTTTATGTATCCTATGAACGAGTCGGTTGATGTAGAAAGAAAACCGCATGAGTGTGGGAAATGGTGTAAAGTAGAACATATAATTAATGATATTATTCGAGGAGTATAAAAATTGATAAGTTTAAAGTCATTGCTTAAAACAGTAAGAGAAGCAAAAATTACTCCACCAAAAAGAGGAGTGGAAACACCATTAGATGCAAAAATTCAAATACCTGGATATGGAGTAATGACAAGAAAACAGCTTCAACAGTCTATTAAGAGATATGTAAATGAAGTGAATAAATATGTGAAAAAGGGCGAATCATCTAAAGCACTTGCTGTCTTATATAAAAGGGAAGTGTTAAAGGGGTTTTTAGAAACTGATATAGCTCATAGTATAAAATGGACAAGAAAACTATAATGAATATAAATCGGAAGTGGAAGGATTGGAGACTTGAAGAGGAAGATAAAGAATCCGTAAACGAAGCTGTTAAAGTTCAGGCTGGATCTGATCCACTCACAGTTCAAGACAGTTTACTTGATGCATTTAAAGGTATAGTAGCAAAAGGTACAATAAATTGGGGATATTCAGAGTCAGATCAATATGGTTGGAATGATTATAATAATTTTAAAAAGATGAATGATGAATATAATAAAGAGATGTTGAAAATTGGTAAACAAGTTGAAGGTATTTCAAAACAATTAGAAAGTATGTGGAAAACATATCAAAAGATTAATGATAAGTGGCGTAAGAAAGATGGACCGAGGACAAATTAGAGAGATAAAATGATTAAATTAAAAGAAATTATAAAAGAAAGTAAATTCGCATTTGATAGAAAATTCGGAGAACCACTTCCTACATTTAAAGGTGTAATGGAAAAACACCAAACGTTAATAGAAAAGAGAGAACTTGGGGGAGCCCGAATTCATCAAATAGAGATGGCTACTGATAAAAATAATCACACAGAAGCTAGATTAGTATTAGCTAGAGCAGTTGGTGATAAAAAATTAGTACAAGCATATATATGAATGATTTGAGTAAGGCAAGAGATAGGTTGGATAAAAAATTATTTGCACAAGCTAAAAAGGTATTTAGTGATTATAGTATAATAATGGGAGCATTCTAATGATTAAATTAAAAGATATAATTAAAGAATCTTATGCATGGGAAAGAAAATTTGGTGAGTCTTTACCTACCATTGAAGATACTACTAGGAGACATTCTTCAAAATCTGTAAATGAAGATGCAAGAGATATAATACAAGCTAAAAAATTGGTACAGAAATTACAAACCATTGAGGGCAAGTTTCGTAATACTATGTATAAATTAGATGATAGATTTAATGCAGATTTTCCTAATCAAAAATTATCAAAACCATTAAGAGTGTCTTATAGAAAGAACGTAACGGCGTTTATGAGAGATATGTTATCACTTGTTAAGAAGATGAAATAGAATGCCAGCAGTATCTAAACAACAACAGAAATTTTTTGGTATAGTTAGAGCTATACAAAAAGGAGATGCTCCGGCATCTAAATTTTCTAAATCTGCACAGAAAGCAGCTAAAACTATGAAAAAGAAAGATGTTAAAGATTTTGCTGATACAGATAGAAAGGGACTGCCGAAAAAAGTACAGAAAGAAGAAAGAGATTACAAAGCAGAATACAAAAAATTTCAGTCATCTGATAAAGCAAAGAAGTATAGAGCAGAGTTAAACCAATACAATAGAAAAAGAGGTACTTATGGTAATGGTGATGGTAAAGATGCTTCACATAAAGGTGGTAAGATAGCTGGGTTTGAAGAGGAATCTACAAATAGAGGTAGAGCAGAAAAAAGTCGTTTGAAAAAAGAGATACGAAGAATGGTTAAAGAAGAACTTTCGGAAGTTTATCGTACTCCTGATGAATTAGGTGTAGTTATGCGGTATAGAATAGATGAGTTATCCGCCGCTTTAAAGAAAGCAGAAAAAGGAAGATTGGGCCCAGAAGGGTGGGCAGAAAAATATTTTAGAAGTGCTCCAAAAGCAATTGAGATGATTGAACGTCTAATTGGTATACTTAGGAAAATGTAATGATTAAATTAAAAAAATTAGTAAAAGAAGAAACAAGTTTAATTAAAGAAGGAACTCGATGGAATGTAGGAATTGAAGCACAATCAAAAAATCGTGGACGAGCTGAAAAAAGTAGATTGAAGAAAGAAGGTAAAGAGTTCACAGACAGTCAGTTGGCGAGTAGAATAGCATATCATGCAAATTTACATAAAGGTACAGGTGTAGGATATGCAAATGCTTTTGGTCAGTTGGCTGTGTTTCTAAGAGATATAGGATATAAGAAAAGTTTTATAGAAGCTGTAAAAGTAATGAAAGTATTAGCTAAAAAGAAAAGAGTTGAATCTGTAGTTGAAGATCATATTAAATTTACTAAAGAAGAAATGGTACAATTACATAAAGATGGTAAAATAGAAAAGGGTGGTCATACAATAGAATTTGGAGAATCCGTAAATGAAGCTACTGTAAGTGGAACGGATAAAGCAGTTAAATTTTGGCAAGATATGTTTAGACCGGGCCCAATACCTAAAGAATACATAAATCAGTTAATAAAGAAAAAGGGTGTATTGCCTTCTAAATCTCACATTAAGGCAATTTATCGTGCAAATAAAAATCCAAGTTCAAAAGATTTAGAAAAGGCTTGGAAAGGTTTAGTAAAAGATAAGTATGTTAGAGCAGCAAGTGGATTGTGGAGATGGAATAAACAATTTGAATCCGTAAATGAAAAAATGGGCCCAAAACAATTTCACTCATATATGCAATACGTTTTTGATACTCAATTTAAAACACCTGACGAAAAGAAGATGAAAAAATCATTGATTAAAAAACTGAATATTGCTCAAAAGAAAAAAGGTTTACCTATATTCAAAGAATCCGTAAATGAAGCAAAATTAAACGAATATGATAAGTGGAAAAATACACGAATACAGGCTAAAAATATATTCAGAATGTTGAAACAAAAACATAAAAACAATATACCAAAAATGAAAAGGGGATTGGAAGTTATTTTTAAGCAAAATAAAACAAAACCTGACCAACAAAAAGTAATGTGGCAAGAATTTAATAAATTTTTTAAAATTAAAGAATCCGTAAATGAAGCTAAAATAGCACATAGTAAAGGTGGATACATAGAAGTAGGAAAATGGTATTTATTTAATTATGGTAAATGGAAAACCCAAGTTAAAGTAGTGAGTATAGATTCTAAGGGAATGAAAATTTATAATCCAAATGACCAATGGAAATATATTATACCAATGAAGATGGTGGTAATATATATAATCTTGTTCCATTAAATTCACTGAGGCGAGTTGCAAAAAGTATAAAAGAATCCGTAAATGAAGGTAAATTCGCAATTAAACATAATAACGGAAGATATTTAACTTCTAAATCTCCACAAGACAAAAAACCACAATATTTTAAAAGTGAAAAAGATGCTAAAAATATGTTGTCTGGGTTAGATTGGAAATATAGAGGAAATTATAGTATTGTTAAAGAATCCGTAAATGAAGCTTCAGTATCACAAGTTCGTTCTGTGATTAAGAGAGTTCAAAAGCAACTTTCTAATAAATGGAAGAAAAAAGGTGGTTGGGAAAATTTCGGCCAAAAAGAATTAAGAAAGATGAAAGATAAGTTTAAGTATGATCCTTATGGTTCACCACAAGAAAGACAGATTGCAAAAGTGTTAGATGATTTTGATAATTGGGCAGTGAATTATGTTGGTGAAAATGTAAACGAAGAATAAATCACTTCAATTTTCATTGCCTAAAGCAAAAGGTGGTATAAATAAAGTTCGTATAGAATTGGATAGAGGTAGAGATTTATATAATATAGAATTTGGATCATTAAGATCCGGTAAATATAAAGTTAAGAAAAAGTTTAAGGGAATTTATGCAGACCAAATGGGTGATTTGTTTGAAAAAACTACTGGTTTGTATATTAGATTATAGGAAATTAAAATGAAAATAACTAAATCAAAATTACGAGAAATCATTAGAGAAGAAATTCAGAAGCTGAATGAAGATGATGCAGGTGATGTATTAAATGATTATATATATTATCAATTAGCTAACACCATCAAAGATACCCAAAAAAAATGGGGGAAGGTTAAAGATTGGGGTGATAAAAATCCTAAAAAGGCACAAGCTATAATTAAAATGGTTGTTGCTTTAGATAAAAAAATAAAACAGATTTCGAGGTAATTAAAATGAAAATAACTAAATCACAATTAAGAGAAATCATTAGAGAAGAAATTCAGAAGTTGAATGAAGGAAAAGAAGAATCAAGAGATGTAGCAAAAGAATTTCATTCTATTCAAAAGGCGTGTTTTGATGGCAAACCTTCATCTACAGGAGTATTTTTATTTCAGATGAGAGATACTTTAACAACTTTGAAGAAATATGATAAAGAATCTGGAACTAAATTAGCTCCTTTATATGATTCAATAAGCAAACAAATATTACAATTTCATAGAAAATCTAAAAAGCATGTTAGGGGAATTGTAGATACGGCAAAAGAATTATAATGAAAATGACAAAATCTAAATTACGACAATTAAGAGAACAGTATATAAAAGAAGAATTTGCTAATGTTGTTAAACCAACAAGTTCAAATATAACTCGGAGTTCAACAGAAGCAAGAGCCCAAGTAGAATCAGATATGAATAGAATATCAAAAGTTTTGGGTAAAGCATCACAACAAACTGTAAAAATAATGATGGATGGTGTAAAAGGTGGAAGATATGATGCTATGGATTTATCAAAAAGCATTGAAACTGGTCCTTCTAAATTAGTACATGCAGGGGAAAAAGAATTTATGAGAGTATTGTGGACTAAGGTAAGAGATGGATTTAGACGATATTCTAAAAGAGGAAAATTGAGATAGACTTATATTTATATATGGGAAATAAAAATTTTATATTTGATATTTACTTTAAAGGAGATTGAAAATGAATTATGGTAGACCGATACAAGAAAAATTGTCCAGCGAGACTTTAGCGTATCTTGGATTTCCTACAGGTAAGAAACCAAGCTTTGAAAAATCATTAATGAAGTATCAAATCAGAACAAAAAAAGTGATTGGTGCTAAATCTCAATCTCCAGAGATTAAAAGTAAAGATACTGGAAAAGTATTTGACATAAAAGATATGCCGTTCAATTATGATGGATATAAATTGATCGAACAATATATTAATCCTACTGATCCAACTTTAGAAGAAGTGGAAAGACGAAAGAAAGTTGTAAAACATAAAAAGTGGTTAAAGAAACAACGGATATTAGAAGGCAAAAGGTCGCATTGGGAAGATGAATTTGGGAAAAGAACTAGAATTAGAGGGTCTGGTATAGAACGGACAGAAGGCGAAATAGAAGAATTACAGACACAGTACGAGCAACAATATGGAATTGGTCTATGGCAGATCGGCGATTCGTTTATTGTACAATAAAAGTAAAGGATAAGGAGAGTATAAATGGCAACAGCAACAAGAACAGTAAACAAAGCTAATTTTGAGACAGGAGACCAGCCAACTGAGGCTAACTTTTCTACACTCATTGATAGTTTTTTAGCATTGTCTGCAACTGGAACTGAAGAGCCCGCTGGAAGTATTAGTGGAAGTTCATCTTCAACAGGGTCTTTTAATGTGCTCCACACAGGAGTTGATGGGGGAGTTGTTCTAACTTCAGCAAATAACACTAAATATAAGTTAGTTGTGAACAATGTAGGTAGTTCTAGTCTATCAGCGTATTAATTATGATTAAACTTAAAGATATATTAAAAGAACATAGTACAGCAATTGCAGGTGGATTGGTCACTCAAAAACCTGTCGCGACATCTTCAACTATAAGCTTATCTTCACTTGTCAAGGAAAAATTTGGAGACGTTGAAGAGGATAGAGAAATAGATGTTGAAGGGTTTATGGGAGCAGTATCTAATTTTGGAAGTATAGGCAAACAGATTTACAGAAAAGGTAATCTTAGAGATGTAGCCAAAACTCTTTCTGAATTGGCAACAACTGCGAGAGTTCACACCCTTCGCGAAACTGATGATTGGTTTGATAAAGTTACGGTTAATCGTAATATGAAAGAACTTACCAATCTTTCAAAATCTTTCAATAAGGTAGCAACTGATGCACAATCACTTCAAGAAAGAATGAGTGGTCTTTATGAAGATATGGGACACCTTCTTAGTAGGTATTATGAGATAAATGAAACGCATGAAGACGGTGAGCATGAACCTATGAGTGGTGATAAAGAAGAATACCGGAAATTTTTCCAAGTAGCTCTTTCAAAATTTGGAGTTGATTCACCAGATGAGTTTGAGAGTGATGAAGATAAGAAAGCTTTTTTTAATTATGTAGATAAAAATTGGGAAGCGGATAAAGAAACGGACTAAAAAGTTTTGTGATTACAATCGAAGTACATAATAATAATATAGATAGAGCATTAAGAGACCTGAAGAGAAAGGTTAAAGATTCAGGTCTATTTTTAGAGCTAAGAAAGAAAGAATTTTATACAAAACCGTCTGAAATTAGAAGAGAAATGCAGGCTAGAGCAAAAACTCGAGCAAAATATCAAAATTTAAGAGAAAAAATCGATAATAATCACTGATTTTTTATCGTTTTTATATATTCGTATATATTTATATGAAAGAATACATTACCAGCCGTTTCGGCAAATATCATGTAATGTACCAGTAAATTAATCTTATTAAAGTTCCTAATAACTTTATTAAATCCAAATCAAAACACAAGAAACATTTTTTAATTGGAACATTAGTGTTCCTGGTCGAAATTGAAATGAAACTAAATTAGTGGAGATATTAAAATGGATGATCTTTTAAAAGAAGCTATTGCTGACGCAAAAGCTGTTAGAGAAACCGCTCTAGAAAATGCAAAAATCGCTTTAGAAGAAGCCTTTACACCACGTTTGAAATCTATGCTTTCTCAGAAAATTCAGTCTGAAGCCGGTAGTGAATATGAGGATGAGGATTGGGAAGATGAAGAAGAGGAAGATGAAGAAGGCGGTGAAGAGGAAGAGCCTGAAGTTGCTGTAGAACCTGAAGCTGGTGAAGAAGAGGGTGACGAGTACGAAGACGAAGAGGAAGAACCTGAAGCTGAAGAAGATGACGAAGAAGAGCCTGAAATAGAAGAAGAAGGCATAATTGAAATCGATGGTGTTAAATATGCACCAGTTGTTTCGGAAACACATGATGATGAAGAAGAAGCTGAAGATGAGGAAGATGAGCCTGAAGTGGAAGAAGAAGGCGCGGAAGATGCAAGTGAAGACTTGGATCTAGAAGCAATTCTTCGTGAACTTGAAGATGAAATTAACGAAGAAGAGGATGAAGATCCTTCTGAAGTTGCTGAATCTGAAGATGAAGAAGATGTACAAGTTGAAACTGTCGATGTTGATGGTAAAACTTATTACAGATTCAATGAAGATGCAGAAAACATAGAAGAGGAAGAGGAATCTGATGAAGTTGATGAAGCTAAAGATACTGATGAAGTTGATGAAGCTAAAGAAACTGAAGAAGTTGATGAATCTGAAGAGGCTGAAGATGAAGTTGTTTCTGAATCTGAAGAAGATTTAGAAGAAACAATCGACCTTGAAGATGTCTTAGAGGCACTTTCTGAAGAAGACGATGTGAATGAAGAAGAAAAGGATAAAACTAAAACAGTAGAATCACTTACTTCTGATCTCGATGAGCATCGTAGAGTGGTTAAATATCTTCGTTCTAAGTTGAACGAAGTTAATCTGCTCAACGCTAAACTTTTATTCACAAACAAACTATTTAGAGCACATGGTTTGAGTGAAGACCAAAAGTATAAAGTCGTTGAACAATTTGATAGAGCACAGACACTACGAGAGGTTAAGTTGGTTTATGCAACTTTATCCGAATCGTTCAGTGTAGGTGCTAAAAGAGAAATTAAAGAAAGTAAGGGAGCAGCTTCCAAACCTGTTTCTTCAACAAAACCATCTAGAGAACCTGAAGTTCTTCAAGAAGGAGCTGAGTTGAAAGATAGATTTAAGAAGTTAGCAAACATTCTTTAATTTATTTATGGAGAAAATATCATGGGTAATTTAAAATCGATTGAAGGTATGATGGATGGATACAACCCACATCGTCAGCTTCTTGAACAAACAAGAGGATTGGTGAAAAAGTGGGAGCCAACCGGACTGTTGGAAGGTATCGGTGACGAGACAAAACTACATGGAATGTCTGTTCTTCTTGAGAACCAGGCACGTCAGCTGATTGATGAAGCATCAAAGACGAGCACTGAGTCTAATAAAGAGGAATGGTCTGGTGTCGCTCTCCCGTTGGTTCGTAGAATCTTCGGTGAGTTGGCAGCACAGGATTTTGTTTCTGTTCAGCCGATGAATCTTCCTTCGGGACTGATTTTTTACCTCGATTTCAAGTATGGTACAGCACAGCCTGGATTTGATGCCAATACTAATGTATTTGGTGTTACTTCAGGTAGTGGTGATCCTACTGATGGTCTATATGGTGCAGGTCGATGGGGATACTCCATCAACGAAGCTGGCGTAGACGTTTCTACGAACCGACAGACAGGTTCACTGGGAGCAGCTAGTTGGTCTTATGTTGATTATGAGCCCTCACTGTCGTCTTCACTTGGCGATCTTAAGTTCGTCAGGTTTGCACATTCAGATCTTACTAACCCCGACCATGATGGTATTAGAGCTTTTGAAATCTCAGGAAGTACAGCCCTTACGGCTTACTATCCTGCATATACTAAACGAGTTACCGCAGAAGGTGCAGCCGCACCTAGCGATGGAGTTCGTTATCAGTTTATTGTCAAGGAAGCAGCTGGAACAACGGCTAACAACTTCCATGTCAGATATCATAAAGCACCTGGTGCCACATCTCGTGGTGATTTCGAGGATACTCCTGCAGAACCAACTGCAACGGACTTGGGTATTCCACAGATCGATATCCAGATGAGATCCATAGCCATTGTGGCAAAAACACGTAAATTAAAGGCTGTCTGGACTCCAGAACTAGCACAAGACTTAAACGCTTATCATAGCGTTGACGCCGAAGCAGAACTTACAAGTCTGTTAAGTGAATACATTTCGATGGAAATCGATTTGGAAATCCTTGACATGCTACTTGCTAACGCATCTGCTAAGAGCGAACAGTGGAGTGCAAGACCTGGATTCGAGTACGACTCAACCAAGAACGTATTTTTAGAATCTTCGGGTAATTCAAATGCGTACACAAAGGGTGAGTGGTTCCAGACTCTTGGAAACAAGATACAGGCCGTAAGCAACTCAATTCACCAGAAGACACTACGCGGAGGTGCAAACTTCATCGTGGTAAGTCCTGAAACTGCAACTATCCTCGAATCAATTCCTGGATATGCAACAACTTCAGATGGTGATTCTACAAACACTCAATATGCAATGGGCGTTCAGAAAGTGGGTCTGTTAAATAACAGATTTACTGTCTACAAGAACCCGTATATGTTTGAGAATGTAGTTCTTGTTGGTTTCCGCGGAAGTAATTTCCTCGAAACCGGAGCTGTTTATGCACCGTATGTGCCTCTAATTATGACACCTCTTGTTTATGATCCAGTCAACTTCACACCTAGGAAAGGCGTGATGACACGATATGCAAAGAAAATCGTGCGTCCGGAATTCTATGGTAAGGTCGTTGTCGCGGATGTGAACTATGTGTAGTAGCTATTAGGCAAATAGGGATCACATCAGTGTGACTTAAAAAGGGTGAGAGTTTTTCTCACCCTTTTTTTATGCTTTTATATTTATTAGTGAAATAAACTAATTATATTCTCTGG
>LULL01001464.1_pt1 | contig 12986 bp, 9 predicted proteins | sample 728161 | NCBI WGS metagenome assembly LULL01 (sample SAMN03860290, study PRJNA289734) | marine metagenome | biome: seawater column; feature: ocean; material: water; isolation source: Red Sea water column Station 149 - depth 500m | place: Saudi Arabia: Red Sea | collected 2011-10-15 | depth 500 m
GATCCCGAACTCCGCGGTGTGAGAATCGAAACGGCGGACGAAGAGTTCACCGAGCCGGTGACCGTCGATTACGGCATCGCTTACTCCCGTTCCGAGAGCGACGACCTGAACCCCTTCGAATCGGGACTCCTCTGGGTCGGCTCCGGCGTCACCAAAGAACAGACGCTCTCCATGCCCGTCCAGCTTCACCATCCCCGGCAGGAGATCGAGGCTCGGGCAGACATTTCACTTTTCGGTGGCACCTCCACAGGCGTGGAGGGGTACCCGGCTCACATCGTTACAGTGCGGCAGGGGAGCCTCTCCGATTCTGTCCTTGCGAGACAGTCTTGGACGGGGATGGTGAATCGGGATCTGTCGCTGGACCTCGATGAGACACGTCTCAGTCACGGCACCAACTTTCTGCTCGCCACCAACACCACCACCGACGACCTCTCCAAAGTTTTTCTCGATTGGATTACTGTAAGGTATGGGAGCGAACTGATCTGGACCGGAACTCAGTTCGACTACTGGGCGCCGGCTAATCTGACACTCGTCCGGTTCATGGTCAGCGAGGTGACGTCGGATATTGCTGTCTGGGACATCAGTGATATCCATGCCCCGGTGGATCAGGAGGTGGTCCTGAGCGGAAACAGAGGCTATTTTGAACGGACCTTGAGTTCGGCGGGAACGGAGCGATTTATTGTTTACAACAGGACTGAAACGGAGGAAGTGGCGGAAATCGTAAAGGCGGACAACCACAGTTTCGCCTCCGTCCGGACGGCGGCGAGCGGCATTGACCACATCATCATTGCCCCGGAAGAGTTCCTCACCACGGCGGAGAAACTGAAGGAACATCGGGGCGCTTCCACGGTTGTGCCGCTTTCGGCGGTCTATGATGAATTCTCCGGCGGTGTGCCCGATCCGAGGGCTATCAGACTTTTCCTGAAGTGGGTGAAGGAGAACTGGTCAGCTTCATCGGGAACGGGCTTTCCCGCTTATGTACTCCTCCTCGGAGATGGCGATTACGACTACCGGAACATCACCGGTAATGCGGTAAACATGATACCGACATTTCAGTCGGAATACTTCGGCGGCACCTCCGCCGATGACAGGTTCGCCTATCTGAACGGGCAGTCGCCCGAGCTCGCCATAGGCCGGCTTCCGGCAGCAACGTTTTACCAGGCCGAGATGATGGTGGACAAGATTATCGCTTACGAGGCGAACCCCGAAATCGGACTGTGGCGGCGGCGCGTCTCGCTGGTGGCCGACGATTTTGCAAGGCCGAACTTTGGCGCCATTGAACTGTCCCACACCAAGAACAGTGAAGAGCTGGCAGGGATGATCCCGAAGGCGCTGGAGGTGCGAAAGCTGTACATGGAAGATTTTCCGGAAATGAACGATGGCTCCCAGTACGGCGTCACCAAGCCCGGGGCCACGGAAGCGCTCTTTGATCTCCTCCATGAAGGGACCGCTCTACTGAACTATATCGGTCACGGCTCCGCCTACCAATGGGCCCAGGAAGGGCTCCTCTCATCGGCACGGGGAGACCTCGCCTCCATTCAGACCGAAGGCCGCCTCCCCATCTGGCTCGCCGCCACCTGCAGCTGGGGCAGGTACGACGATGTTGAAGGGAGCGCTATGTCCGAAGAGATTCTAAGGGCGCCGGCGAACGGCGGTGTGGCTGTCATCTCCACCAACGGGCTCATCACTTTTTCCGCAAACAGGAGTTTCATCCTGAAGCTGTTTGACTCCTTCTTCCCCGATACGACCGTCTCCGATCTGTCCCTTGGCGCGATCTACAGCAGCATCAAGGACGGCTCCCGGGGGAGCCAGATGTTCCACCTCCTCGGCGACCCCGCCCTGAAAGTGGCGTTGCCATCCAACGCCGCCGAAGTGACATCCGTCAATCCCGACACACTGACAGCGCTTCAGACCGGCGCCTATGTCGGTCGCGTTTCAGGCGATGCGCCGGGAGCGGGAGACGGCTTCGTCACTGTTTCCGACGCCGAGCGCCCCATCACACGCCGTTACGAATTCCAAAACTACAGCGAAGATGTCACCTACTCCCTCCCCGGCAATACACTCTTTCGGGGGAAACTGTCCTTTGCCGGCGGCGCGTTCGACGGCTCCTTCATACTGCCGAAAGACATCACCGCCTCAGCAGGGGGAAGGCTTTCTGTCTACCTCTACGGTGAACAGGGCAACGATCTGTGGGAAGGTCTCGGCCTCAAGTTAGGGCTCGTTTTCAGAGGCGGCTCAGCAAACCCCGCCGATCAGAACGGGCCGCTCATCTCCTTCGGCGCCGAGGGGCGATCGGTGGAGACCGGCGACCACCTGCCGGAGGGGGGCGATCTGATAGTCTCCCTCTCCGATCCTCTCGGGATCAACGTGACCGGGGAAATCGGTCACGGCATCCGTGTCTGGTACGGTGAAGACGAAGTTGACGCCGTCGAGGTGACCGACGGCTTTGTCTACGAGGACGGGAGCCACACCACCGGATCGGTCGAAGTTTCCCTGGCGGACGCTCTCCCCGGCGAACTGATCGTCACTGCCGAAGCGTGGGACAACGCCAACAACGCCGCCCGGGAATCGGTCACTCTCAACATTACCACCGATGAAGCGCTGACCCTCACCAACGTGTTCAACTACCCCAACCCCTTCAAAGGGAAGACGCAGTTCGGCTTCGAGGTCAACAGAGAGGCACTGGTGGAGATCAAAGTTTTCACAATTTCCGGAGAACTGGTGGCCGTGCTGGATCCTCTCGAAACTTTCTACGGCTACTCTCACATCGATTGGGACGGCCGTGATCACTTCGGCGATCAAATCGCTAACGGCGTCTATCTCTACCAGATCACGGCCACATCGCTGGATGACGAGGAAGCGGCCACAAAGATAGGAAAGGCGGCAAAGTATCGCTGAGATGGCGCCGCTCATCCTCGCTTCAGCCTCGCCGCGGCGGAAGGAGATTCTCCGAAAAATCAATCTGACGTTCGACATTGTCCCCAGCGGTGTGAATGAAGATTACACCAACGGCCTGAACCCGCCCCAGATGGCAGAGCAGTGGGCGTTGGAAAAGGCGCGTTCCGTTTCGTCCCCGCATCCGGACAAGGATGTCATCGGCGCTGATACGATTGTTGTTCTGGACGACACAATCCTTGGCAAACCGACCGACGCCGACGATGCCAAACGAATGCTCACAACACTATCAGGAAAGATTCACACGGTCTACACCGGTGTCGCCCTGCGATGTGATTCGGCCGGTGCTGAAGAGAGTTTCGTCGCCTCCACGCGTGTCACATTCTACAGTCTCGGAGAAGAGGCCATCGACAGGTACGTCGCCACCGGCGACCCGATGGACAAAGCGGGAGCCTACGGCATCCAGGACACTTCCGCCTGTTTCGTGAAAAAGATTGACGGCTGTTATAACAATGTCGTCGGTTTTCCGCTGGCACAGTTCGTTCAACTTATCGGCAATGAAAGTGTGAAAGAGAAGTTTTCCGTAGACAATTGGTTTGCTTCCGACAGGGAGATCGCTTAAAATCACCGGCCTATGAACGAGATTCAGGAAACAGCACCGTTCTTTGAAGAGCTCAAAAAGCTGCGAGTCGAGCGGGATATTGAACTGGCCGAGATCGCCACTCGGACCAAGATCAACCTCGATTACCTCGAATCTTTGGAATCGGGTGATTTCACTTTTCTCCCTTATGTCTACGTCCGTCTCTTTATGAAGGCTTATGCGGTGGAGGTGGGCGCGGAGACAGACGAAGTGCTTCAGCAGCTCGATCACTTGATGGACAGGCAAACACCGGCGGAAGAGCTTCCTGCAAACGACGAACTCCACGAGGAGGCCCACCTGGATGAGGATGTCGTCCTCCCGACTCCGTCCGTCAACAACCTCTCCTCATCGGTGGTGAAAGTCGCCGTTCTTCTGGTGGTGGTCTTTTTTGGCGTATGGGTCGTTCGGCAGATTGCCGGCGAGGGCGAGGAAGGTAGCATTGAGGAGCCGTCGCAAATGGCGATTCCTGTGGCGCCGAAGATTACCGATCAGCAGCTTAACGCCGACTTTGTCCCTACGGACGAAGATCAGGAGTGGAACCTCGAACCGCCCTATATTCTCACAATCTCAGCGGAGGAAGAAACCTGGTATGAACTCGAAACAGACTATTCCGGAAACATCACCTCCGCAAACCTGAACCGGGACGGTGATATCTCTCTTCAGTTCGGCGAAAACCTCTATCTCAGGATTGAACGGGCCGCCGACGTCAGCGTCACACTTAACGGAACGCCGATCCCGCTCCCCGATGAAACACACCCCGCTGATATTATATACGACGGTCAAGAAAAGCGACTGACCATCCGAAGCTACACTCCCCGCTAGCTCCCGACCCTTAAAGTTCTCCTTTCAAAAAAACGTCTAACCGTTTCAAGATTTTGCTTGACATTGGTGGGGAGTTACACTAACATTGTGGGTAGAAGTGGGTAACAAACCCATAAATCTCGAGTATGACAATCACGGAAAACAGTTTCACAGGGGAGTTCAGCTATACGCTCGACTCGAAGGGTCGGCTGAATATCCCCTCCAAGTTCAGGAGCGCCCTCTCCCCGGACAACGACAGCAACTTCGTTATCACGAAGGGGATGGATCGATGCGTGGTGGCCTACCCTGTTCGGTCAGTTACACGCTACGCCACGACTGTCCGACTCGATGGCCAGGGGAGAATTCAATTGACGCCCTACCTTAAAGATTATGCCCGCCTTGACCGGGATGTGCGGATCATCGGCGTGGTTAACAAGATTGAAATATGGAATCCGGACGACCTCGAAAATATCGATGAACTGTCTCCGGAAGATTTTGAAGATCTGTCAGATAAAGTGATCCTTTAGCAAGTGGAATCTGGATGGGGCGGCACAAACCAACATATCCCTGTACTTCTCGATGCTGTTCTCTCCTACCTCCGTGTCCGCCCGGACGGTATCTATCGCATCGGCCCTCCAGGAACTTCTTTCGCCCAACGGGCAGCTGATCGGACTTGATGGTGATAAGGAAGCCGTCAAACATTGCAGACTACGCTTGTCGCCTTCCTGTCATCTCGTTCACGCCCCCTACGACACCTTTCCCACTCACCTCGTCGAGCTCGGCATTAAGCAGGTGGACGGCATGCTGATAGATCTCGGCATCTCCTCCTACCAGCTCGACACCGCAGGGAGAGGATTCTCATATCGGAACGACGGTCCCCTCGATATGCGCTTTGACGTCGATGCCCCCATCTCGGCCCGGGATATTGTCACCGGTTGGTCTAAAGACCAATTGAGGAAACTTTTCAGGGAGTACGGAGAAGAGCGCCGTGCGTCCGCCATTGCCGCCGCTGTAGTCGATACGAGGGGGAAAAAGGCAATTGAGTCCACGGGGCAGTTGGCGCAGATTATTGAAAGTGTGGTGGGTACACACGCCTCCACCAAGACACTCTCCCGCATTTTTCAGGCCATAAGGATCGCGGTCAATGACTGTCTCTAAGCAGACATTCCGACGTTTGGAGAAAGGGTGCATCTGTCCACCAGATGTTCCGGTCTGTCGATGCGGCCAGACCCCTTCATTAAACGTGCTGACCAGGCGGGTGATCCGCCCAGCAGAGACTGAAGTGGCCTCCAATCCCCGGGCGAGGAGCGGTCGGCTTCGAGCCGCGGAGAAAATCTGATGCCTGCCCAAAAGCCAAAACGGCGTAAACCGTCTCGCAAGCAGAGAGAGTTCATCAACTCAATACTTTTCCTCGCCGCCTCCCTCCTCTCCGTCACAGGACTCCTGATCTATCTCTGGGTCTACAATGAGATCATACTGACGGAGAAGACCAACGTAGGATTGCGGCAGTCAAGAGCATCGCTGGTGGAGGACAACCGGCGCATGCATGCGGACATTGCCCGCCTCAAGCGCGCCGACAGAATTACCGCTATCGCCGAAAAAGAACTGAACCTGATTACCCCCGAGCCTGAATCGCTGGTGGTATTCATTGATGCGGATGTGTTCACAAAACAGCGAGGCGGTGAGGAGTGACCAAGGCGTTCTTGAAAACTCGTCCGCGGATGCTCTTTCTTTCGGGCGTGGTCATTCTCATCTGGGCAACGTTGATGGTCCGTTTCTTCCATATTCAGGTGATACGGGCGAACGACCTCGCCGATCGGAGCAAACGGCAGGGCGGCAACAAAGTCAAGCTCGCAGCCGTTAGAGGGACCGTGAAAGACAGGCACGGCGATGAACTGGCCACGAACGTGGTTCACTACTCTTTTGCGATCCACCCTTCGAAGGTGGAGAACCGGGAGAATCTGATTAATGCGTTCACTAAAGCAACGGGGCGGCAGCGGAAGCAGTACGAATCGAAGTTCGATGATCCAGCCAGCTACGTCTTCCTTGAGCGCAATCTCCGATCGGAGGTGGCGCGGCCCCTGCTCGAACTGAACGATAAGGGCCTTGTTTCAAGCAGGCACGGCTACCGATCCTATCCCCACAAGAATGTCGCCTCACAGATCATCGGTTTTACCAATGTAGACAACAAGGGGATCGAAGGAGTCGAGAAGCAGTTTGACAAGAAGCTTCAGGGCAAGGACGGTTGGATCGTGCTGCAGCGCGACGGGAGGGGGGGAAGCAGGCGCAACAACGCCTATCCCCGAATGGCGCCTGTTGACGGTTCAGACGTTTTTCTCACCATCGACCTGCAGTATCAGGCGATCCTTCAAGACGAACTTCAGCGGCAGGTCAATCGGACCAGCGCCGGCGGAGCTATGGGCGTCATCCTCGAACCGGCCACCGGCAAGATTCTTGCAATGGCGTCCCTCCCGGATTACGATCCCAACGAGGCGGCGACGTTCCCACGGGAGACGTTTCGCAATCGGGCTGTCACCGATCAGTTCGAGCCGGGATCGACCTTTAAGCTTGTGGCCGCTACCGCTGCCCTCAGCCACCGGACTGTCTCCCTGCAGGAGGAGTTCAACTGCGGCAACGGCACCTACGACTTCCGGGGGCTCACAATCGAAGATTGGGAGAAATTCGGACTCCTCACCTTCCCCCAGATTATTCAAAATTCCAGCAATGTAGGGACAGTCAAGATTGCTGAGCGGATCGGTTCGCGGAATCTTTACGCCACCGGCCGGAAGTACGGCTTCGGCACGCTGTCTGGCATCACCTTCCCCGGAGAGGCGAAGGGCGTCTTCAAGCCGACGGACGACTGGAGCGGAATCTCCATCGCTGAAATATCCATCGGCTATGAAGTGTCCATCACAACCCTCCAGCTGGCTCTTGCTTACGGCGCCGTCGCCAACGGCGGATTTCTTATGAAGCCGCACATCGTTGACAGAATCGTTCATCCGTCCGGAACCGTCAGCTACGAGGCAGAGCCGACAGTTGTCCGAAGGGTCGCCTCCAGAGAAGTGATGGACGAGTTGACGGACATGCTCGAACTGGCCGTTTCAAAAGGGACAGGGACAAAGGCAAACCTTCCGGGATGGGACGTGGCCGGAAAAACAGGAACGGCCAAGAAATTCATGTCAGGCGGTTATTCTGAGCGTCGGTTCATCGCTTCATTCGCCGGTTTCTTTCCCGCTCACGATCCAAGGATGGTCGGCGTAATTATTGTCGATGATCCCCGGGACGGCCTCCACTGGGGCGGTGAGACGTCGGCGCCTGTGTTCAAGTCTGTAATGACAAGGGTGATTCAAGCAGACAACTCAATCCTTGTACACAAGCCGGTGAAGGAACGCCCTGAAATGCTGGCGGTTAAGACAAGCAGAAGTGACGGAGCTGAAGATTTCAACAAAACGGTCGCCCCCATTCTCTCAGTTGCCGTTCCCGTCAGCGCCGAAGAAGGGATGGTCATTGTACCCGATGTTCGCGGTCGAAGCTTGCGCAACGCCAGATCGATGCTCCGCAGGGCGGGACTGAAAGTTTCTCCAACCGGTTCCGGGACCGTCGTCTGGCAAAGTCCCGCTCCGGGGAAAATTGTGAAAAAATCGTCGTTCTGTTCTATAGGGCTCGGACTCAATTGATGGCGTCCATCGAAACACTATTGCAGGGGGTTGATGTCGTGGAGCAGTCTCCGGTGGCGATTCCCGTGAATGCGGTCACGGCCGACTCCCGTCATGTCTGGCCCGGCTCCGCCTTTGTCGCGGTCGATGGGACCGCCGACAACGGACTCAACTACGTCCACGACGCCATCGATCTCGGTGCGGCGCTCATCATTTCCAAGGGAGGGCCGAAGGCTGACGATCTCCTGACAGGAATCAACACGCCGACGGTCAAGGTGAGGGATGTCCGGAAGGCGCTTTCGAAAATCGCGGCGAATCTCCACGGCCGCCCGTCGGAGAATCTGACTGTAATCGGCATCACCGGCACGAACGGAAAAACAACTACCGGATTCCTGCTCGACGCCATCCTCCGGGCCGAAGGCCTCGGTACTGGCCTTATTGGCACGCTCGGCGTTTCGGCGCCGGGACTGGAGGCCAAGACCGGTCTCACCACGCCGGACAGTCTCGAACTTCAGCGGACTCTCGCCCTATTTGCCGATGGCGGATTGACCCATTCAGTCGTAGAGGTTTCATCCCACGCCCTCGAGCTGGAGCGGGTGGCAGACGTCGATTTTGATCTCGCTGTCTTCACCAACTTCTCTCAGGATCATCTCGATTTCCACAAGAGCATGGACGACTATTTCAGGGCAAAGAGCAAGCTTTTCTCTTCGCTCTCCGCCGACAAACTCGCAATCATCAACGCCGACGATCCCAGGGCGTCTGAACTGTTGGAGCTCACTTCGGCCCAGACCGTCACCTACGGTTTTGACGGAAAAGCGGATGTGAAGTTCGAGGAGTGGGGAATGTCCATCGACGGGATTACCGGCACCATCAAGTGCGACAGGGAGACGATTCACATCTCCTCCCCGCTCATCGGCTCTTACAATCTCCACAACATTCTCGCCGCGGTGGCGGCGGCACAGGCGCTTGCGATTCCGGCCGATTCGATTGCTAAGGGAATCTCTTCCCTTCATTTGGTCCCGGGGCGTGTAGAACAGATGAAGAGCCACAACGGCGCCACGATTATTGTCGATTATGCCCACACTCCGGACGCCTATCAAAAACTGTTTTCGTCACTTTCCGTACTCCTACCTCGCGGGCGGAGGCTGGGCGTTGTTTTCGGCTGCGGAGGCGACAAGGATCGTGATAAACGTCCTCTCATGGCCGCCGCAGCCGAATCCTTCGCCGAGCACCTGTTCGTCGCCCCGGACAATCCCCGCAGCGAACCGATCGACGCTATCAATAAAGACATCGCCGCCGGATTCAAGAAAGAGAGCCACACCTTCTTTGATGACAGGACGGCGGCGATTCGTGAGGCGGTGGCTTGGCTCGAACCGGGGGATATCCTTGCCGTTGTAGGAAAAGGCCGGGAGGACTGCCAGATCGTCGGGACGGAACGAACCGAATACTCAGAGGTTGAAACAGTTAAACAGATTGTAAAGGAATTGGCGGGAGATGAGAATTGATCTTCCCGAACCTGACAAGTTCACAAAGCTGGCCGCCGACATGACCGGTCAGCAGCTCGATAGACAGATCACCGGCGTGACCCTCGACACACGAGAGGCGAAAGCCGGCGATCTCTACATCGCCATCGCCGGAGAGCGGGTGGATGGCCACGATTTCTTGAAGCAGGCCGCCGAGGCGGACTGCGCAGCAGCGGTTGTCTCCAAAGTGGACGATACCGCTGACCTTATACAGATACGCGTAGATGATCCCACCGCCACCGTCAGTGAACTGGCGAAAGAGTGGCGATCATCACTCTCTTTGGAAGTCACCGGCATTACAGGCTCTAACGGCAAGACGACGACCAAAGACCTTCTGATACACATCTTTTCTGCGTGGCACTTAGTGCACGGGACTCGCGGGAACTATAATACCCACTTAGGGTTACCACTCACCTTACTCGAGCTAGACTCCCAGCATTCCCGATCCTTCCTTGAAATGGGAGCCAATCACCGGGGCGATATTGGATATCTATGTAGTCTGTCCCTACCTCGGCACGGATTAATTACCAATATCGCCCCATCCCACCTCTCGAGTTTCGGATCCATAGAGACCATTCGTGAAACGAAGGGTGAGTTGTTCAAGTCCCTGCCGGCGGACGGCACAGCTTTTGTGAACGCAGACGATGAAAATGATGTGAGAGACCTCCCCACGGATGCCGAAAGGGTCACCTACGGTTTCAGTCACGATTGCGACTTTGCCGGCGATATGAGCCGCGGCGATGATGGACACATTACACTTATTATAAATGGTGAGGAGATTGAAACAGGCTCGGCGAACCAAACTTTTTCAATGAACCTCCTGGCCGCCTCCGCCGTGGCGTCGACCCTCGGCATGAGCTGGGAAGTGATCCAGGAGCGTGTCGCCTCGTTCCAGGCCGTGACGGGGCGATGCAGAGTTGAGGTGAAAAACGGGGTGACGGTTATCGATGACACGTACAACGCGAACCTCACCTCCACACTGGCGGCGCTGGACTATCTGTTTGACATCCCCTCCGAAGGGGAAAGGCATTTTATTTTTGGCGATATGCTTGAGCTCGGCGACGCCAGCGAGAGCCATCACCAGAAGGTGGGCGTCGCCGCATCCGAGAAGCGCGTTGACCATTTTTACTGCTACGGCGCCGAGGCGGCGACCGCGTCAACAGCGGCGAACGGAATCGACTCCCGTCATTTTGATGGGAAGAAACATCTCGCCGAAGTGATCAGAGAGAACGTTTCACCCGGCGACGTTGTGCTGTTCAAAGGATCCCGCGGCATGGCGCTTGAATCGGTCATAGAGGAACTGTTTGGAGACTGATGTTCTACCACATCCTTTATCCGCTTAGGAGTGAACTGTCGGGACTGAACATTTTTCAGTATATCACCTTTCGGGCGGCGGGCGCTGCCATTACCGCCCTCATCATAAGTTTTCTCGTCGGACCGTGGATCATCCGGAAACTCCGAGCGAGCCAGGTTCTGGAGACCATCGGCGAACGGGGGCCGCAATCTCATCAGTCTAAGAAGGGCACGCCAACCATGGGGGGAATCATCATCCTTGCGGCGGTGATTCTCCCCACCCTCCTTTGGGCAAACCTCATGAACAGCTACATCCACATCATCCTTCTGGCAACCATCTGGATGGGACTTTTCGGTTTCCTCGACGACTACCTTAAGACAGTGAAAAAGACCAAGAAGGGGCTGGTGGCGCGGTACAAACTCGCGGGGCAGATCGGTCTAGGCATCATGATCGGGGCGTGGATTTTCTACGGCGCCGAGTTCAGAGAGATTGGTCCTGTCACTTCAGTCCCGTTCTTCAAGAATCTCGAGATCCCTTTCGGCATCCTCTACATTCCGTGGGTCACCTTAGTCCTGACAGCCAGCTCCAACGCTGTGAATCTGACGGACGGCCTCGATGGACTCGCGGCGGGCCTGCTCGCCATCTGCGCCCTCGCCCTTGCGGCGATTTCGTACATCTCCGGCAGGATCGATTTTAGCGATTATCTCAACATTATCTACCTCCCGAAGGCAGGTGAGCTGACAGTCTTTGCCGCGGCTCTGGCCGGCGCCTGTCTCGGATTTCTCTGGTTCAATGCACCGCCGGCACAGGTTTTTATGGGTGACACCGGTGCCCTCTCTTCCGGAGCGGCGCTGGGGACACTTGCCATTCTCCTGAAGAAGGAGCTTCTGCTCCTGATCCTCGGCGGCGTCTTTGTCTGGGAGGCGGTGTCGGTGATGATCCAGCTCGGCTATTTTCGATTGAGTAAAAGGAGGACTGGGGAAGCGAAGCGGTTTTTCCTCATGGCCCCCATCCATCACCACTTCGAACTGAAAGGTTGGAAGGAGACGCAGGTGGTGATCAGGTTTTGGATTATGGGCATCCTGTTCGCCTTAATGACAATCAGCACATTCAAGATTCGATGATGGACATTAGTCAGAGGGATGCCATTGAACTAACAGGCCGCATGGTGTCTGTCATCGGAGGCGGCCGGAGCGGACTCGCCGCGGCGGCGCTTCTGAATGAAATCGGCGCCGCTCCCTTCGTCAGTGAAGCGAGCGACAACATCGATCGGGACAGGCTAAAAGGGATGTCCATCGACTTTGAGACGGGAGGTCATTCTGAGAAAGTGTTCGATAGCGATCTGATGGTCGTCTCGCCGGGCGTCCCTCAGGATTCGGAGGTCGTAAAGCAGGCGAAAGTCAAAAGTATTCCCGTTGTGAGTGAGATTGAGCTCGCTTCGTGGTTCACATCCAGCCCCATCGCCGCCGTCACCGGCTCCAACGGGAAGACGACCACAACTTCCATGCTTGCGGAGATGTGCCGAGCAGGCGGTCTGACGACTTTCGAGAGCGGCAACATCGGCACGCCCTTCTCCACAGTAGTATTCGATAATCTTGGGCGTGAGGCGAAAGACGCCGTCCACGTTCTGGAGGTGAGTTCTTTCCAGATGGAGCAAATCCACCACTTCAAACCCGCCGTGGCGGTGATCCTCAACCTTTCGCCGGACCATCTCGACCGCTACGGAACCATGGACGCTTATATCGACGCAAAGCTCCGAATCGTAGAAAATATGTCTCAGGAAGACCATGTGGTCTACAACTACGGTGATTCGCTTCTTCGGCGCCGACTAAAGACTGATGGGACGCTCGTCCCCTTCGCTCTTGACAATGCCGACAATCTCCTCTTCAGCCTTAATGAGACGAAGATCTACGACCGTTCCGCAAAGCCTTTCGTCTACTTGAGCGAAATCTCTCTTCCGGGACGGCACAACATTTCCAATTTTCTCGCCGCCGCAACGGCTGCCCGACTGTTGACGGTGGGCGAAGATGCCATCAAGGACATCATGAAAACATTCAGCGGCGTTCCCCATCGCCTTGAAAAAGTGAGGACGTTAAAAGACGTTACATTCTACAATGATTCGAAGGCGACCAATATCGAATCCGTAAAGGTCGCCCTCGAGTCGTTCACATCTACTG
>LULL01000952.1_pt1 | contig 12884 bp, 14 predicted proteins | sample 728161 | NCBI WGS metagenome assembly LULL01 (sample SAMN03860290, study PRJNA289734) | marine metagenome | biome: seawater column; feature: ocean; material: water; isolation source: Red Sea water column Station 149 - depth 500m | place: Saudi Arabia: Red Sea | collected 2011-10-15 | depth 500 m
GTGGTCGACGCCGCCGTGGCCGCCCACGGACGGCTCGACGTGCTCGTCAACAACGCCGGGGGCGCCCCGCCGGCCGACACCGACGCCTCGATGGGGTTCCACGAGAAGGTCATCGCCCTCAACCTGACCGCCGCCCTGGCGTTCAGCCGGGCTGCCCACGGCGCCCTGGCGGAGGGCGACGGTGGCGTGATCCTCAACATCTCGTCGGTCTCGGGCACCCGCGCCAACCCGGGAGGCGCCGCCTACGGGGCTGCCAAGGCGGGCCTCGCCAACCTGGGTCGCACCCTCGCCCACGAGTGGGGGCCCGCCGTGCGGGTCGTCACGGTCACGGTCGGGATGATCGTCACCGACGAGGCCGCTGCCTTCTACGGCGATGCCGGCCGCCGGGAGGCCATCGGCGGGTTGCTGGCGGCGGGCCGCATGGGCGAGCCGGAGGATGTGGCCGACATGTGCCTGGTGCTGGCGTCGCCGCTGGCCCGCTGGGTCACCGGCACCGAGGTCGAGGTGCACGGCGGCGACGAGCGGCCGGGCTACCTGGACGCCCTCGCCGACGACTGAGCACGCCCGTGCCGCCGATCCACTGCTGGCGCTCCCCCAAGGTGGAGGTCCGCGACGGCGCCCTGGCCGGCAAGGGGGTGTTCGCCGTCGAGCCCATCGCCGCCGGCGAGGTCGTGGCGGTCAAGGCCGGCCACATCGTGGACCGGGAGGAGGTGTGGCGCCTCACCGCCGAGATCGGCGACCAGAGCCTCCAGATCGACGACGACCTCTACCTCTCGCCCCGTACGGCCGAGGAGGTCGACCAGACCGCCATCCGCATCAACCACTCGTGCGACGCCAACGTGGGCTTCCGCGGCCAGGTCATCTACGTGGCCATGCGGGACATCGCCGTCGACGAGGAACTCTGCCACGACTACGCCATGGACCGCACCGACGACTACCGGCTGGCGTGCCGCTGCGGCGCCGACGTGTGCCGGGGCGTGGTGACGGGTGACGACTGGCGCCTGCCGGAGGTGCAGGCGCGCTACGCCGGCTTCTTCCTCGAGTACGTGGCCGCCAAGATCGCGGCGCTGGGGGGCTAGCGGCCGGGATCCTCGCCGATCTCGGCGAGGGCGTCCCGGACGGCGCCCCGCAGGCGGCGGGCGATGTCGGGTGAGAGGTGGACCACCAGTCCCTGGCCGGGGCGGCCGACCTCCTCGACGGTGAGGATGACCCGGGGCTCGGCGTCGGCGTAGTCGTCGCTGATGGCAACCGCCCACGAGATCGGCGTGAGCTCGTCGTCCTCGTAGTCGGGCGGGTAGTCGGCGGCGTCGAAGGGGTAGTCGTCGATGGAGCGGCGCATCCCGACAGTGTGCCAGCGCACGCCGGCACCTTAAATATGACTAATCCGATCAGATTTCTGTTGATTCGGCGGGTCGCCCTCGGTAGGTTGGTCCCCAATCCCGACCGATTCACTCAGGTTTCCACCACCCCTCCTCCACCCGATGGCCACCACCACCGCCACCCCCGTGCTCCTGCGCCGCCCGGCCGCCCCCACCGCGGCCGCCGAGCGGGACATCGTCCTCGATCCGCTTCTCGGTGAGGGCTTCGGCTCCGTGGGGTGCTGGACCGACGGCGGCGAGACCGAATGCGGAATCCACCGGTGAGCAGCCACCCCTATCCCGTGAACCTGGACCTCTCGGGCCGCAGCGCGCTCGTGGTCGGGGCCGGAGCGGTGGCCGCCCGCAAGGTCCACGGCCTGCTGGCCGCCGGCGCCCGGGTCACCGTGGTCGCCCCCGAGGCCGTCCCGGAACTGGCCGGGGCCGCCGACGACGGCCGCATCCGCTGGCACCAGCGCACCTACCGGCGGGGCGAAGTGGCCTCCTACCGCCTGGCCGTGGCCGCCACCGGCGATGTCGGCGTCAACGGGCAGGTCTACTGGGACGCCGAGGCCGCCGGCGTGTGGCTCAACGCCGCCGACGACCCCGAGCGCTGCACGTTCACGCGCCCTCGGCCTCCCCGAACTCGAGCCCGAACTCGAGCCCGAACTCGAGCCCGAACTCGAGCCCGAACTGGAACGAGCGTCCTCGTGACCGTCTTCCTCGTGGGCGCCGGCCCCGGCGACCCCGACCTGCTCACCCTCCGGGCCGCCCGGCTGCTGGCCGAAGCCGACGTGGTCGTCCACGACCGACTCGTCGACGCCCGCGTCCTCGACGTGGCCGCCCCGTGGGCCCGCCTCGTCGACGTCGGCAAGCGTCCCGGCGGGCCCGCCGACGCCCAGGACCGCATCCGCGACCTGCTGGTCGACGCCGCCGGCCGCCACGACACCGTGGTGCGCCTCAAGGGCGGCGACCCGTTCGTATTCGGCCGCGGCGGCGAGGAGGCCGAGGCCCTGCGTCGGGCCGGCATCGGCGTCGAGGTCGTCCCGGGCATCACGTCGGCCGTGGCCGGGCCGGCCGCCGCAGGCATTCCCGTCACCATGCGCGGCCACTCGAGCGGCGTCACCGTCATCACCGGCCACCAGGACCCCACCGCCGCCCGCAGCATCGACTGGGAGGCCGCCGCCCGACTCGGCACCACCCTCGTCGTCCTGATGGGCGCCTCCCGGGCCGCCCTCATCGCCGAGCACCTGCTGCTCGGCGGGCTCGACGCCACCACCCCGGTGGCCGTCGTCGAGTCGGCCACCACGCCCGCCCAGCGGGTCGTCCGCACCGTCCTCGCCGACCTCCCGGACACGCCGGTCCACGCACCGGCGATCCTGGTGATCGGCTCCGTCGCCGCCCTCGACGTCACCGACGTCGACCTGGGCGACCTCGTCACGTCCACCGCCAGCGAACACGGAGGTTCGTCATGGCTCAACTGACCAGCCCGCTCGAGACCGCACGGCTCGACCCCGAGATGGCGGCCGACATCGCCAAGTTCGAGGAGATGCTGGCCGGCTACCTGGCCGGGCGCGTCCCCGAGGACGTGTTCCGGGTGTTCCGCCTCAACAACGGCATCTACGGCCAGCGCCAGGGCGGCACCAACCAGATGGTGCGCGTCAAGGTCCCCTACGGCGCCATGACCGCCGACCAGCTCGACCTGCTGGCCGACCTGGTGGTCGACCACAGCCGCGGCTGGGGCCACATCACCACCCGCCAGAACATCCAGTTCCACTTCGTGGAACTGACCGAGATCCCGACCGTGATGCGCCGCCTCGCCGAGGTCGGGCTCACCACGCGCGAGGCCTGCGGCGACACGGTCCGCAACGTGCAGGGCTGCCACCTGGCCGGCGCCTGCCCGTACGAGGTGCTCGACATCAGCGCCTGGGCCGAGGCGACCCACCGGCACTTCGTCCGCAACCCGCTGGGACAGCGCCTCCCCCGCAAGTTCAAGATCAACTTCTCGGGCTGCGACACCGACTGTGGCCAGGCCATGTTCAACGACGTGGGCGTGATCGCCGCCAGCCGCACCCATCCCGATGGCAGCGTCGAGCCGGGCTTCCGCGTCTACATCGCCGGCGGCCTCGGCACCACGCCGTTCCCGGCGCTGGCCCTCGAGGAGTTCACCTCCCGCGAGGACCTGCTGCCCACGATCGAGTCGGTCCTGCGGGTGTTCGAACAGACCGGCAACCGCGACAACAAGCTGCGGGCCCGCCTGAAGTGGGTCGTCGACCAGCTCGGCATCGACGAGGTCCGTCGCCGGGTGCTCGCCATCCGTCGCTTCCTGCCGGCCTCGTCGACCTGGCCGGGCGGCGTGCCCGAGGTCGTGGCCGAGTGGGGCGACGATCCCGCGGGCGTGGCCGACGACGTCACGCCGACCCTGGTCGGCCAGGGCGTACCGGTGGCGCTCGGGGCGAAGACGCCGTTCGACCGCTGGGCCGAGGCCAACGTGGTGAGGGGCGCCGCCAACGGCACGGTCTCCGCCTACGCCTGGTGCGAGCTGGGCGACGTCACCGCCGAGCAGTTCCGGGCGCTGGCCGCCGTCGTGCGCGAGTTCGACACCGACGTGCGGGTCACCAACCGCCAGAACTTCGTGCTGCGCGACCTCGCCGAGGACCAGCTGCCGGCACTGTTCCAGCGGCTGGTCGACGCCGGCATGGCCAGGCCCGGCGCCGAGCTGGTCCGCGACGTGGTCGCCTGCCCGGGCGCCGACACCTGCAACCTGGCGGTCACCCAGAGCCGCGGCCTGGCCAAGGCCATCGGCGACGCCCTCGAGGCCGAGGGGCTGGCCGAGGTGGGCGGCGTCCGCATCAACATCTCGGGCTGCACCAACAGCTGCGGCCAGCACCATGCGTCCGACATCGGCTTCTTCGGCGCCGAGCGCCGAGCCCACGGCCAGGCGGCCCCCGGCTACCAGATGCTGCTGGGCGGCTACGTCGGACAGGAGAGCATCCAGTTCGGCCAGAAGGCGCTGCGCCTGCCCGCCAAGAACGCCCCACAGGCGGCGGTTCGGGTGGTGCGGCGGTTCGTGGACGAACGGCAGGCCGGCGAGAACTTCCCGGCGTGGCTGGAGCGCTCCGGCGGCGCCAAGGAGGTGGCGGTGGGCCTCAAGGAGCTGGACCAGTTCCCGCTGCCGGACGAGTCCCCGGACCACTACGTCGACTACGACGAGACCGGCCCGTACTCGGCCGAGGTCGGCGACTCGGAGTGCGCCACCTGAGCCCCACTCCCGGGCACCGCACCGCCTGATCCACCTCCCGGGCTCCCGGTCGGGCAGGATCACGGGGTGGCGATCGGGTTCCTGACCGAGGACGAGCCCCCGTACGGGGCGGTCGAGCAGGTCTCGCCGCTGGTACGTCGGGTCGTGGCCCGCAACCCGTCGCGGTTCACGTACCACGGCACCGGCACGTTCATCCTCGGCCCGCCAGAGGGCGGCCGGGTGGCGGTCGTCGACGCCGGGCCGGACGACGCCGACCACGTGGCCGCCGTGCTGGCCGCCGTCGAGGGCCAGGAGGTCACCCACCTGCTGGTGACCCACACGCATCCCGACCACTCGCCGGCCACCGCCGCCGTGCAGGCCGCCACCGGCGCCCCCACCTTCGGGTTCGGCCCGCACCCGGAGGCCGCCGTGCGGGCGCACGAGGAGCGCAAGCGGCGGGCCGTCGAGGCCGGCGAGGAGCCCGAGTCCGACGACGGCGAGGGCGGCGGCGACCTGGGGTTCGTGCCCGACCACGCCGTGGTCGACGGCGACGTCCTGGAGGGCGACGGCCTCACGATCGAGTGCCTCCACACGCCCGGGCACATCTCCAACCACGTCTGCTTCTCGTTCGCCGAGGAGTCCACCCTGTTCAGCGGCGACCACGTGATGGGCTGGTCGACCTCGGTGATCCCCGCCCCCGACGGCGACCTCAACGACTATCTGGCCAACCTGCGCCGCCTCGTCGGCCGTGACGAGGCCCGCTACCGGCCCACCCACGGCCCGGCCATCAAGGACCCGGCGTCCTACGTCGAGGCGCTGGTGGCCCACCGGGAGGAGCGGGAGCGGCAGGTGCTGGAGGCGCTGGCCGGCGGCCCGCGCACCATCGCCGACATCGTGGCCGACCTCTACGCCGACGTGCACGAGGACCTGCACCGCGCCGCCGGGGCGTCGGTCCACGCCCACCTCGTGGCGCTGCAGCGGGTCGACCGCGTCGCCGTGGAGGGCGACCCCGGCCCCGGGGCCGTCTGGGGGCTGGCCTGACGGAAGGGTGCCGGCCCGGGCGGGGCTGGTGGGGCGCTAGGGGTGCCGGCTGGAGACCGAGACGACCTCGCCCGTCATGTACGACGAGAGGTCGCTGGCGAGGAACACCATCACGTTGGCGACCTCCCACGGCTCGGCCGCCCGGCCGAAGGCCTCGTTGGCGACCAGTCCGGCCAGCAGTTCGTCGCTGCTGGTCTTGGCGAGGTGCGGGTGCATGGCGATGCTGGGCGCCACGCAGTTGACCCGGACCCCGGCGTCGGCGGCCTCGACCGCCGCGCAGCGGGTGAGGGCCATGACGCCGGCCTTGGCGGCGGCGTAGTGGGCCTGGCCCGCCTGGGCCCGCCAGCCCAGCACCGAGGCGTTGTTGACGATGGCGCCGCTGCCGCGGGGGGTCATGTGGCGCAGGGCCGCCCGGGTGCAGCGCATGGCGCCGGTGAGGGTGATGTCGAGCACCCGCCCCCACTCCTCGTCGGCCATGTCGACCAGCGGGGTCTCGCCGCCGAGGCCGGCGTTGTTGATGAGCACGTCGACCCGGCCGTGGGCGTCGACGGCGGCGTCGAAGAGCCCCTGGACGTCGTCCTCGACGGTGACGTCGCAGCGCACGCCGAGCGGGCGCTCGCCGGCCAGCTCGCCGAGGGCGTCGGCGGCCTCGCCGAGGCGCCGCTCGTGGACGTCGGACACGACGACCGTGGCCCCCTCCTCGACGCACCGCTTCGCGGCCGCGAACCCGATGCCCGCGCCGGCGGCGGCCGTGACGACCACGACCCGGCCCTCGAGGAGGGCCCGCCCCGGCGGGTACTCGGGCACGGTGGTCACGAGGCGGCGGCCTCCTCGGCGGCCTTCTTCTCGGCCTCCCCGATCGTGGCCGGCAGTCTGTCAGCGATCTCGTCGACCGTGAAGACCCCGTCCTGCTGGGCCCAGAGGTGGCGGAGTTCGGCCGGCTGGTTCCAGACGGCGATGCGCCGTCCGGTGCAGGTGTAGATCTGGGCGGTGATGTCGCGGGCACCGTCGGAGAGCAGGTAGACGGCCAACGGGGCGATGTCCTCGGGAGCACCGGCCTCCATCTCGAACGGCACGTTCTCGGACATGCGGGTCATGGCGGCCGGGGCGATGCAGTTGGCGCTGACGCCGTACTTGCGGAGGGCGAAGGCGGCGCTGCGGGTCAGCGAGACGATGCCGCCCTTGGCGGCCGAGTAGTTGGCCTGGGCGGTGGAGGCCACGAAGGCGCCGGAGGTGAAGCCGAGGAGGCTGCCGCCGCCCTCCTGCTTGCGCATGACGGCCGCGGCGGCCTTGTAGAGCGTGAAGTGGCCCTTGAGGTGGACGGCGACGACGTGGTCGAACTCCTCCTCGGACATGTTGAACAGCATCCGCTCGCGGACGATGCCGGCGACGCAGGCGACGCCGTCGATGCGGCCCCAGGTGTCGACGGCGGCGTCGACGATCTGCTGGCCGACCTCCATCTTCGACACGTCGCCGGCCACGGCGACGGCGTTGCCGCCGGCGGCCCGGATCTCGGCGACGACGGCGTCGGCGACCTCGCTGGAGGGGTCCTGGCCGTCCATGGAGACGCCGTAGTCGGCCACGACCACGTTTGCGCCCTCGGCGGCGCAGGCCAGGGCGATGCCCCGGCCGATGCCGTTGCCGCCGCCGGTGACGGCGATGCTCTTGCCTTCGAGGTGTCCGGACACTGCTGCTCCCGGGAATCGACGAGTTTCTGACGGTGTGTCAGGTCCGGGGACCACCCTACCGGGCGATCCGGGGCACGATCCCAGCCAGCCTCCGGCGGCCCGGTCAGCGGGCGGGCACCAGCCCCCCGTCCACGACCAGGCACTGGCCGGTCATGTAACTCGAGGCGTCCGACGCCAGGTAGAGCACCGCGCCGACCATCTCGTCCGGGGAGGCCAGCCGGCCCATGAAGGTGGCCCGCGCCATGCTCGACGCGCCGGCCTCGCCGGTGTTACGGACCATATCCGTGTCGACCGGACCGGGGGCCAGGGCGTTGACTCGGATACCTCGACCGGCCAACTCCGCCGCCATCGACCTCGTGAAGCTGAGCAGGGCCGCCTTGCCTGCGGCATAGAGGGAGCGACCCGGACCCGGGAGGAAGGCGCCCGCGGAGACGACGTTGACGACGGCGGCGTGTTCGGAGGCCTCGAGGTGCGGCAGGCAGGCCTGGACCAGTAGCACCGGTCCCCGGACGTTCACAGCGAAGGACTTCTCGAACCCTGCCGGGGTGATCCCGCCCAACGGTTCGGCCAGGGCGTTGGCGGCGTTGTTGACCACGATGTCGACGCCGCCGAAGGCGTCGACCGCTGCACCGGCCAGCCGCTCGGCGGCCTCCGGCTCGCCCAGGTGGGCCGGCACCGCCAGGGCCTCGCCGCCGGCCTCCCGGATCGCCGCCACCGCGTCCTCGCAGGCCTCGGCCTTGCGGCTGGCGACGACGACGTTCGCCCCCTGGGCGGCGAGCGCCTCGGCGACCGCCAGCCCGATCCCCCGACTGCCGCCGGTGACGATGGCGACGCGGCCGGTCAGGTCGTGCAGTGCGGCGATCTCGGAACGGTCCATGGGCGGCATCGCTAGCAGCGACAGCGGCGCCGTCGGGAACCGGAGGGGCTCAGGCCTCGCCCTCGCCACGCTGGCCGACGAAGTAGCCGACGCCGAAGTCGGGCGTCGAGAACGTGACCTCACACTCGTCCGGGAAGTAGAAGAGGTCGCCCTTCGTGCCGACCACGGTCTCACCGGTGCAGTCGGTGATGTGCAGTTCGCCGTCGATCACGAGCTTGATCTCGTGGTACGTGTACGTGTAGGTCATCGACTCGCCGGCCTCGAGCCGGAAGATGCCGGCCGTGATCGCCTTGTCGGGATCCTCCGACACGGCGAAGTCGTCGAGGAACGCGTTGGCCTCGAACTCGTCCATGGCGGGGAGCTCCCGGCCGAGGATGTTTCCCTTGTGCTGCATTGCCGGCATGACTGTCCTCCTGGAAGTGGCTGGTCGCCTGCCTGGGCACCGTTGCCTCGTCAGGTCGTCGCAATCTAGCGCCGGGCTCCTCGGCGCTCGACCGGCGCCCCTACCCTCCGGGCGTGCTCAGCGACCGCAAGCTGCTCGTCACCGGACTGACCGGCCAGATCGGCCACCCCGTCGCCCGGATCCTCGCCGCCGACAACGAGGTGTGGGGCGCCGCCCGCTTCACCGCCGACGGCAGCCGGCAGCGGGCCGAGTCGATCGGCGTCACACCGGTGACCGTCGACCTCGAGACGGGCGACTACGGCGACCTGCCCGACGACTTCACCCACGTCGTGCACCTCGCCGTCTGGATGGGTCCGAAGCCCGACCACGACCGGGCCGTTCGGGCCAACGCCGAGGCCACCGGGCTCCTGATGCAGCACTGCCGGCGAGCCGAGGGGTTCCTCGTGGCCTCCACCAACTCCGTGTACCGGGCCAACGGGGACCCGAACCACCAGTACGCCGAGGGCGACCCGCTGGGCGACCCCGCGATGCCGTTCAGCCCCACCTACTCGATGTCCAAGAACGCCCAGGAGGCCGTGGCCCGGACGATGGCCCGGGCGCTCGGGCTGCGCACCACGATCGCCCGGATCAACGCCAGCTACGGGCCCAACGGCGGCCTCCCCGCCTACCACGGCGACGCCGTCGCCGCCGGCCAGACCGTCCACCTGCGGGCGCCCGGCCCCAACGCCTACAGCCCGATCCACGAGGACGACCTGGGCGCCCAGGTGGCGCCGCTGCTCGACGCCGCGTCGACCCCCGCCACGATCGTGAACTGGTGCGGCGACGAGGTCGTGACCGCCGAGGCCTGGTGCGCCCTGTTCGGCGAGCACCTCGGAGTCGAGCCCGACCTGGCCTACGGCGACGTCCCCGGCGCCCAACCCGGCAGTGCCGGCGACCCGACCCGCCGCCTCGCCCTCACCGGGCCGTGCACGGTGCCCTGGCGGGAGGGCATGACCGACATGCTCGACGCCCGCACGAAGGGAGCCTGACCACCATGGATGCCGACGACCTCGCCGACCGGATCGCCATCGGGGACCTCCTCACCCGGTACGCCACCGCCGTCGACCGCCGCGACTGGGACCTGTACCGCACCGTCTTCACCGAGGACGCCCACATCGACTACACGTCGGCGGGCGGCATCGCCGGCGGGCTGGACGACATCGTGGCGTACCTCGCCCAGGTCATGCCCATGTTCGAGATGTCCCAGCACCTCGTCGCCAACCTCGACGTGGCGCTGGACGGCGACACGGCCACGGTCACGGCCATGTTCAACAACCCGATGCGGCTCGTCGACGGCGACGTCTGGTTCACCGGCGGCTGGTACCACCACGACCTGGTACGCACCGCCGACGGCTGGCGCAGCCGCCGCCTCCTGGAGGAGGCCGCCTGGTTCGACCGGGCGCCCTTCTGAGCCCGCCCCGACCCCCCACCGGCCCCACCGCCCGACCCCTCCCCGACTACGTTCCCCACCATGCCCGGTCCCCTCGACGGCATCCGCATCGTCGACTTCTCCGTCGCCCTCACCGGCCCGCTGTGCGCCGGCATGCTCGTCGACCAGGGGGCCGACTGCGTCAAGGTCGAACAGTCCCCGGTCGGCGACCTGATCCGCTGGCTGGGAACCTCCGTGGAGGGCATCTCGTCGATGTTCCAGGTCGCCAACCGCGGCAAGCGGTCGGTGGCGCTCGACCTCCGCCAGGACGAGGGTCGCTCCATCGCCCTCGACCTCGTGGCCGGCGCCGACGTGGTCGTCCAGAACTTCCGGCCCGGCGTCGCCGACCGACTCGGCGTCGCCTACGCCGACGTGGCCGCCGTGAACCCCGACGTCGTGTACGCCGACATCACCGGCTTCGGGCCGACGGGTCCCGCCAGCGGCCGGCGGGTGTACGACACCGCCATCCAGGCCGCCTCGGGCCTGGCCGCCAGCCAGACCGGCATCAACGACGTGCAACCCCGGCTCCTCAAGCAGCTGGTCGCCGACAAGATCACCGCCTACACGGCCTGCCAGGCCGTCACCGCCGCACTGCTGGCCCGGGCCAACGGCCAGGGCGGCCAGCACCTCGAACTGGCGATGCTGGACGCCTGCATCGCCTTCCTGTTCGTCGACGGCGCCGACCACGAGATCCTCCTCGACGGCGACCACTCGGGGCCGCAGTGCGTGGCCGCCAACAACACGCCCCTCGAGCTGGCCGACGGCTTCGCCTGCATCGCCGTCCCCAACGACACCGAGTTCCATGGCGTGGCGGCGGCCTTCGGGGTCGACTCCTCGGATCCCGACCTGGCGACCATCCGGGACCGGGCCCGGAACCGGGAGAAGGCCATGGCGGTCCACCGGGCCGTCCGGGCGGCGTCGCCCTCGGTCACCGTCGCCGAGGCCGAGGCGGCCCTCGAGGCCAACGGCGTGCCGTTCGGCATCGTGCGGGCGGTCGACGAGGTCGCCGCCGACCCGCAGGTGCTGGCCAACGCCGTGTTCGAGGAACACGACCACCCGGTCGTCGGACGGGTCCGCCAGCACCGGCCGCCGGCGCGCTTCCACGGCACGCCGGCTGCGCTGCGGGAGCGCTCGGCGCCGACACTCGGCCAGCACACCGACGAGGTGGTGGCCGAAACGGGCCGCGGTGACCGGCTGGCGGACCTCCGCGCCGCCGGGGTAATCGGGTGAGCTCGGCCGAGAACCGCGACCAGCGCCGCTACGACGCCTGGGTGCGGCGCCATGCCGAGCAGGGCACCGCCGAGCTCATCCCGGCCGCCACGGTGGTCGTCCTGCGCGACGGCGACGGCGGCACCGAGGTGCTGATGCTGCGCAAGAACTCCAAGATCGCCTTCGGTGGGATGTGGGTCTTCCCCGGTGGCCGGATCGACCCCGAGGACGCCGTCGTCGACGACGACGGCGAGCCCGACGAGATGGCCACCGCCGCCCGGGCGGCGGTTCGGGAGGCCGCCGAGGAGGCGCACATCGCCGTCGACCCCGACGCCCTCGTCTGGTTCTCCCACTGGGTGCCGCCGCCCATCACGCCCAAGCGGTTCGCCACCTTCTTCTTCGCCACCCGTGCGGCCGCCGGGCCGGACGGCGAGGTGGCGATCGACGACGGCGAGATCGTCGACCACGCCTGGCTGACCCCGGCCGCCGCCATGGCCCGCCGCGACGCCGGCGAGATCGAGCTGGCGCCGCCGACCTGGATGAGCCTGAACCTGCTGGCCGGCTGGCCGACCGTCGCCGAGGCCCTGACCGGCCTGGACGACCTGGACCCCGAGTTCTACGAGACCCACATCGGCCGGAGCGACGACGGCGCCGTGGCGATGTGGTCCGGGGACGCCGGCTACGAGGACTCCGACGCCTCGCAGCCGGGGCCCCGCCACCGCCTCACGATGGCCGACGACGCGTACGTGTTCGAGCGCACCGACTGCTGACGCATCCCGCCCTACCATCTCGCCCGTGAGCGATCCGACCCTCAGGGGACTGACCGCGGCCGAGGTCGCCGAGCGGGTCGCCGACGGCCGCGTCAACGACGTGCCCGACGCCCCGGTGCGGACCACCCGCGAGATCCTCCGGGCGAACGTCCTCACGCCCGTCAACGCCATCATGGGAACCCTGCTGGTGCTGATCCTCGTGGCCGGCTTCCCCGGGGATGCCCTGTTCGCCGGCGTGATCGTCTCCAACAGCGTGATCGGCGTGGTCCAGGAACTGCGGGCCCGCCGGACCCTCTCCGAACTGGCCGTGCTGTCGGCGCCAAAGGCGCGGGTGGTACGCGACGGCGAGGTCCGGGAGGTCGGCGTGTCGGAGGTCGTCGCCGACGACGTGCTGGCGCTGTCCCCCGGCGACCAGGTGGTCGTCGACGTGGACCTGTCCGTGGTCGGCGGTCACCACCACCGCGGTCCCCGGGGGCAGCCGGTCCAGCAACTCGGCCACCATGGCGTCGCAGGCCACCAACTCGGCGTCGTACCGCTCGGCGAGGCCGAACTCGTGGGCCGTGCGGTCCACGTCATCCCAGTAGGCGTACACGAACGGCTCGCCGCCGGCGATCGCTCCCAGCACGGCGTCGACCAGGCCACGCCGGTCGCCGTAGCCGAGGAGGCGGGTGTCGGACAGGTGGGCGGCGGTGAATCCGGATTCGGCGAACTCGGCCCTGGTCACCACCGGGGGTCGTTGGGAGCCGAATATCTCGCAAGGTTGGAAGAGCCGAGGGTCGTGTCGGCGGCGGGCGTCACCGTCTCCGGTCGACCAGCGCAAAGCGTTGAGAAC
>LULL01001238.1_pt1 | contig 12883 bp, 16 predicted proteins | sample 728161 | NCBI WGS metagenome assembly LULL01 (sample SAMN03860290, study PRJNA289734) | marine metagenome | biome: seawater column; feature: ocean; material: water; isolation source: Red Sea water column Station 149 - depth 500m | place: Saudi Arabia: Red Sea | collected 2011-10-15 | depth 500 m
CGTAGTCGTCGCGGCCCCAGCCCGAGCGGGTCCAGGTTGTACCCGAGCAGGCTGATGATCCCAAGGCCCCAGATCGTGGAGATCAGAACGCCGCCCAGGGGAATCAGCACCCCATAGGCTTTGCGGAAATGGAAAACCAGCAGTGCCAGCATGGCCAGAACGGTGAAGATGAAGATCTGCAGAATCTGGTCCATGTAGGTGTAGGCCCAGCCAACAAGTACGGGCTGGCCTGTGGCGTAGATGGTGACGTCGTCACCGGCCTCCTGCTCGCGGAGCTGCTGCAGTTGCGCGAATGTCTTCTCGTAGTCGAGCTTGCCTTCGATCAATTGTGCTTTGACTAGAGCCATTCTGAAATCCGGAGACACCAGAGGCCCATAGACTCTTGGGTTTGCGGCCACTGCAGCCTTCATTTCACTCAGGGCCTGTTCGGAATACTCGCCTCGGGTGGAGTCGTAGTAGGGCTCGGAGTTAATGCTCCTACTTCAGTCAGCCCGATCTCCCTCGGCGAATTCAACACCGACCACCAGAACGTTGGCGCCGCCAAAATCGTCCTTGATGCTGTTGTGCAGCTCGATGTAAGGATGCTGCTGGGGCAACAGATCGGCGAAGTCCGTGAAGATTTTCAGCCCCGGAATCCGTAGCGCGAAAAACAGCGTCAGGATGGCGATCAGCGACAGGACCTTCCGAGGATTCCTGAAAATCCAGAGTTCCAGCTGGTGCAGGAAGTGCGTGAATCTGTGCAGTCCGGCCATGATCAGTTACCTCGGTTGTTGCTGGCCACTGAGGCCACGGGAATGTCGAGTTGAAGGAGCAGACCGCGGCCTCCGGCTACCAGGAGCTGGTTGTCTGCGAGAACCACGCCGTCGCGCAGGTAAAGGGGCTGGTTGGGTGTTTCAAGACCTGTCCAGCTGCCTCCGGACAACGCCAGAACCGTGGCGTTATCACCCAGGGCAAACAGGGCATTGCCGGCCTTGACGAAGCCAAACACCGGCATGCTGGTGTCGGTAGGCTGGCGGTCCCAGGTTTCTCCGCCGTCGGTGGTGTGGTAGATAAAACCGTTCAGGCCACCAACCCAGCCTTCGTCTGCTGATTCGAAGTAAGCTGCATGGGGATAGAATTCGTCCGGTAGATAGCCGGCGTAATCCCAGGTCTCGCCACCATCCAGGGTTTTCAGAACCAGGCCATATTCTCCGGTCGCAAGTGCCGTTTCCGGATCGAGGAACTGGAGGTTGGTCAGAATGGCGTCCTCATTCAGGGAAGTTTCCTGCCAGGTCGTACCCTGATCCGATGAGCTCTGCAGCGTGGTGAAACTGCCGCCCGCCCACCAGGTGCCGTCGGGCGCGCAATCGGCGGTCATCATCTGCTCCTGGCTCGGAAGCTCATGGGCAGTCCACTGGGTACCGGCAGGGTTCCCGTGCCAGAGCTGATTGTTGAAGGTCAGGGCGATGAAACTGCCGTCCGGGCAGGCATCAAGGGAAAGAAAACTCTCGGTGGTTTGCACCGGGACCCGTTGCCAGTCCGAACCGCCGTTCTCGCTCACAAGCAACGCGCCGTTGTTGCCGGCGATGGCGACAATTTGATCGTTCCGGGCGACGGACTGGAAAAAATCGGTTCGCTGAATGGCTTGCTGGGACTGTTGTCGTACCGCTTCAAGATTCAGCGGCGCCTCGCAACCGGTCAGCAGCGCGGACGCACTCGCAAGAGCGAGCGTGACTGGAACTTTGCCGCGAGGATATTCCATGGGGTATGGCATGTTATGTCACCGTCTTTGTTTTTGTGGAAAAGCGACTGACGGTGGTTCAGCAACGGCTGTGCCAGAACGGATTTAAACGATCTAAGCTCTTGAAAATAAAATTAAAAATGCTTTGTGCTTGGCAGGTTTTGATTTTCGATAACGTGGGATCACAGCGTTGATTTTTATCAAATGATCAAGCGCTGGGCTGGGTTGTCCATTTCGTCATAGTCGGTGTGAAGGAGGTGCAACTTCCATGTCGCAGATACTCTTTGAAGAATCAGCTTTCATCGAGAATGCCAGTTTTTTTAAGGCGATAGGCGAGAGCGGGACGGGTCAGCCCCAGAATTCGAGCAGCCCCTGAGACATTCTGATTCGCCTGTTCCATGGCCTGCCGCATCAGCGTTTCTTCCACTTCCTCCAGGCTGATTCCGCTGTTGATGATATGATCAGACCAGCTTTCCTCCTTGTTGGCAGCCTGGCCGACGCAGACATTACCGTCTGCATCGATTCGTTCTATGGGCATTGGCTCCGATGGAGGAGGCGAGACGAACAGGGCATCCTGACTGATGGATTCGTTGTTGTCAGTTAGGATGACACCGCGCTCGATGACATTCTCAAGCTCCCGTATATTGCCCGGCCACTGATAGTTCATGCACAGCGCCAGGGCTTTGTCCGATAACCCCAGAGTGCGTTTTTCATACTGGGCGTGGAATTTTTCCAGGAAGTGGCCGACCAGCAAAGGCAAATCTTCAAGTCGTTCCCGCAAAGGTGGGATTCTCACCGGGAAAACGTTCAGGCGATAAAATAGGTCGGCTCTGAAGCGGCCGTCCTCGACTGCCTGTTCAAGGCTCTCGTTGGTGGCGGCGATCACTCGAACGTTGACCTTTCGGGTGCGATTGTCGCCCACTCTTTCAAGTTCACTTTCCTGTAATACTCTGAGCAGAGTGGCCTGGGCTCTGGGGGTGAGCTCCACAACCTCGTCCAGAAAGATCGTTCCCCCGTTGGCGCGCTCGAAACGCCCTTCTCTCGACTGGTTTGCACCTGTATAGGCGCCTTTTTCAACGCCGAAGAGTTCCGCCTCGATCAAGTCAGGCGGAATGGCCGCGCAATTCACGGCGATGAAGGGGCCATCAGCCCTTGCGCTCCGCAAATGAACGCTGCGGGCTATTACTTCCTTGCCGACGCCTGTCTCGCCCAGGAGAAGTACCGACACCTTTCCCTGTGCGGCCTTGTCAATCATCCGGCACACCTTGTTATAGGATGCGGACTGGCCAATGCCGTAATACTGGCCTTCTTGCCGCTGAAAGGAGCTTCGCAGGGAGTTTAATTGTGCCTGAAGATCGTAAAGCTCTTCGATGATCGGATCCGCTTTGAAGTAGCGGGAGAACTCTTTCCCGTCCTTCCATTGCTCAGCAGGTTTACCCTCGATCATGCATTTCTCATCGCCACAGCCCCGGCAGCTGACTTCCCGGAAGATGATTTCCCGGCCCATGAACGATGAGGTATAGGCGCAGGCATACCCCAGCAGTACCCAGCAGGCCGGTTCTTTCATAAGACCCAGCTCGGTCTTGCAGATCTCCACTTCCCAGGAGTCGATCCATTCAAAGCGTCCGTAAAAATCTCCGGTTTCCTGGTCCAGATCGATCTCCAGGGGAACGACTTTCACCATACCCTTCAGCGAGTGAAGTTGCGGACCGGCCAGAAAAATATCCAGCTCACTGCAATGAGGCCTCAGCTTGCGGGCCAGCTCAGCATCCTTGAGCCCAGAGAGATAGCCAAGCCTCAGGAAGAATCCCTTGGCTCTCTCAATGCCCATGCTATTAACGATCTCGCGACGGAATGCTGCCAATGAACTGAGATTCATCAACAGCATACGCTGTTCGCCAAACCAGATTTTGCCCTCCGTGGATTGAAACTGGATCTGGTCCGTGAGATCCCTGAAGTCTGAATAACTCAGCTGTGGCTTGTAGCTTACAGCCATGGTGTTCACCCCTTTTGTTGTTGTCGGCGGGGACTGCTCTTTTCGGAGAGCCTGTTGGCATTTCGCTTAAATAGTTAATACCTGATAGATGTCACAAATCAACCAAATGATAAAAAACTGCTTGCAGCAGGGCGAGATCAGGGCGTCTCAGCATTTGGTTATTCGGGTGGGGGAAATTGATCATTTAGTAAAAAGATAGCCGCGGAAGCAGCAGGTACTCTCCAAGAACTATTCACGCTGATTCATTTCGAATGACTGATAACTGTTTGAAAAACAGTTGGATGGATATTTACGCTCGGCTTTTTGACGGGTTTGGCACACGCGTTGCTCGTCCCCTCCCAGACAACAACAAACCCAGTGGTGCAAATCATGACCAGCGAGACACGAGCCAAATCCTTTGACGAGATGACCCGCTATATCCGGGTTCGCAGCGAGCCGGGCGACAAATTCGTGGAATTCGACTTTGCCATCGGTCACCCGGAGCTGTTCGTCGAACTGGTTCTACCCAGGGAGGCGTTCCAAATCTTCTGCAAGCACAACAACGTGGTCCACATGGACTCCGACATGATCCGCCAAATCGACGAAGACATGGTCAAGTGGCGGTTCGGGGAGCGCGGCCAGCGTTAATGAGCAACATCCATCAACGTTCTGTTCCACAAAAACAACACGGTAAGGTTGATATGACTATCGAAATAAAGACCAACTCGGTGGAGCCCATCCGTCAGACCTACGGCCACATCGCGCGCCGTTTCGGAGACAAACCCGCCACCCGCTACCAGGAAGCAAGTTACGACCTGGAGGCGAAAACCAATTTCCACTACCGCCCCCAGTGGGATCCGAATTACGAGCTCAACGACGAGCGGCGTACCGCGATTCGCATGGAAGACTGGTATGCGGTGACTGATCCGCGCCAGTTCTACTAGGGGCATACGTCGGCAATCGCGCCAAGATGCAGGAGGCCGCCGAGACCAGCTATGGCTTCTGCGACAAGCGTAACCTGCTGACCCGTCTGCCGGAAGAAACCCGCACCATGCTGCTGCGTCTGTTGGTTCCCCTGCGTCACCTGGAGCTGGGCGCCAACATGAACAACAGCAAAATCGCAGGTGAGGCCACCGCAACCACGGTGTCCCAGATGCATATCTACCAGGCCATGGACCGTCTCGGTATCGGCCAGTATCTCTCGCGAATTGCCCTGATGATTGACGGCACTACCGGGACCGGACTTGACGAATCCAAAGGCTACTGGATGGACGATGCGCTCTGGCAACCCTTGCGCAAGCTGGTGGAAGACACCCTCGTTGTCCAGGACTGGTTCGAACTGACCCTCATTCAGAACGTGCTGATGGACGGCCTGCTGTTCCCCCTGGTTTACGAAAAAATGGACCAGTGGTGGGAAGAGCAGGGTGCCGAAGACGTTTCCATGCTCACCGAGTTCATGCGCGACTGGTACAAGGATTCCCAGCGCTGGACCAACGCCATGGTCAAGGTGGTTGCCGGCGAAAGTGAAGCCAACCTCCAGCAGCTCCAGACCTGGGCCGACCAGTGGGAGCCGGAAATCTACAACGCTCTGAAGCCGCTGGCGGAAGCCTCCGTTGGCGTGGAAGCCCTCGATGAGGTCAGGGCGCAACTCGCCACCCGTCTGAAGAAGTTCGGGCTCAACACCCAGGGAGTATCGGCATGAGCCAGCTCGTATTCATCGCATTCCAGGACAACGACAACGCCCGCTACATGGTGGAAGCCATTCAGGAAGACAACCCTGAAGCGGAGGTTCAGCACCAGCCGGCAATGATCCGGATCCAGGCCGAAAAGCGCCTGGTGATCAACCGGGAGACCATGGAAGAAAAGCTGGGCCGCGACTGGGATGTCCAGGAAATGCTTATCGATGTCATCAGTATTGGCGGCAACGTCGACGAAGACGATGACCACTTCATCCTTGAGTGGAAATAATCGGGAGACACATCATGGCTGTTAAAAACAAAAAGTTGAACCTGAAAGACAAGTACCAGTACCTGACTCGGGACATGGCCTGGGAGCCCAGCTACCAGAAGAAAGACGACATCTTCCCGGACGAGCAGTTCGAGGGTATCAAGATCACTGACTGGTCCCAGTGGGAAGACCCGTTCCGTCTGACCATGGATGCCTATTGGAAGTACCAGGCGGAAAAAGAGAAGAAGCTGTACGCAATTTTTGATGCCTTTGCCCAGAACAAGGAGTCTGTGATTGATCACAACCCCGCCTGACAGGGATCTGTCCTAAAATGTGGTTGTCTTTTGTAGCAGTCAGCGTTGGCGCCGTGATCGGCGCCAACCTGCGTTGGGCCCTGGGTTTGTGGCTGAACACCACCTACCATGCCGTGCCTTACGGAACCCTGGTTGCCAATCTCAGCGGCGGCTGGCTGATCGGCTTGCTGATCGGCTACTTTAGCCATGGCAGCGCGCTCGCACCGGAATGGCGACTGTTTGCAATCACCGGCCTGTGTGGCGCATTGACCACTTTTTCCACCTTCTCGCTCGAGATGTTTGCCGCCATCCAGGAGGGCAAATGGGCGATGGCGATTACCGGCATCCTGGCGCACGTGATCGGCTCCATCCTCATGACAGCGTTGGGAATTTACACCTTCGGTCTGTTGAAGGGATGATGGGTACCACTACCTACATAAATTCTCGAAAATACCCTTGGCAAGCTTCTGATTCAGGAGTACAGTGAAGGGCGTAGGAAAGATTCAGCAAAGCATTTCATGAATAAGACGTACCTCCGCAGTTAGTAGTGACCGTCCTGTTTTTGATTCCGCGAGTTCTGTATTTCCGCAAAACGCCGACCTGACACCATGCAGGTGCGAGGCGGCAGATAATATGATTGATTTCAGGAAGTTTAAGTATGTCTACTACTACCGGTACTGTTAAGTTCTTCAACGAAGCAAAAGGCTTTGGCTTTATCACTCGTGAAGGCGGCCCGGACGTTTTTGTTCACTACAGCGCTATTCAGGGCAGCGGTTTCAAGACCCTGGCAGAAGGCCAGCAGGTTGAGTTCACCGTTACCCAGGGCCAGAAAGGTCCTCAGGCGGAGAACGTTGTTGCCCTGTAATCCCTGACGGATTCGGCAATAACCGCCAAAAAGGCAGCTTCGGCTGCCTTTTTTAATGTCTGAAAAAGGACATTGGGTCATGCCTCGCTTTTGTCATTATCCCTTCTTTGTGTAATCTTTACGGGCCTGCTGCTCGTTTAAGCGGAAGTCGAGATCTCCAGGAATCGTTACATGCTCCGAGTGCTAAAAGCTGCCTGGATCCTGTTCTGGGCCATACTGCTGACCCTGATTCTGTTTTTTCCGATTGTGATTGCCGCCCTGGTGGGAAAGCGGGGGGATGCAGCCTTCCATGGCACCCAGGTTTATGCCTGGATCATCCTGAAAGTCTGCGGTATTCGGCTCAGAGTGCGTGGCAAGGAAAACATTGAGCCGGGCCAGCGCTACGTGATTCTAAGCAATCATGCATCCTACTTTGACCCGCCCGCGCTGGTGCTTGCGCTCGGCCTGCAGTACCGATGGGTGATCAAGAAGGAGCTGCGCAAGGTACCCCTGTTCGGATTGGCCCTGGAAGCTTCCCGCAACCTGTTTATCGACCGCTCCAAAGGCAGCGATGCATTGGAGAGCATCAAGCGTGGGGTTGGCCAGCTTCCGGATGGCACCAGCATACTGATCTTTCCGGAAGGTACCCGTTCGTGGGATGGCAAATTGCTGCCCTTTAAGAAAGGTGGCTTTGTCATTGCCCAGGACGGCCAGCTTCCGATCCTTCCGATCACCATCTGCGGCTCTCACCAGCGTTTACCCAAGGGCTCTGCGGCGTTCAGCAGCGGTGAGATTGAGATTGTCATCCATCCCCCGATGGCCTCCGGGGCGTTGCCGCTGGATGACCTTATGACGGACGTTCGCAACAGCATTGCGTCTTCCCTTTAAAAACCAAAACCCGGCGGTCAGGCCGGGTTTTGGTTTTCAGAGCCCACTGTGTTACCGGGCGAAAATCTCCTCATAGAAACGCATGGTGCCGTTCCAGGAGCGGTTCGCGGCTTCTTCGTCATAGCCAATCGGCATACCGAACTCCTCGGCGACCTTGTCAGCACCGGGATTGGTAAATGAGTGCAGTACTCCCGGGAAACTGACCAGCGTGAGGTCGACTTCTGCGTCCTGCATCTCTTTTACCAGACCGGCGACCTGCTCTGAAGGAACCATCTTGTCGGCGCCACCGGTATATACCTGAACCCTGGCTTTCACGGTTCCAGCTTCCGCGGTGATTGGACTTCCAAGGGCGCCGTGGTAGCTGACGACGCCGTCCAGGTCCACGCCCATACGGGCCATGTTCAGGACCACCGCCCCGCCAAAGCAGTAGCCTTGTGCGGCAATGCGGGAAGCATCAACGCTTTCATGATTCTGCAGGATTTCCATCGCCTTCAGGAAACGCGCCTTTACCTGGTCTATATCCTTGGTCGCTTCCTGCATGAACTTCTGGGCGGTATCGGGATGGTCTGCCAGCTTGCCGGAGCCATACATATCCAGGGCAAACGCCGTGTAGCCAGATGCTGCAAGCCGCTCTGCCTGGTCCCGGGCGAATTCATTGTGGCCCCACCACTCGTGAACCACCAGAACGCCCGGGCGCTTCTCCTCGAACTCGTCATCCCAGGCCATGTAGCCGGTGAAGGTGGTCTCACCGATCTTGTATTCGACGGTCTTGGTTTGCATTTCTGCCAGTACCTGCGTGCTTGCCAGAGTAAGTGAGAGGGTTGCGGCTGCCGCTGTTATTTTCAGGGTTGTCATAATCTGTCCTGCTCTTTGTGGGTCGGATTGTCTTCTTGTCGGGAAACCTACGCCGGGAACCGGTAAACCGATGCAATCAGTTGCCAATCCAGTATAGGACCTTTTGACTACACTACGTTCAGAGACTCGCGAATCCGGACTGTTTTGGAGGTTGTGTATGAGAATCGGCGTGCCGAGAGAAATCAAGAATCGCGAATATCGCGTAGGCATGACACCGGCGGCTGTTCACGAGCTGTGTGGCCACAATCATGAGGTGTTTGTGGAAACCGGGGCTGGTGTTGCCATCGGTTTTTTTGATGAGGATTACCGCCGGGCGGGGGCCCGGATTCTTGATACCGCCAGAGAGGTATTCGACACTGCCGAGCTGATCGTCAAGGTCAAGGAGCCTCAGGCGGAAGAGCGGGCCATGTTGAAGCCTGAACACACACTCTTCACTTACCTGCATCTGGCCCCGGACAAGGCGCAGACGGACGACCTGGTGAAGTCCGGCGCTACCTGTATAGCCTACGAAACGGTCACCGACCGCGGGGGCCATTTGCCCCTGTTGGCACCGATGTCGGAAGTGGCGGGGCGTATGTCAATCCAGGCAGGCGCCCATTGTCTTGAGAAGGCCATGGGTGGGCGAGGCGTCCTCCTGGGCGGTGTGCCCGGTGTCAGCCCCGCTCGGGTCGCGGTGATTGGCGGTGGTGTTGTTGGCCAGAATGCCGTTGCCATGGCGGTGGGTCTCGGCGCGCAGGTGACGGTGCTGGACCGGAATATGGATGTGCTCCGACAACTGGACCACCTGTATGGCAACCGCATCACCACACTGTTTTCCACGGCCCAGACTCTTGATCAGGCCGTAACGGAATCGGATCTGGTCGTTGGCAGTGTGCTCATTCCCGGCGCTTCTGCGCCCAAGCTGATTACCCGTGACATGATCCGTCGCATGCCGGAGGGTAGCGTTATCGTGGATGTCGCCATTGATCAGGGCGGCTGTACTGAAACCTCGCGGGCAACCACCCACGACGATCCCACGTATATTGTCGACGGTGTGGTACATTACTGCGTGGCGAACATGCCGGGTGCCGTCGCGCGCACGTCCACACTGGCGCTGAATAACGTCACCTTGCCCTTTGTGGCGGCCCTGGCTAACAAGGGCCCGGACCGGGCGATGAAGGAAGATCCGCATCTCAGGGCCGGGCTGAACGTGGCCGCTGGCAAGGTGACCTACAGGGAAGTGGCAGAGGCGACCGGGCACCCATACACAAACCCTGAATCCCTGTTGGGATCCTGAGTGTGAAACCCTCGGAGAAACCATGAAACTGATCGGATCCACTACTTCACCCTACGTTCGGCGCATTCGTATCCTGCTGGATGAAGAGCCCTATGAATTCGTCAATCTCAATATCTATGGTGAAGGTCGGGATGAACTGCGGCGCAACAATCCGACACTGAAAATTCCGGTGCTCGAAGACGGCGGTCAGGAAATCTATGATTCCCGGATTATCGCCCGTTACATCAGTGCCAAGCGCGATGGTGGAGGACGGTCAGTTCGAAACCTGGAATTACCCCGCTATCTGTCTTTACTGCCTGGTGGACTGGCTCGACTTCAGGGACCTGGTGGACTTCTCGGGCGTGGAAAGCCTGTTGTCCTACCGTGACAGCCACAGGGATTACCCCTGGGTTGCAGAAACTGATCCCCGCAACGCCTGATTTCAGGCGGCCGGCCACTGCCGGCCGCCTCTCAGCTCCTATCAGCGCATTTTTTGAGCACTCTGCCTTTCCCATCCGCCATTCTTGACTATAGTTAAGAGTAAGGAGTGGTTGCTGATCTGACAGTTTCCGCATCCCGTATTTCACAATACCAACAACAGCGAAGAAGGGGGTTGTCCATGCTCCTGTCACATGCGTTCGGTCTCTTCACCCATCCTGATGAAGAGTGGGCTTCCATACGAAAAGAACATGAAACACCGCGCCGGGTCTACGTGGCCTATGTCCTGATTCTTGCGGCCATTGCACCGGTTTGCGCCTACATTTCGACGGCCTATTTTGGCTGGACGGTCGGCAACGAGCGGCTGATCAAGTTAACCGAGATCAGTGCGATGCAGCTCAGTGTGCTCACCTATCTGGCAATGCTGGTCGGCGTCTTTGCACTCGGCTATGCCATTAACTGGATGGCGAAAACCTATGGTGCCAAGGAGGAACACGTGCCCTCCAACGGCATTGCCCTGGCAGCATACTCCTGCATGCCCCTGTTCCTGGCAGGTTTTGCGCTGCTGTATCCGGTGCCCTGGTTCAACGCTATCGTTTTCCTGGTTGCGGCCTGTTATGGGGCTTACCTCATGTACGACGGTCTGCCGATTGTCATGGGTATCGAGAAAGAACGGGCCGTCATGTACGCCGGTGCGTTGTTGACTGTTGCCCTGGTGATTCTGGTTTCGACACGGGTCGGCTCGGTCATCCTCTGGAACTTTGGCGTAGGGCCGGTATTCGTCAGCGGATAGGCCGGATCTGAACGGAATGCCAAGGGGGAGCCTCGAGCTCCCCTTTTTTATGGATTCTGGCAGTTAGCGCAGGCCTGTCGTGATTTGCCATCCCCCTGTCGCAATTTGGCAATGCGTTCTTAACGAAGCCCGACTAGGTTCTTCAGTTGGAGTAGTACCGGCAAGGATCGCAGGATGCCGGGCTATGAAGGATGAATGCAGGGGAAGACATAACAATGAAACGATTGACACGACGGGATTTTCTGAAGGCATCAGCCATGGGTATGGGGGCCGTGGTGGTCTCTACCGGCCTGGCAGGCTGTGTGCTGGACAGCTCGGATGAGCGCACAATCACCTTCACTCACGGTGTGGCCAGTGGCGATCCGCTTGCTGACGGTGTCATGCTCTGGACCCGGGCAGCGCCTGCGAATGGCGGCGCCCCGGTGGGCGTGGCCTGGGAGGTGTCCACGGACGAGGATTTCGAGAACCTGGTGCATTCGGGTACAGCGGAGGCTGCTGCAGCCCATGATTTCACCGTCAAGGTGGATGTGCGCGGTCTTGTGCCCGGGCAAACCTACTATTACCGCTTCCAGACGACCGATCGTCAGTCACCGGTGGGCGTAACCCGGACATTGCCGGAGGGCAGTATCGACTCGGTGCGTCTGGCCGTGGTGTCCTGTTCGAATTACCCGGCCGGTTACTTCAACGTTTACCGGGAAATCAGTAAACAGACTGATCTGGATGCCGTGGTGCATCTGGGCGATTACATCTACGAATACAGCTCGATTGAACTGGCGGATTATCGCAGGCGTTACGCTGCGTACCGGTCAGACCCGGATCTTCAGTCTCTCCATGCCAGAGTGCCGTTTATCGTGGTGTGGGACGACCATGAAGTGGCCAACGACACCTGGGAGGAGGGCGCCGAAAACCATAATGAAGGAGAGGGCGATTTCACCGAGCGCAAGCTCAATGCCCTCAAGGCCTATTTCGAGTGGATGCCGATCCGATCGGTGATCGAGGGCAGCGACGAAGCCATTTTCCGGACCTTCCGGTTCGGTAATCTGGTGGACCTGCACATGCTGGATACCCGCATCATCGGGCGCGACCAGCAACTGGACTACATGGACTACTTCACAGGCGAAGGCCTGGATGCGGCCCGTTTTACTGCGGATGTCGGCAGTCAGAACCGCACGTTGCTGGGCGCGGAGCAGCTGCTGTGGCTGCAGTCTTCCCTGAACTACTCCACGGCCACGTGGCAGGTGTTGGGGCAACAGGTGCTGATGGGCCGTATGAATCTGCCCGCGGAACTGCTGGTAGCAATTGCTACCGAGCAGTTTGAAGGCCTGCCACAAAACCTGGCCGAACTGGCGCAGCTCAAAGGTCGCGCCCTCCAGGGGGATCCGTCTCTGACGCAAGAGGAATTGGCTCGCATCAACACCGTTGCCCCCTACAATCTGGACGCCTGGGATGGCTACCAATATGAGCGGGAGGTGGTTCTGGGGACCGCCAAGGCGCTGAACAAGAATCTGGTCGTGCTGGCCGGAGATACCCACAATGCCTGGGCCAACAATCTGAAGGACATCAATGGGGACCAGATTGGCGTGGAATTCGCCACGGCCTCGGTGACATCACCCGGTCTGGAGGAGTACCTGGGCATTCCGGATGAGATGATTCAGGGTGCGGAACAGGCGATCAGTCTGCTGGTCGATGATCTGGATTACCTGAATGTGAATCAGCGGGGATACATGCTGGTTACCTTCACTCCGGAAGAAGCAAAAGCGGACTGGTACTTCGTGGACACCATCAAGTCCCGGGAGTACCAGATCGATGCGGGCCGAACAGCTTCTCGACGGGTATTGGCGGGTCAGGGCGTACTCATGGCAGACCCCGTGTAAT
>LULL01000405.1_pt1 | contig 12801 bp, 10 predicted proteins | sample 728161 | NCBI WGS metagenome assembly LULL01 (sample SAMN03860290, study PRJNA289734) | marine metagenome | biome: seawater column; feature: ocean; material: water; isolation source: Red Sea water column Station 149 - depth 500m | place: Saudi Arabia: Red Sea | collected 2011-10-15 | depth 500 m
CACCCGGAGCACGAACTCGCTTCGCAGGTCGTGGGCGCCGTCGACGACCAGCTGGACGACACCGCTGCGGTCGCGCAGGTCCACGAAGGCCAAGTGCTCTCCGTGCTCCCGACGCCGGTCGACCCAGCCGCACAGGGTCACGGTGCGGCCGACGTCGTCTGCCCGGAGGTCTCCACACCGATCGGTGCGCATGGAGGTGGAGTAGTCGGTCAACGGAGCCTCGCTCGCAGGATGTCGGTCAGTTGGTCGCGGTCGACGGTCTCCTGCCCGCCATCGCCCCGCAGGTCCCGCACGGTCACCGTGCCGGACGCCTTCTCGTCCTCCCCGACGATGACCGCCACCGCGGCGGCACTCCGGTCGGCGGCCTTCATCTGGGCCTTCATGGAGCGGCCGTCCCAGGCCCGGTCGGCCCGCAGGCCGGCCCGCCGGACCTCGTCGGTCAGGAGCACGGCCTCGTCGCCGCCGCAGGTGTCGACCACGAAGACGTCGACGGCGGCCGCTGGGGCGTCGAACACGCCTTCGGCGTCGCAGGCCAGCAGCGTCCGGTCGACGCCCAGGGCGAAGCCGACGCCGGGTGTGGGCGGGGCGCCCATCTCCTCGGCCAGTCGGTCGTAGCGCCCGCCACCGCCGACGGCGTCCTGGGCGGCGTCGAGGGCCTCGGCGACGAACTCGAAGGTGGTCCGCAGGTAGTAGTCGAGGCCGCGGACCAGCCCCGGCGCCACCGTGTACGGGATGTCCACGGCGTCGAGGGCCCCACAGACCCGGGCGAAGTGCTCGGCGGCATCATCGGAGAGGTGGTCGTCCATGCGGGGGGCGGCGGCCACGAGGTCGGCGTCTTCGGGCCGCTTCGAGTCGAGGACCCGCAGCGGGTTGCGCTCGAGCGTCGACCGGGAGGCCTCGGAGAGTGCGTCGCGATTGTCGGCGAAGTGGGCGGTCAGGGCCTCGACGTAGCGGGCGCGGTCCTCCGGGTTGCCCAGCGAGTTGACGAGCAGGGTCACCCGTCGCAGGCCGAGGCGTTCGTAGAAGCGCCACGCCAGGGCGATCACCTCGGCGTCCAGATGCGGGTCGTCGGGGCCGAGTGCCTCGACGCCGACCTGGTCGAACTGCCGGAACCGGCCCTTCTGGGCACGCTCGTAGCGGAAGTTGGGCCCGGCGTACCAGACCTTCCAGGGCACCACCGGCCGGTGCTCGGCGAAGGCCCGCACGACCGAGGCGGTCTGCTCGGGCCGCAGGGCAATGTTCCGGCCCCCCTTGTCGAGGAACTCGTACATCTCCTTGGACACCACGTCGGTGGCGTCGCCGAGGCGGTGGAACACCTCGACGTGCTCGAACATGGGCGGGACCCCCTGGGTGTAGCCGGCCGCGCCGACCACGTCGGCGAAGGCGTCGACCAGCGCCCGCCAGCGGGCGGAGTCCGGCCACAGGATGTCGCGCGTGCCCTTCGGGGCCCGGAAGGTGGAGTCGGCCACGGGACCAGAGGCTACCGGTGGCCCCTACCCCGCGATCCGGATGCACCGGGGCATCGCCGGAACCGGACCGGAGCGACGCTCAGGAACCCTTGCCGGGCACCACCCGGTACACGTCGTAGACCGAGTCCACCTCGCGGATCTGGTGGAGCACCCGGTCGAGGTGACCCGGGTCGCCCATCTCGAATTCGAATCGCATACGGGCCACCCGGTCCGATCCGGAGGTCGCCGTGGAGGTGCTGAGCACGTTCACCCGGTGCTCGGCGAGGACGTCGACCACGTCGCGGAGCAGCAGTGGCCGGTCGAGCGCCTTCACCTCGAAGGTGGCCACGAAGTGGGAGGCCGTCTGCTCGTCCCACTCGACGTCGATGAGGCGATCGGGCTGGCCGCTCGACAGCGACACGGCGTTGGCGCAGTCGGCCCGGTGCACCGAGACCCCGCGCCCCCGGGTGACGAACCCCATGATCTCGTCGGGTGGCACCGGCGTACAGCAACGGGAGAGCCGCACCATGACGTCGTCGAGTCCTTCGACGTGGACGCCGACCGCCCCCCGGTCGCGGCGCACGGGCCGCCGGGTGAGGGCCGTCACCGACACCTGCTCGCTGGCCTCCGGGGCGTGCTCGCGCATCTTGCGCTCGACCCGGCCCACGACGGCGCGCGCGGACACGTGGTGCTCGCCGATCGCCGCAAACAGGGCATCGAGTTCGGCGTAGTTCATCGACTCGCCGATCCCGGCAAGGACCTCGCCGTCGAGGACCTCCTTGACCGGCAGGCCCGCCCGCCGCAGTTCGGCGACCAGGTCGTCGTGGCCGACGTCGATGGCCTCGGTCCGGCGTTCCTTGGTGTGCCAGTGGCGGATCTTGTTGGCGGCCCGGTGGCTGGCGACGAACTTGAGCCAGTCCTTGCTGGGGCCGGCGCCCGGCTGCCTCGAGGTGATGACCTCGACCGTCTCGCCCGATTCGAGCCGGGAGTCGAGCGGCACCAGCCGGCCCTCCACCTTGGCGCCGACACAGGCGTCCCCGACCTCGGTGTGGATGGCGTAGGCGAAGTCGACCGGCGTGGCACCGATCGGCAAGCTGACCACCCGGCCCTGCGGTGTGAAGACGTAGACCTCGTCCTGCTCGAGGTCGGTCTTGAGGTGGTCCATGAAGGCGCCGTGGTCGGGGGTTTCCTCCTGGAGTTCGACGATGCGCCCCAGCCACGCCATCTCGTCGGATGGGAGCGTGCCCTTGTAGTCCCAGTGGGAGGCCACGCCGGTCTCGGCACGGCGATGCATCTCGTGGGTCCGGATCTGGAACTCGACCTGCTTCCCCTGGGGGCCGATCACCGTGGTGTGGAGCGACTGGTAGAGGTTGAACTTGGGCATCGCCACGTAGTCCTTGAAGCGTCCCTGGACCGGCGTCCACACGGCGTGGACCACGCCGAGGGCCGCGTAGCAGTCCCGGACGGTGTCGACCACGACCCGGATGCCGACCAGGTCGTGGATCTCGTCGAAGCCCCGACCCTTGACGATCATCTTCTCGTAGATGCTCCAGAGGTGCTTCGGGCGCCCGTCGATCTCAGCGGTGATGTTGAAGTCGGCCAGCCGCTCGTGGACCTCGGCGATGAGCTGCTCGAGGTAGAGGTCCCGTTCGGGCGCCCGGTCCTGGACCATCTGGTCGATCTGGCTGTAGCGCTTCGGGTGGAGCGTGGCCAACGAGAGGTCCTCCAACTGGACCTTGACGTCCTGCATCCCGAGGCGGTTGGCCAGCGGGGCGTAGATGTCGAGGGTCTCGCGGGCGACGCGCTGCTGCTTTGCCTCGGGGAGCGCCGCGAGGGTGCGCATGTTGTGGAGCCGGTCGGCCAACTTGATGATGAGCACCCGCAGGTCCTTGGCCAGGGCCACGAGCATCTTGCGCATGCTGGCGGCCTGCTGCTCCTCCTTGCTCTCGAAGCTGAGTCGATCCAGCTTGGTGACCCCGTCGACGATGCGTGCCACCTCGCCGCCGAAGTCCCGTTCGAGGTCGCCCAACTCGACGGTGGTGTCCTCCACGGCGTCGTGCAGGAGGGCGGCGGCGATCGTGACGTCGTCGAGTCCCTGCCGGGCGACGATCGTGGCCACCGACAGGGGGTGGTTGATGTAGGGCTCGCCGGACTTGCGCGTCTGGCCGACATGGGCAGCGTGGGCAACCCTGTAGGCCCGCTCGATCAGGTCCGTGTCACCCCCGGGGTGGCGATCCGCGTAGGCGGCCAGCAGCGACGAGGTCTCCTCGACGGTTTGCGCCGGCCGGCGACGCCAAGGCAGGACGCGGCTGACGGCGACCACCTCAGTACCCGTCCCCGGCCCGGCCCGGGCCGCTCGGTGCCCTCATCCCTCCACGGTAGCGCCGACGTCCTGCGGCGACGGGTTCCGTGCGGAGGGCGGGAAGCGAGTCAGCGCCGCTTCTTGCGCGGACGCGGCGGCGCGCCGCCGGCGGGGCGTGCCGCCGGCGTGGGACGACGCCGTGCCGGCCCCTTCGAGCGGTCCGCCGACTCGATCGAGCGGGACTCGGGTACGGAGGCCTCGTCGCGCCCGATGGGCCGGGTCGGACCCTCCAGCAGTCCCCGACCGTCCAGCTTCGAGCGAACCTGCGCCCACCGCTGCTCCCGCTCCTTGAGGCGGGCGACCAGTGCGGCCGCCACGAACAGCGACGAGTAGGAGCCGACCACGATGCCGACGAGGAGCGCCAGGGCGAACTCGCGCAGCGCCGTGGCCCCGAGCGCCACCGAGCCGACCACCAGCAGGGAGAGCACCGGCAGGGCCGACGTGATGCTGGTGTTGACCGACCGCATCGCCACCCGGTTGAGGGCCAGGTTCATCAACTCCGTGTAGGTGTGTCGCTCCGTGGCGCCAAGGCGCCCCGTCATCTCCCGCACCTTGTCGTAGACGACGATCGTGTCGTAGAGCGAGTAGCCCATGATCGTGAGGAAGGCGATGACCGTCGCCGGCGTCACTTCCACGCCCAGCAGTGAATAGACGCCCACGCTGACCACGATGTCGTGGGCGACCGCCACGAGGGCACCGACCGCCATCTTCCACTCGAGGCGGACGCTGATGTAGAGCGCCACCACCACGAAGAACACGATGAGGGCACGCACCGCCTTGTCGGTGACCTCGTCGCCCCAGGTAGGTCCGACCTGCTCGAACGTCTCGACCACGCCGAGTTCGGCGGTGAGGGTCTCGCGGATCGCCGCGGCCCGTGCCGGGTCGTCGATGTCGGAGCGGATACGGACGACCTCGCCGTCGAGCAGCTGGATGCGCGCCCCGCCGGCGTCGTGGCCGGCCAGCAGGTCGCGGACCTCGCCGACCGAGGCGTCGGGGGCAACCACCTCGTACGAGGTGCCGCCGGCGAAGTCGATGCCGAGCTCGAGGCCACGGAGGCCGAACGACCCGATGCTGAGCAGCAGGCCCAGCCCGGAGGCGACGGCCGCCACCCGCCACCAACGGGGGAAGTCGACCGGGTTCTCGCCGCGGTAGAGGCGACGCAGCGCGCCGATCACGTCACCAGCTCCTGTCGCCGGGCGGTGGCGGCCAGCGAGCCGACAGCGCCCGCGGCCGGCAGCCCGAAGCGACCCGGGCGGTCGGCGAACCAGCGGGTGTGGGCCAACACCCGGATCAGCGGACCCATGAAGCAGTAGGTGGCGACCAGGTCCAGAATCGTGGCCAGCCCCAGGTAGAAGGCGAAGCCCCGGACGGCGCCGACCGTCAGCCACCAGAGCAGGACGGCACCGATGAGCGATGCCACATCGGCCTTGACGATCGTGGAGAAGGCGATCGGGAAGGCCCGGTCCACCGAGGAACGGGCCGTGCGACCGTCGCGGATGTCCTCCTTGAGGTGCTCGAAGTAGACGACGTTGGAGTCGACCGACACGCCGACCGCCACGATGATGCCCGTGACGCCGGCGAGGGTGAGGGCCAGGCCGGACTGGGTGCCGAGGTGGGCCACGATCGCCCACAGCAGCGAACCGGACACCGCCAGGCTGGCCAGGGCCACGAGGCCGAGCAGCCGGTAGTACCCGACGATGAACAGGGCCACGAGGGCGAGGCCGACCAAGCCGGCCACCACGCCGGCATCCAGCGAGTCCTCGCCGATGCTGGCCGACACCACCCGGGTGTTCTCGGCCACCAGCTCCACGGGCAGGGCGCCGTAGCGCAGCGCCAGGGCCACGTCCTCGGCCTCCCGCTTCTCGAAGGCACCCGAGATGACGATGCGGTCCCGCTCGAAGCCCGGGGCACGGATCTGCGGGGCGGTGACGACCTCGCCGTCGAGGACGATGGCGATCAGGCCGTTGCTGTAGCCCGCCAGGACGGGGCACGAGGCGTCGCCCACGTAGCAGCGCTGGGCGGCAGCGTTGAAGCCGTCGATGCCCACGGCGCCGCCGTGCAGGGTGACGCCCACCTGCCACCGGAAGTCGATGAAGTCGGCGTCGGCGTCCTCGAGGGCTTCGCCGGTCAGGACCGTGGGGCCGAGCACGAAGCGCCGGTCGCCGGTCGCTGCGTCGTCGCCGCCGGCGAGGATCACGAAGTCGCCGGCGTTGTCGTCCTCGGGAACGGTGACGCCGTCGGCGCCGGTGGCCGGGCGGACCGTGCCGGTCCGGACCAGGTCGCACGAGGCGAACGGCTCAGCCGAGCGGTCGCTCGTGCCCGAGGAGCCACCGGTCCCCGGAATGGCGGCCGGAAGCACCTCGCAGACCGGCCGGAACCGGAGCTCCGCGGTGGTCCCCACCAGTTCGAGGGCCCGCTCCTGGTCGTCGACGCCGGGCAGCGCCACCATCACCCCGTCCTGGGTGCGGGAGATCTCGGGCTCGGCGACGCCGAGGGCATCCACCCGGTTGCGGATGATCTCGACGGACTGGTCGAGCATCTCCTCGGTGGCCGGCTCGGTGGCCGTCAGCCGGACCGAGACGCCACCCTGGAGGTCGAGGCCGAGGAGGGGTCGGTTCCCCCACAAGAGGGTCAGGACCATGGCGGCCACCGACACCACGAGGATCGTGGTGAGCAGGACGACCTGGCGGCGGAACACGGGTGTCGGAGGAGGCAGGGACGCGGGGCGTCAGTCCTCGATGGGGTCCTCGAACTCCTCGACCGGCCCGGGCTCGGTGAAGCGGCGCTCCACCGTGCCCTTGACGACCTTCAACTCGAGGTCCTTGGCCACCTCCAGCCAGACCACGTCGCCCTCGACCTCGGACACCACGCCGAAGATGCCGGCGGAGGTCACCACCTCGTCGCCGGCGCTGACCGAGGCGACCAGTTCACGGTGCTCGCGGGCCCGCTTCTGCTGTGGTCGGATCATCACGAAGTACAACAACGCGAACATCAGGAGGATGGGAAGGAAGCTCATCGCAGGTCCTCGGTGGGTCGTCGGGGGGACTGGGAAAGCCTAGGGGCCGCCCGCCGATCCGCGACGGGCGGAGGATGGGCGGCGCCAGCCCCGGACGCTGAACGCCGGGCCCGCCGAAGCGTCAGCCCCAGACGGCCAGGGTCTCCGTGCGAAAAGCGGCGAAACGGCCCTCGGCGATCGACGCCCGCAGCCGACCCACGAAGTCCAGCAACCACGCCAGGTTGTGCAGGGTGAGGAGCCGGCGGCCGGTCGGCTCGTCGGTCAGCAACAGGTGGCGCAGGTAGGCCCGGCTCCACGCCGCCGCCGGGCTGGCCGGGAACTCCGGGTCGAGGGGCAGGTCGTCGTCGGCGAACCTGGCGTTGCGCAGGTTCAGGCGGCCCGCCGTCGTGAGGACCGTGCCGTGGCGGGCGTGGCGGGTTGGCAGGACGCAGTCGAACATGTCGATTCCCCTGGCCACCACCTCCACCAGGCCGGCCGGGTCACCCAGCCCCATGAAGTAGCGCGGCTGGTCGGCGGGCAGGCCGGCGACCGCCGCCGAGAGCGGGTCGAGCATCTCGTTGCGCGTCTCCCCCACGCTGAGGCCGCCCACGGCGTAGCCGTCGAAGGCCACCTCGACGGTCCGCTCGGCGCTCTCGGCCCGCAGCGCCTCATCCAATCCGCCCTGCACGATGCCGAACTGGCATTGGCGGCCGGCGGCGTCCTCGTGCCCGAGGAATGCCCGCCGGCCGCGTGCCGCCCAATCGGCGGTGCGGTCCACGGCCTGGCGCAGCGCGCGGTCGGGGGCAGGCAGGGCCGGGCACACGTCGAGGACCATCTGGATGTCGGCACCCAGGTCCGCCTGGACGGTCGCCGCACCCTCCGGGGTGAGGCGGTGCGTCGATCCGTCGTAGGTGGAGCGGAACACCGCCCCCTCGTCGTCGACCTTCGGCTGCAATGAGAAGATCTGGTAGCCGCCGCTGTCGGTCAGCGTGAGGCCGTCCCATGCGGCGAAGGCGCCGAGGCCCCCGTGCCGGCGCACGACCTCGACGCCCGGCCGGAGCATCAGGTGGTACGTATTGGCGAGCACGACCTCGACGCCCAGGTCGGCCAGGTCCACCGACGACAGGTGCCGAACCGCCCCCCGGGTCCCCACCGGCATGAAGCACGGCGTCGTGAAGGTGCCCCGTGGCGTCGTCACCGTGCCGGTGCGTGCCCCGCCGTCGGTCGCAGACAAGCGGAATTCGGACCTCACACTGTCCTCCCCACCGGGACCTCGACCTCGAACCTCACGCTGCGCCTCCCCACCGGGACCTCGACCTCGGACCTCACGCTGCGCCTCCCTGACGGTCGCGGGCCACCAGCATGGCGTCGCCGAACGACAGGAACCGGTACCCCTCGGCGAGGGCAGTGGCGTACAGCTGGCGCCAGCGGGGGCCGGCGAAGGCGTCCAGGAGCACGAGGAGCGTGGAGCCGGGGAGGTGGTAGTTGGTAAGCAGGACGTCCACCACCCGGAAGTCGAAGGGCCGGCGGATGAACAGGTCGGTGCGCCCCTCCTGGTCGCCACGTGCCGCCGCCTCGAGCGCCCGGACCGTGGTGGTCCCGACGGCGATGACGCGATCCGCCGACACACAGGCCTCGAAGGTGGCGTCGGGAACCGAGAAGGCCTCGGAGTGCATCTCGTGATCGTCCAGGTCGTCCACGGTGACCGGCCGGAAGGTGTCGAGGCCGACAACCAGCTCGAGCCGCTCGACCCTCGCCCCCGCTGCCCGGCAGGCGTCGAGTACCTCGTCAGTGAGGTGCAGGCCGGCGGTCGGCGCCGCTGCCGAGGCCGGCCGGTCGGCGTAGACCGTCTGGTAGCGGTCCGGATCCTCGAGAACCGTCGAGAGGTAGGGCGGGAGTGGCATCTCGCCGTGGCGGTCGAGGGCGGCGAGGACCCCGCCGGCCGCCTCCAGCCGCACCCGACGCCGGCCTTCGCCCAGGTCGTCACCCACGGTCACCACCAGGTCGTCGCCCGCGGACAGCGGTGTCCCCGGGGGCACCCGCCGGCTGGGACGCACCAGCGCCTCCCAGTCCTCGACCGTGCCCTCGGCACCCCGCCGCTCCAGCAGGAGGACCTCGACGGCACCGCCCGTCTCCTTCGTGAGGTGGAGTCGGGCGGGCAGCACCTTGGTGTCGTTGAGCACCAGCACGTCGCCCGGCCGGACCAGATCGGGCAGGTCCCGGACCGTCCGGTGCCGAACGCCGTCGCCCAGGTCGACCAGCAACCTCGCCGAGGGCCGGTCGGCGAGGGGCTCCTGCGCGATCGAGGAATCCGGCAGGTCGTAGCGGAAGTCGGCCGGGCGCATGCCGGCCGATCCTACGGGCGGCCCTCCGGGGGCGAGGGGTGGAGAACCTCAGTCGCCGAAGAGGGCGTTCCCCCGCTCGCGCTGCGGCGCAGCCAGGCCCAGGTGCTCGAAGGCCGCCGGCGTGGCCATGCGCCCCTTGGGGGTTCGCTGGAGAAGCCCCTGCTGGATCAGGAACGGTTCGTAGACGTCCTCGACGGTGTCCTCGGGTTCTCCGACGCTGATCGCCAGGGTCTTGAGCCCGACCGGCCCGCCGCCGAAGCGCTCGCACAGCGACGTCAGGATGGAGCGGGTGGGTCGGTCCAGGCCGAGGGCGTCCACGGCGAAGAAGGTCAGGCCGTCCCGGGCCGTGTCGCCGCTGATCCGCCCACCGGTCTCGGGTCGCTCGACCTGGGCGAAGTCGCGGACCTGCCGGAGCAGCCGGTTGGCGATGCGCGGCGTGCCCCGTGAGCGCCGGGCGATCTCGCCTGCCCCCTCCTCGTCCAGGTCGACCTCGAGGATGCCGGCTGCCCGGCGCACGATGGTGCGCAGGTCCTCGGGCTCGTAGTAGTCGAGGCGGGCCGTCAGGCCGAAACGGTCGCGCAATGGCCCGGTGATGAGGCCCGTCCGGGTGGTGGCCCCGACCAGGGTGAACCGGGGCAGCTCGAGGCGGATCGAGCGGGCCGCCGGGCCCTTGCCGAGCACGATGTCGAGCTCGTAGTCCTCCATGGCCGGGTAGAGCACCTCCTCCACCGCCCGGGCCAGGCGGTGGATCTCGTCGATGAAGAGGACGTCGCCGGGCTCGAGCTTGGTGAGGATGGCCGCCAGGTCGCCGGACCGCTCGAGGGCCGGACCGGAGGTGACGTGCAACTCGGCGCCCATCTCGACGGCGACGATGTGGGCGAGGGTGGTCTTGCCGAGGCCTGGCGGACCAGCGAACAGGAAGTGGTCGGCGGCCTGGCCCCGTTGGCGGGCGGCCTCGAGCATCACGCGCAGGTGTCCCTTGAGCTCCGCCTGGCCAATGAACTCGGCCAGCCGCCGGGGCCGCAGCCCGACCTCGACGGCGGCCTCCTCGGGCTCCACCTCGGGGGACAGCAGCTCGTCGCGTGCCACGACCCCTCCTAGGCCCTCGCCAGGCGCCGCAGCGCCTCTCGCAGCAGGTCGGCGGGGTCGTCGCCGGCCAGGTCGGCCAGCACGCCCCGTACCTCGTCGGACGAGTAGCCGAGGCCGGCCAGCGCCTCCTGCACCTCGGCCAGGGCGGAGCGGGCGGCGATGGGAGCATCGCCGGCAGCGACGGCCACATCGACGGGCAGGTCGAGGGTGCCCTTGAGGTCGACCAGCAGGCGGGCCGCGGTCTTCTTGCCGACGCCCGGGACCAGGCACAGTGCCGCCACGTCGTCGTCGGCCACCACCCGGGCCAACTCGTCGGGTCCGTGGACGCCGAGCACCGCCAGCGCCAGGGCCGGGCCCACACCGTGCGCCGAGAGCAGCGCCTCGAAGCCGGCCCGCTCGGACCGCTCCAGGAACCCGTAGAGCGCCTGGTCACCCTCACGGATGTGGTGGTGGACGTGGACGAACACCTCGTCGGCCCCGGAGTCGCCCAGTCGGTACGCGGTGGTGGGCGTGACGGTGAGGCGGTAGCCGACGCCGCCCACCTCGAGCAGCACGTGGCCCTCGTCGCCGCACTCGAGCAGCCGGCCGCGCAGGGAGCCGATCATCGTGGGCCTCCCCGATCCCTCACCGGGCGGCCTCGGCGGCGAGCGCCGTGGGCGCCGTGGCCAGGTGGCAGAGGGCGACCGCGACCGCGTCGGCGGCGTCGACCGGCCGCAGCGGACGGTCGATGCCGAGCTGGGCGCGCACCATCTGCTCCATCTGGTCCTTGTCGGCGCCGCCCCATCCAGCCACCGCCGACTTCACCTCGTTGGGCGAGTAGAGCGCCACCCGGCAGCCCGAGGCGGCGGCCTCGGCCATGACGACCCCCGCCGACTGGCCGACCTGCATGGCGGTGCGGGCGTTGACCTGGAAGAGCACCCGCTCGATCGCCACGGCCTCGGGGCGGTGTTCGCCGAGCAGCGAGCGAACCTCGGCCTGGAGTTCGGCGAGGCGCACCGGGAGGTCGGCATCCGGGTCGGTCCGGATGACCCCTGCGGCGACCGCCCGGTGCCGGCCGGCGGCGTGGCGCTCCACCAGGCCGTAGCCGCAGCGGGTGAGCCCGGGATCGATGCCCAAGACGAACATATGTACGACCCTAGCAGGAGGGGTCGCCGGCGGGGGGACCGCCCCACCCGGTGCCGCTACGCCTCGAGGGCGGCGAACACCTCGTCGGGGATGTCGAAGTTGGCGTGCACGTCCTGGACGTCGTCCAGGTCGTCGAGCAGGTCGATCACCCGCAGCACGGCCTTGGCCTGCTCCACCGTCCCGATGGCCACCGTGGTGCTGGCCAGCATGGTCACGTCGGCATTCAGGAACGGCACCTCGGCCTCCTCTAGGGCGTCGCGCACCGACGGCAGGACGGTGGCCTCACACGTCAAGCGCCAAGTCCCGTCGTCGTCCACCAGGTCGTCGGCCCCGGCATCCAGGGCAACCAACATGATCTCGTCTTCGCCCACCGTCCCATCCAGCAGGACAACACCCTTGCGCTCGAACTGCCAAGCCACCGAGCCGGGCTCAGCCAGCGAGCCGCCGTTCTTGGTCAGCAACGACCGCACCTCGGAACCGGTGCGGTTCCGGTTGTCGGTCAGGGTCTCGACGTAGAGCGCCACGCCGTGGGGGGCGTAGCCCTCATAGGTGATCGTCTCGTAGTCAACGCCCTCCAACTCGCCAGTCCCCCGCTTGACGGCCCGCTCGATGGTGTCCAGCGGCACCGAAGCGTCACGGGCCTTCTGGAACATGGTGCGCAGGGTGGGATTGGAGTCGGGATCGCCGCCGCCCTGACGGGCCGCCACCTCGACCTGCTTGATGAGCTTGGCGAAGAGCTTCCCCCGCTTGGCGTCAGCGGCACCCTTCTTGTGCTTGATGGTCGCCCACTTGGAATGACCAGACATATCTGCTTCCCGTCTCGTTCGTCGGTAACTGACGATCACTGGTCGAAGGCCAGGTCTAGGAACCGGGCGTGGATTCGGGTGTCGCCGGACATCTCGGGGTGGAAAGACGACACCATGACTGTGCCCTGGAGACACAGCACGGGGGCCTCATCCACCGTGGCCAACCCCTCGACGTCGTCGCCGACCCGGTCCACCACAGGGGCCCGGATGAAAACCCCGTGAAAGGTTTCGTCCAGGCCGGTGACCACCAGATCCTTCTCGAACGAGTCGATTTGGCGTCCGTAGCCGTTGCGTCGGACATCGAGATCGATGGCACCGAAGGGCCGCTGGTCGTAGCGACCGTCGGCCAGACCGCTGCGGGCGTCGGAGGGCGGGGTCGGGCGCGCAGCGGAGGCAGCGGCAGCTTGGCTGGGCGCTGCAGCTTTCGGTGCTTCGCCGCGTGATGCAGCCGCAGCGCGTGGCGCGTCGGGGGCCTGCGGCTTTAGCGGGGCTGCCGCGGGGGCATCACGTTCGACCGCGTCGGTTCCTTTTGGGGCCGCAGCAGGGGTCGCACGTTTGATGCGGAATTTTCTAGCCTTGGGTTTCGTAGTCATAGAGCTGTTTCGCTTCTTCCAAGGTGTCGAACATATGC
>LULL01000739.1_pt1 | contig 12789 bp, 16 predicted proteins | sample 728161 | NCBI WGS metagenome assembly LULL01 (sample SAMN03860290, study PRJNA289734) | marine metagenome | biome: seawater column; feature: ocean; material: water; isolation source: Red Sea water column Station 149 - depth 500m | place: Saudi Arabia: Red Sea | collected 2011-10-15 | depth 500 m
ACGCTTACAATTAATGTTGGTCAAACAGAAACTTCTATCCCAGGTTGGATCAAAAACAACGCAGGATGGTGGGCTGACGGGCAGATAGATGATGGTTCGTTTGTTGCTGGCATACAATGGCTGATATCAAACGATGTAATGACAATTCCACCAACTGAGCAGGGAACAGGATCTGACGATGTAATTCCTAGTTGGATCAAAAACAACGCAGGATGGTGGGCTGACGGGCAGATAGACGACAGTTCGTTTGTATCCGGACTTCAGTGGCTCATCTCAAACGGAATCATGAAGATTTCGTAAAACTAATCAGATATGTTACCAATAAAGGATGAAAATCCTCATCCACCGGGATTCAAACCAAAACTAACATACGCATTAATTGCGATCAACGTAATTGTTTTCTTTTTTGAGGTAGCAGTAACTGGACAATTTTTTGAATTTAGTAATCGTCAAGCAATGAATATGTTTTTGAACTGGGGCGCAGTCCCCGGTTGTGTTACTGGAGAAATAAGTGGAATTAACACGGGAGTTGACGTCATTAGCTGTCCCGCAATTCCAGAGCTTAGTTTATTGACTTCTACTTTCATGCATGGAGGTTTGTTGCATCTTGGTGGAAATATGTTATTTCTTTGGATCTTTGGTGACAACATTGAAGCAAAGTTTGGACGAGTAAAATATCTAGGCATCTATCTGTTATGGGGAATAGGTGCAGGGTTAATTCACATTATGGGTGATACATCAACTGGAATTCCTGCGGTTGGTGCATCAGGCGCAATATCTGGTGTGCTGGGAGCTTATCTCGTAATATTTCCACATGCAAAAATTAAGACAGTTTTGATATTTGGATTTTTCATTAGAATGATTCCCATCAAAGCTATGTACTTTCTTCCGTTCTGGCTAATTTTTCAGAACTTGTTACCATTTTTCATAGGAGGCTTCGGTGTTGCGGGAGGTGGAGTTGCATACCTTGCCCATATTGGTGGCTTTGTACTTGGACTTGCGGTTGGATATGCATATAGAAAATCTCGTGGTTCTGAGTTTACCTATGGGACACGTTATGGCTATAGAGGGGATTACAAATAAAAACCACTAAATTATCCATTGCAAAAAAACCTTCATGCCCCTGATTACGGTGTCAATGTATCCTGGTAGAACTCAGCAACAAAAAGATGATTTTGCCAAGGTAGTAACAAAATCTGCTGCTGAGATTTTAAAGACCAAAGAAGAACACGTAATTGTAGTCTTTAAAGAGAATCCAAAAGAGAATTGGTTTAAAGCAGGAAGCCAACTCTAACTATCTTTTTATTTTGATCAATGTTATGACGCCTATGTCTAAAGTTGCAATAGTACAATTCAAAGCTTCAACCGATAAAACAAAAAATCTTCCAAAGATTTTACGATACATCAAACAGGCTGCAAGAAATCATGCAGATCTTTGTGCATTTCCCGAATACATGATGTTTTTTACACCCGCATCACAATCCGCTAAACAAGTTGCACAACAAGCTGAGACAATCAATGGTAATTTTGTATCAACCATATCAGAATGTGCAAAGCAAAATTCTATCATTGTAGTTGGAACCATGCTGGAAAAAAGTAAGAAGAAAGATAGAGTGTATGATACCTCGTTCGTGGTAAATAAAAGCGGAAAAATTATTGGAAAATATAGAAAGACCCATCTTTACGACGCACTTGGTTTCAAGGAATCAGCGAAAATGGTGGCTGGAAAAACTATCCCTTTGCCAACAAAAACCTCAGTTGGTAAATTAGGAATGATTATCTGCTATGATCTTAGATTCCCAGAGTTATCTAGGACACTTGCATCATCTGGTAGCGAAATACTAATTGCACCTTCTGCGTGGGTTAACGGTCCCATGAAGGAAGAACATTGGCTCACACTAAACAAATCACGCGCGATTGAAAATGGATGTTATGTAATTGCACCTGACCATCTCGGTCATATTTACTCAGGAAGAAGTTTGGTAGTTGATCCCTATGGTAGAATACTTCTTGATATGAAAAAGCGACAGGGAATAGGCTACGCAAACATCTCTATCTCAGTTGTTAAGGACATTCGAAAAAAATTACCGTTATTAAAAAATCGTAGGACTGATCTGTATTCCAATTTTTAGACTTTAGTTTTCCTTGATTTACATCTAAAGTTTGAACATTGTTTTGCCCATTTTTGTTTTCTATTATATCTGAATACTACAATAGGCCATTTGCAAAGCTCGCATTTTGTTTTCGTTGCACGTAGTCTTGCTTTTTGTAAAAGTGGTGAAGATGCTTTACACCCATTATTATAGTTTGAACATCCGATAAACCTCTTTTTCGTTATCGGTGATCTTATGATCATTAGCTGCCCAATCTTACATTGTGGACATTCTGCTATACCATCTTTTGGTGAATTAGTACCTAAAATTATGTATTTTTTCTTTTTTGCGGAATAGGAAAGGTAACCATTTGAATCCAAATACTGTGTTATCTCATTTTTTAAAACTTGTATTTTTTTCTTTGTAGGTTTTATTACGTTATGTGGTTTTGACTTTTTTTGTACAACTTTTGAAAGATGATTTTTTTTTTGCACTGTTAATATGTAAAATCTACCCTTATCAAAACTTATGAAGAATTTTTATAAGGAATTAGTCAGCGTTTTTTATGGAAAAAGTTTGTGTTTTAGGTGCTGGCAGTACAAAATATGGAAAGTTAGAGGATAGTATTTCTGATATTACAATTCAAGCATCAGTTGGTGCAATTGAAAATGCTGGAATTGAACCTAAAGAGATTCAAGCAGGTTACATCTCCAATGTATTTGGTGTTGCAGACAAGCAGGTGCACTTGGGTCCTGTTGTTATGAGTAATCTAGGAATTTCTGAATGTCCTTCACTTTCTATTGAATCTGCATGTGGAAGTGGTTCTGTTTCTTTTAGAGAAGGATTTGCAAACGTAGCCGCAGGATTTTATGACGCTGTCTTAGTTACTGGTACTGAAAAAGTAACACATACTGGTACTGATTGGACAACAACTTACTTTTCTTACTGCTCTGATTTCTTTTATGAAGGTCAAGCAGGAGCATCATTTCCTGGTTTGTTTGCATCAATGGCGCGTGCATACCTACATGAATTTGATGCAACTGAAGAAGATCTTGCAAGTGTTGCAGTAAAGAATCATGAAAATGGTTTTTTAAATCCTAAAGCACACTTTAGAAAAAAAATTACAATTGATGATGTGATGAATTCAGCGGTAGTTGCTAGCCCTTTAAAATTATATGATTGCTGTCCATTCTCTGATGGGGCAAGTTCTGTCATTTTATGTAATGAAAAATTTGCTAAAGAGCATTCAAAGGATTATGTAAAAGTAATTGGTTCTGGACGTGGTGGTTCTCCTGCAGCGTTGCAAGGACGTGAACATCTTACCACAATACCAAGTACAAAGATAGCAGCTGAAGCTGCATACAAGATGGCAGGAATTACTTCAAAAAATGTTGACTTTGCTGAAGTTCATGATTGTTTTACTGTCGCAGAAGTTGTTGACACAGAAGATCTAGGCTTCTTTGAGAAAGGTACTGGTGCAACTGCCGCACAAAATGGTGAAACTAAACTAAATGGTTCAATTTCTATTAATCCCTCTGGCGGTCTTAAATCCAAAGGGCATCCAATTGGTGCAACTGGTGTTGGTCAAATAGTCGAAGTATTTGAGCAACTAACAGGACAGTCTGGCGAGAGAACCGTTAATGATGCAAAAATTGGATTAACGCAAAACTTTGGTGCTACTGGCGCCAGTTGTGCAGTTCATATCTTTCAAAGTGTGTAAATTGTCTGCAAAACCTGAATTTATTGAAGCAGCAAAGGCTGGTAATGTACTTGCTAGAAAGTGCACAAAATGTAATGATCTACATCTTGCAACAGTATATTTTTGCAAAAAATGTGGCAGTAAAGAATTTGAAGATTCTATTCTAAAAGGCACTGGAAAGGTTGTTACATATACAATAATGACTGTTCCTCCGGCAGGATTTGAGGACTTGTCTCCATATGCTTGGGTTGTAATGGAATTAGGTGATTATGATTTAAGAATTTCAGGATTTTTAGCAAATATACAAAAACCTGGAGATCTTCCGATTGGCGCTGCAGTAAAGGTGGTTGATTTTGATGATCGTGGTATAGTTTTGGAAAAGCTGTAAATCATTTTTAGTATATTATGAAAAAAAATTTTTTAAAATTTAATACGATTTGGCACTGAATGTCTATCAATGTCTGCTGATATAAGCTGTGGAAAGTGTGGTGAAAAAATTTCCACAATGCAGACACTCAAATCTGTAAAAGATGTTATGAAACATTATAATAATAAATGTCCATCTTGTGGACAAGTACTTTCGGCAACTGAATTTTCACTTGACTTGGAAAAAAAGTGAGTAAATTTTTTTATTTTTAACCATATGTTTTATTTTTTGAATAAAAAATTTAAAATTCGATCAGGTTACAAACCTTAATTACTTCTATTTTTTTATTAATTATATTGGGGAGTAGTAAAAAATTAGATCTAGAGAAAGAGATCGAATCTGAATCCGATACGATTCTTGATGATGTAGATGATCTTGATGATGTAGATGATCTTGATGATATTAGTTTAGATGAGGAACCATCTGGAAACCAAGTACTTCAATCTACTTCCAAACGGGTAAGAATGATCTTTTCTGTTATGGCAAGTCCAAATCGAATTGATATATTAAGAATCTTGAACTCAAAAGGACCACTTACTTATTCTGAACTAAAATCTCTTGCAGGATTCAAATCAAAGAAAGAAAGCGGCAAATTCGCATATCATTTAAGAAAATTGTTAAGGCAATCACTTGTAGCATTAAACAAGTCAGAACGAAGATACACAATTACAAATCTTGGCAAACTTGTCTTAAGCCTTGCAAGGCAGATTGAAGAAAGATCAATTATAGAAAGCGGCAAAATGTATGTAAGAACATCACATGACTCAATTGAGGAGTTTAATTCTCAGAAAATAATCCAGTCATTGGTTCGTGAGGGAAGCTTACCACTAGAACTGGCACAAAAAATAACTGAAGAGGTTGAAAACCGCATTTACAAATATCAGACTGCATATCTGACAGGTTCGCTCATTCGTGAATTGGTTAATTCAGTACTCTTAGAACACGGTCACGAAGAATACAGACACAAACTAGCTAGAGTTGGACTTCCTACATTTGAAGTTCAAGAGATGATAACAAATACAGAAAATGTAGATAACGGTATAGAGGGATTGTTATTTAAGACTGGCCAAATTGTATTTGCTGAACATCTTCTCACAAGTACTCTTCCAAAGGATATAGCAGATGCACATCTATCAGGCGATCTTCATATTACTAATCTTGGATTATGGTCAATTTTGCCGGACGCTGTATTCATAAATGTAAAGACATTGATCGAAGATGGTATAGATCTCAAAGGGAAATCCCTTGGTGTTTGTAGAATTCCATCAGTTAAGACACTCGATCATCTTTCTTCTGCATTATCTATGATAATAGCGCTCATCTCAAAGGAAGCTTCTCAGGAAGTGGTGATGGATGATCTAATACCATTACTCTCAAAATATTCAAAAAATTTACCTGAACTTGAACGTAAACTGGTTGATTCCTTTACAACATCTTTTACAAGTATAGGCTATAACAAGATATCAACAGTGGTCTCATTTAGAATTCCACTAGGAACAGAGCAAAAAATTGTAAAAACTATACTTTCTGCCTACAAAACATATGCAAAGCTTACACCAATTCCAAAGATAGGGCTTGTTATTGATTATGAGAAGGGACGGATAACAGACGTATCAGAGATATTATCTGAAATTATTACTCTTGGGGGCAAAGTAGTGTTTGCAAAACATAACATCTCCCAGAAAGGGATCATTTATCCAAAAAATACAACATCTACCGCATTACATTTAGGTTCATTGTCTATCAATCTTCCCCGTTTGGCATTTGAATCAAACAAAGACGAAACTTATTTTCGAGCAAGACTTGCATTGCTAATGAAACCAGCTTTAGATTCTATGGCTTTACGCAACAAAAGCATCTCTAATCTAATCAGACTGGCAGTTAATCCAATACTTGCTGCTAATACACAGTATATGGAGCGTGCCACAGTCTCTTTGGTGATCAACCTAGTAGGTTTACATAATGCAATTTATGGTATACTTGGATTCAAAAATAACAAAGAGGGACAAGAGATCCTATACAAGGTAATTGAAACCGCTGTAGATATTGCATCAAAGAAAGGCAGAGAACTTGGAATAAATGTTATCGTAACTATGACTGAGAGCGATGGATCTGGAAGATTCATTTCTCTAGATGGTGAAAAATATGGAAAAAATTCTGTCCAGCAAATCACCACCGATCTATTAAGTCCTGATTCAACTCAAGAACATACCAGCTTAGCGATCTCAACTGAAACCTATTCGCAGGGAATTGCATTTGACATTTCCAAGATATCAAGCCTTACTGGAAAAAGTGCGGAGATCACAGAGTGTAACAAAATTGGTAAAACTCTCAATGGTGGATTGTTGACACGTATTACTATACCAAAAGGCACTAAGACAAGCGAGATCAAAAAAGTCATTGAGAAAGTGGCTAATATTACTAGCTCATTCAAGCCTGTTATGCAAGTATCAATCTGTGGTAACTGTGGATTCAAAGATGAAAAACTTGATGATAAATGTCCTACCTGCAAGTCTACATATATCATCTAGATCACCCAATTTTCTTATAAACAGTTGATTTCATGATTGTCAGATTTTTGAAATATGGTTAGAAAAATTGAGCTAAATTAGATCTTAGATCAAAAATTCCTTTACAGAAATGTTATATGGATAACAACTCAATAGTTTGGAGGGGAGACATTGGTAGATAATAAATCACAGATAGAGCATTCTATTTCTCAAGTTAGGAAGAGAGATGGATCAGTTTCAGACTTTAACAGGGACAAAATATTAAATGCCATATACAAAGCATTCTCGGCGTCAAACAAACCAGATAAGGAACTTGCGATCAAACTTTCCGATGGCGTTTTAACCAAATTGACTGAGCATGGATTTTCAGCCAATAACCCACCAAGCGTTGAATCCATTCAGGATCTAGTCGAATCAACTCTGATCGATCAAGGCCATAGTGACATCGCCAAGAGCTATATCCTATATCGCCATGAGCGCAGAAAGGTTAGAGAAGAAAAGATGAAGGTATTAAATACTAAAAAGCTAGATTCAGTAGGAAAATCTTTCGATGTTAATTGTTTAAGGGTTATGGCGTCACGCTATCTTTTTCGTGATAATAAAAACGAAATTACTGAAAAGCCAACCGAATTATTTGAAAGGGTTGCTGTCCTAGTTAGCATTTCTGACCTAATAAGAGACAATTATCTATTCACCAAAGATGGTGGCATATCACAAAATATAGAGGAAGCAGCAGAATACCTCAAAAAACTAGATGATTTTAACTACAAATTCAAGATAGGGAGCTATCATCTCAATAAATGGCACTTTAGATGTCTCATAAACTGCTATCTTGATCTGGCAAAGCAAGGAATGATGAAAGTGTCATTCAAGGAACTCTTAACCATGCTTGCTTCCGATGATATGCAATCAATAATGAAAACAACCTCTGACGCTGCCTTGATTTTCAAGTCTGGTGGAGGTGTAGGAATCAACTATTCTGATCTGCGTGATGAGGGAGAGATTGTAGCCTCTACTTCTGGAGTAGCATCAGGACCAGTATCTTTTATGAATATAATCAATACTGTGACTGAAGTAGTGAAACAGGGTGGCAAAAGACGTGGCGCAAATATGGGAATTATGGAAGTTTGGCATCCAGATATAGAGAAATTCATTACAAACAAGACGGAGCCTGGAATCTTAGAAAACTTCAATGTTAGTGTTGGTGTCTGGAAGGACTTTTGGGACGTACTTGTAAATTCTGGGGATGGAAAATATACACTACGTTCTCCAAAAGATAACTCATCAGCTGGGGAAATAAATGCGCATCACTTGATTGATTTGATAGCTCAATCAGCTTGGAAGAGTGCAGAACCGGGATTAATCTTCTTTGATAATATTAACAAGTACAATGTATTTGCCAAAGCACGTGGTAGTCCACTCCGTGCAACTAATCCATGTGGTGAGCAAAGCCTTTACCCATACGAATCTTGTAACTTGGGTTCAATCAATTTGGCGAATCTTGTTAAAAGGAAAGCTGATGGTCAGTATGAGTTTGACTGGCAAAGATATGAAGAAGTTATTAGAAAAACTACAAAATACTTGGATAACATTATAGATGTAAATCTATATCCTGTGCCAGAAATTGACGTTGCATCAAAGGAGTCCCGCAGGATAGGACTCGGTGTCATGGGAGTAGCTGATCTATTATACAAACTGCGAATTGCATACAACTCAAAAGAAGGTTATGACTTTCAATTAAAACTCGCTGAGGCACTTACATATTACTCCATGGAAGAAAGTATTGCACTGTCAAAGAGTAGAGGTGAATTCCCACTATGTTCTAAAACAGAATATCCAGAAGGAAAGATTCCGGTTTCAGGATATTATGAAAAACCAAAAGAAGAACAATATTATGATTGGGATGCTCTTATTGAGAAGATCCAAAAGTATGGAATTAGGAATGTACTGACTACTACAGTAGCACCTACTGGTACACTATCTATGCTAGCTGATTGTTCTAATGGGATGGAACCAAACTTTGCACTTGTTTTCGAAAAGAGAGTTACAGTAGGTAGATTCTTTTACACCAACAAAATATTTGAACAGGTTTTAAAAGAAAATAATCTGTATAGTGAAGAACTACTTGCAAAGGTAGCTGATAACTATGGTTCTGTTAAAGGAATACCTGAAATTCCAGATTGGATTCAAAACATCTTTGTTACTGCAATGGACATACATTGGTCTGATCATCTTTTGGCACAAGCGGTATGGCAGGATTGGATTTCAAATGCAATTGCCAAGACAATTAACATGCCAAATGACGTATCTGTTGATGACGTTAAGGCTTCATATCTTTTGGCACATGAGATGGGATTGAAAGGAATAACAGTTTATAGAGATGGTTCGAGACACAAACAAGTCTTGCATATGACAAGTGAAGATTCAGAAAAGAGATTTGAGGTAGAACCAAGTGATTATCTTACAAGCTATATCTCAAATAATATTAAAAACGAGTACATCAAATCTCAAATTCATAATGCGTTATCAGCTATCAAGCTAGAAGATTCGCACAAGATAACACAAACTGTCATAGAACAAGAAGACGAAGAAACTTTGTGTCCTGTATGTAAAAACAAGCTTATTTTTGCTGAAGGATGTAATATCTGCATAGATTGTGGATATAGCGGTTGTACATCAGGATAAACCGTAAAAAACCATTTTTATGTCAGCAAAAAAATTTGCAACATATGCGGTCATAGTATAGCCTGGTTAGTATTCGGGGTTTCCAACCCTGTGACGCGGGTTCGAATCCCGCTGACCGCATCTATTTTAATTCGATTCAATTTTTTAGGAGTATAATACATGTTAAATTATGAAACACGCAAAAAGAAAAGTTGCACTTGAAAGGATGTATGTATTGATTAATAGCGCAACATCAAACGCTAGATTAAATCCTGATTTAGCTCAAAGGCAGGCTAGCTTAGCTAGAAGAATAAGTACTCATTATAGAATAAAGATGCCTTATGAATTAAGAATAAATTTTTGTAAAAAATGTAAAAATTTTATTGCTCCAGGAATTAATTCGAGAATAAGACTTGGGCGAACCCATCTCAAGTCAATTCGAATAACATGCAACTTTTGTGAGCATACATATCGCAAGGTAATAGCTCAATGATTTATAAGACGATTTACGAGTTTGACACCAATGGCTAAAGTCTATGATGTACCGGCTGATATCTTAATCAACAGACTCGCTGAAATTTTAAAAAATGAAGATATTCCTGCTCCAGAGTGGACACAATTTGTAAAGACCGGCACTCATGCAGAAAAACCTCCACAAAATTCAGATTGGTGGCATGTAAGATGCGCCTCAATCTTAAGAAAAATTTACCTTCACGGTCCAATCTCAGTTAATGAATTACGTTCCATATATGGTAGTGGTAGACCAGTTGGTTATGGCGCTGCACACCACAAAGATGCTGGCGGTGCAATTATAAGAAATGCAATCCATGGATTAGAAAAACTTGGTCTGGTTACAAAAATTGAGAAAAAGGGTCGTATGTTAACAGCACAGGGCACACAAAAATTAGATAGATTAGCTACTGAAATATTATCTGAGCTAATTGCAAAAGAACCACACTTGAGCATTTACAGATAGTGATATTATGAGTTATCCAAATCAGGATGATGAGAATAAAACTCAAGAAAAAGACAGTCAGCTAAAAGCACAAAAAGACATGATGTTAAAGCAAGTGTTATCGTCAGAGGCCAGACTTCGTTTAAACAATGTAAGAATGGTAAAACCTGACTTGGCTGACTTGGTAGAAAATTATATTCTCAATCTGTCAGTACAAGGAAAAATTTCTGGGCAGATATCTGATGACCAACTAAAACAAATTCTAGCTTCAGCCCAACAACCTAAACATGATTTTAAGTTCAATAGAGTCTGATCTCAAGAAAATATAATTAAGGGTAAAAAGGCGACAATATTCATGAAGGCTGTTGTTTACCGTGAATATGCACCTGATGACGATTATGCTAAAATTCTAAAAGTTGAGGATATTGATGATTGCAGTAGGTGAGGATGTAAAAGGTTTCAAAGTAGGCGACAAAGTTGTTTCACATTCAAACTTAGCATGCAGAGTTTGTAAAGCATGTACTGACGGACGTGAATTTGATTGTGTAAAAAGACAAGTTTGGGGATTCCAAACTGGTCCATTATGGGGAGCATACTGTGAACAAATTCACCTTCCTGAAGTTAATCTTATGATGATGCAGCAGCTGCATCAATGACAATTCTTACAGCTTGGCATATGCTTGTTGGACGAGCAAAGATTATTCCTGGACAAACTGTTCTTATCATGGGTGGTGGTTCTGGAGTTGGAAGCTTTGGAATTCAAATTGCAAAATTATACAATTGTGATGTTATTGCAACCGCAAGCCCAGATAAATTAGATAAATGTCTGGAATTGGGTGCAGATCATGCTGTTGATCATAGAAAGGAGGATTGGCATAAGGAAGTTTTTAAAATTTCAAAAGAAATTGCTAAAACAAAAGGCGAAGCACCAGGAATTGATGTGTCATTTGATCATATTGGTCAAACCCACTGGAACAAACAAATCTCTATGCTAAAGTTTGGTCTTAATGAAGCCAGAAGGCGCTTAATCATTTAATGTCAAACATATTTCGTAGCCTAGTTTTTGTTCCAGGTAATAATCCAAGATTTTTAGAAAAAGCAAAATCACTTCGAGCTGACATTGTTTGTTTTGATCTTGAGGATTCTGTGCCAGATAAAGAAAAGCAAAAAGCAAGAATATTGATAAAAAATACACTCAAGCAAAGAAACAAGTATTCTCCAGATGTTTTTGTTAGAACAAACTCACCAGAATCAGGTTTGGTCGAGGCGGATCTTAAAGAGATTATTCAAAAGGGAATAGATGGAATTGTAATTCCAAAGGTAAATTCTGCCAAGGAACTAAAGAAAATTGAAAAAACAATCTCATCTCTAGAGAAAAAAAGAAAGATCAAAGGAATTCGTTTGATGCCTTCAATAGAATCTGCACTTGGAGTTGTGAATTGCAGGTGTTGTTGCTATTGATGGAATATGGCAGGACTTGAAAGATAAGAATGGGTTTGTTAAGGATTGTCAGGTTGGCAGAAGTCTGGGCTATGCTGGAAAAAGTGTTATTCACCCAGATCAAATCAAAACTGTTCATAAGATTTTTCATCCAAGCAAACCGGAAATTGCGTGGGCCAAAAAAGTTTGTAATGTTTATGAAAAATCAACAAAGAAAGGTAAGGGTGCCACAGTAGTTGACGGAAAAATGATAGATGAAGTTCACTATAAGCGGGCCAAGGCGCTTTTGGAAATTTGATTTATAACGATCTAGTCAAATCAATAAAATTATGTTTACTGGCATAATTGTTGGGACTGGAAAAGTCACAAAACTTGATCAAAAAACAAAAAATAGAAGTGCAATACAGATGACTGTTAATTTAGGAAAGTATGCAAAAGGTTTGAAGATTGGTCAAAGTGTGGCAATTAACGGTGTGTGTCTTAGCGCTACAAAAATTTCAAAAAATAATTGTATATTTGAAATGATAGATGAAACAACCAAGAAGACTGATTTAGGTAATGTGAAAGCAGGAAGCACCGTTAACATTGAACGTAGCTTAAAGGTTGGTGATAGATTAGAAGGTCATTTTGTTTTAGGACACATTGATGGAGTTGCAACAATAACAAAGATTGAAAAAAAACCAAAGGAAGTAAAGTTTTGGTTTAAGGTTCCAAAAAAACTAACAAGGTATGTTGTCAAGAAAGGTTCTATTGCATTAGATGGAATTAGTTTAACAGTAGTTGATGCAAAAAAAGATCTTGCATCTGTTTGTTTGATACCACATACGATTAAAGTTACGAATTTTAAATCAAAAAAGGTTGGAGACAAACTCAACATTGAAACAGACATTCTAGGAAAATACATTAAAAAATAAGGCTAATCTATTACCACAAAATTAGTAATTACCATATTTTTAGTAAGTTTTATAACATCTTCAAAATCAATTTTTAGTAATGACATT
>LULL01000802.1_pt1 | contig 12714 bp, 12 predicted proteins | sample 728161 | NCBI WGS metagenome assembly LULL01 (sample SAMN03860290, study PRJNA289734) | marine metagenome | biome: seawater column; feature: ocean; material: water; isolation source: Red Sea water column Station 149 - depth 500m | place: Saudi Arabia: Red Sea | collected 2011-10-15 | depth 500 m
GATTAATAGTGCAGGGAAAGGTATTATAAATCTTTCTCTTGATATGACTGATCAACTTATTGAAAAAATCATGCATCCAAAAGCTATTGTAGCCACGAGAACTGGCCCAGGAGGAGCCTCTTCAAAATCAGTGAAGGAGATGATCGCTACTTATTGTGGTGTTGTAGTTGAAAATAATCAGTGGTGCTCATCAGAAGAAAACCGACTTAATAAAGTAGAGACCCAATTGCTTGAAAAGGTAAGATCGTTATGCCAGTGCATATAATTGATTCCAAGATATTCGGGAATGCTTGGGGAACAGATGAGATGCGTGCCATATTCGATGAGGTCCCTTGTATCAAGGCTTGGTTAAAAATTATCAGTTCTTTGGCAGAGGCACAGGCAGATGTGGGCCTAATCCCAACTGGAGTGTCTGAGGAAATCAAACGGGTTTGCGATCCGTCAACGTTGGATATGGAATCCATCCGAAAAGGATATGATCAGTCTGGCCATTCCATGCATGGTCTCATTCAAGAATTAAAGAAGCTCAGTAGGGGCAGTGCTGGAGAATGGATTTACTATGGAGCCACCGTACAGGATATAACTGATACTTGGATGTCCATGGTTCTCACCAAAGTTTGGAAGATAGTTTTCAGGGATTTACGAAAAATTGAATATGAATTGGTAAATCTGGCTCAAAAACATCGTGATACACCAATGCTAGGTCGTACCCATGGTCAGCCAGGGCTGCCAATAACATTTGGATTCAAGGTTGCAGTGTGGATGTGTGAAGTCAGACGTCACATTGAGCGGTTGAAGGATATTGATAAGAGAATGAACGAAGGTCAACTGGCAGGCGGAGTAGGTTCACTCTCCGCCTTTGGGGAAAAAGGAATGGATTTACAGTTGGTATTCTTCAAGAAGCTTGGCTTACGCCCGCCAGATATCGCGTGGATATCGGTACGCGACAATCAGGCTGAATTCATACAACTTCTGTCAATGATTTCTGCCACTCTTGATAAGATAGGGCATGAAGTATATACATTACAACGGCCTGAAATAGGCGAGGTAAGTGAATTATTTGTATCAGGCACAGTTGGTAGCATAACAATGCCACATAAGCGAAATCCAGAATTGTCAGAGCATCTGGGTACCCTAGCACGTATGATTCGCCATAATGCTAACTGCCTTAGCGAAAACTTAGTGCATGAACATGAACGCGATGGACGTGCTTGGAAAGCGGAGTGGGGCCTGATCGGACCGACCTGTGTTATGATGGGCGCTTTACTCTATTTCGGCCTTAAACTCTGTTCAACCATACAAGTGAACAGTAATAAAATGATGGCTAATTTAAACTCAACAAAAGGGCAAATTTTCTCGGAGGGAGTCATGCTTGCCCTTGCTCGGAAAATAGGGAAACAATCAGCTCATGATCTTGTGTATCAAGTCGCCATGACTGCTTATGAAGATAAGCGTTCACTTAAGTCGTGCATTGAGGAAAATGAACTAATAATGTCACACCTCTCTATTGAAGAAATTGAGTCTTTATTTGAACAAAAGAACCAGCTGGGGCTTTGCCCTGAATTCGTCGATCGAACAATAGAATTAAATCAAAATTCACGGGAGAATGACAAACTGTACTTAGAAAGATCTTACCCAAGATGAGGCAGGATTTGATTAGCGAACTGCCTCGAGTTGAACTTGCCAAGTTACCCACTCCATTGGAGCCAGTAAAACGTTTGGGTAAAGCTCTGGGTGGTCTTGAGCTTTGGTTCAAACGAGATGATCTGACAGGTTTTGGATTAGGCGGGAATAAAGTACGATCTCTCGAATACCTCGCTGCAGATGCAATAAGACAAGGATCTGATACGTTGGTTACAGGCGGCAGTACGGAATCTAACCATGTAAGAACGACTATGGCTGTAGCAGCTCACTTGGGACTAAGTGGAGTTGCCGTTTTGCCAGGTGAACAGCCTGCTGAAACTCAGGGTAATCTGCTCTTGAACAAATTACTTAAAGCCAAACTCGTTTTTTCAGGTGATCCTGATCGTAAGCATATTGATAAACATATTGTTTGTGAAGTTGAACGCTTACGCACCTTAGATAAGAATCCTTATATGATTAAAAGGGGTGGAGTCTCAGCTCTTGGGTGTATTGGTTATGTTGCTGCAGCAATGGAACTTTGCTCTCAGTTAAAAAAATTAAGCGTAGAGCCAGACTTCTTATTATGTGCTACCGGTTGCGGTGTTACGCAAGCAGGGTTGCTATTAGGATTCAGATTGATGAAATATGATTGCAAACTATACGGTGTCACTGTCAGTCGCAGACGTAATGAGTGTATAGCTCAGATTGAGAAGTTAATCAAAGAAACAACACAAATATTGGAATTGGACTTAATAATTCCATCCGATGATATTATAGTATTTGACGACTACATCGGTGAAGGTTACAATAAGCCTACTTCAGAGTGCATTCAATGCATTCATCTTGTCGCTCAAACAGAAGGTATTTTTCTAGATCCCATCTATACGGGTAAAGCAATGGCCGGCTTAATTGACTTAATAAGAAAAGGAGTTGTCGGCTTAGATAAGGTAGCTATATTCCTTCATACTGGTGGCGTTCCAAGTGTTTTTTCTTATGCATCAACAATCAATGATAACAACAACTCCAAAGTTGAGATCGCCGTAACTAATTAAGACAAATTGAAAATACTGAATAATTTTTTCCAAGGAAAGTCTGATGCCTATATATGAGTATCTATGTGCGCCCTGTAACAAAAGGGTAAGTCTGTTTTTTCGAAGTTATGTTGAAATCAATACTAAGCCTGCGCTATGTCCTGAATGTGGTGATAGTAACTTGAAGCGTCTGATTTCTATAGCAGGAATCCCAGCTCGGGGAAATAATGTTTCTGATTCAAGAAAGATCCCTCAAGATTTAGGCTCCAATGAGCCACAGGCATTAGCAAATACCATGCGTTCAATGATGAATAAATCTGGACAGGATTACGGTAACCAATATAATGAGGTGGTCCATCGATTAGAAAAAGGAGAAGACCCCAATTCCATTGAATCTTCCTTGCGCAAACGTTCAGGAGAAGATGGGTCGGTGCATTGAATCAAGTTAACCCTATCTTTTCACGGTATAGGGATAACTACCTAGATTAGGATTCTCGTTTATGGGTGCTCAGCTATTCAAGGCATATTCCATAGGCAAGCCCTTGTTAGAAAGCCTCGCAATAGAACCATTTTCAGGATATATAGCCGGCGTTTACAGACATTCATGTAATATAATTGCACATGATGGGCGGGTGATTAGTTTAGTAATGCCATCTATTGGTAACGCTCCTTTTTCCATTATTGTTAATAAAGAATTTCCATTCGCATCTATCACTCCCAAAATGCGTGTGTACACGGATCTGCACGGTTTAGAAATAAACAATATGCCGTTTCTTGATCTAACTCCTGCTGAATGTTGGGAACCTAAATTGATTCAATTCTCTGAGTCATTTCATTTGAAACAAACTATCGCCACTCTGTTAAATGAACATACCGTTTGGCATAATAGGCATAACAACAGCAGTATTGTGAAGAAGCGGCTGAGCACTGGGGCAGTGATGTTACATTATGCATTGAGTAATGAACTTTCCGTTAGAAGGGCTAGTGCAACTTTGGCTGGGTTAGGATTTGGGCTTACTCCCTCAGGAGACGACTACATTCTCGGGGTTATGGTATCTCTCTGGCTTACTGGAAACACTTCCCCGCTTCATGAGATCTTCGAAGCATCTCACAGAAAAACCACTTCACTGAGTGCTGCTTTTTTTAGTGCTGGATCTAAAGGCAACTTTGCAGAATCCTGGCACCAACTGGTAGAAGGTATTCTTTCACAAAATACAATAATTGCGCAGGATGCCATAAACAGATTTGCACAAATCGGTGCCTATTCAGGACGGGATTCTCTAGCTGGCTTCGCCACCCATCTTCTTGGATCAAAATTCAGTACAACAATAAGCGCAAATCAAAATACCTATAACGGGTGGAAGAACTTGTAAACTTTAGTTTGTACTATTGGTCAGTGACTGATATAAAAGTACTTTGAGGCCAAATTCTTATAAAACTTTATTGATTATTGGTTACAACAGTACCGGTGCCACCTTTTAGTGCATTTTCAAAATTTTCTATTGATGTAATTAGAACAGATTCTCCCCCATTATCTATAAACTGTAGCGCTGCGTCAATTTTCGGTTTCATAGTACCATTAGCAAAGTGACCTTCTTCGATATACTGCCTAGCTTCATGCGGGGCCATTGTAAAGATGGGTTTCTGATCACTCTGCCCAAAGTTTATATAAACATTATCTACGGAAGTTATAATGAACAAATGGTGAGCACCAACAGCTTTAGCAAGAATAGTAGATGAAAGATCTTTATCTATTACAGCATCAAATCCCTCCAAATCTCCATTGTCTGTGATATAAACTGGAATCCCACCTCCACCAGCAGCTATTACAACCTTACCAGCATCTACCAGTTTACAAATAGTGTTTGATTCTATTATTGAAATTGGCTTCGGGGAAGGTACTATTCTTCGCCACTTGCCATCAGCGGTTTTTCGAATGACCCAACCATATTTTCTTGCCAACTCTTCTGCATGCTTTTTGTTGTATCTCCGTCCTATAAATTTTGACGGCGCTGAAATCTCAGGATCATTCTTATCCACTAAAACTTGTGTAATTATTGTTAACACTTCTTTATGAATACCTTTGTGTTTCAACAGATTGTGTAGTGATTGTTGTATCATATAACCCATACCACCTTCTATGTCTGCCACACAATACCCTAACGGAAGTAGAGGAGCTTTATCTTCCGTTAACTCGGTTCTTAAAAGTGCATTCCCTACTTGAGGTGAAGCCCGGCAGCAATGTCGGGTTTCCTTCGCCTTTCAAATATAAGGATATTTACTATGTGTAATGACAATTTCATAATCGTGGTCAATTAAGCGTTTTATTGGCAACAGACTGTCCCGTGTGTTACTGAACTGATTAGCTATTGTATCGATTTCTCCCTTAGGAGATATAGCGTTTCCACCCAATGCAACGACAACTCTTGAACCTTTTTTCATAATCTTTAAAGGACTAATTTAATAATACTAGGGCAGAGAAACATTTTATGTCAAGTGATTCCTTAAGCATTTGCCCCATACCACTTATATTTGGACATAAAATTTACCTTTTCATCAAAAGGTCAACAACCGAAAAGCTAGACGAATTATGAATACCCTGATCCTTCACAGACCGAATGAATTGGTTTAAAGAACAGATACTTTTGAACCCAGAAACTCCAAAACTAAGAAAGATTTTTTTGGCAGTAATGGCTATTTGTGCAGTGTTTATGATTGCCATTGGGGAGTATTTGGCGGCTTTTGTTTTTGCCTGTATATCGATGAGTGTTTTTTATTCGTTCGATAGAACTGACAAATGAAAAAGCTATTACTATTGCACTATCCTGCAAGACTATATGAGCCTCAGGAAATTGATTGATTAAAGTATGATATAAGAATGCATTTCAATGTTCAATCAGTTTAAAAAATTTACTGTAGAGATTGAGGGATTATTAATCAATTATGTCATAGGAGGAAGCGGACCTGCAATTCTATTACTACATGGTTATCCTCAAACTCATGTGATGTGGCATAAAGTTGCTGACCAATTGGCAGAGCATTATACAGTTGTAGCAAGTGACCTAAGAGGCTATGGGGATAGTGATAAGCCACCCACCAACGAAACTCATACACCCTATTCAAAAAGGGCAAGCGGAAATGACCAGGTGAAGTTGATGCAATTATTAGGATTTAATAAATTTCAATTAGTTGGTCATGACCGGGGCGGTCGTGTAGGGCACAGGATGGCTTTGGACCATCCTGATGTGATTGAAAAATTGGTAATTATGGACATTGCCCCCACTTATACTATGTACACTACGACCGATATGGAATTTGCAACGGCCTATTATCATTGGTTTTTCCTTATTCAACCTTATGATATACCAGAAAAAATGATTGGTCAAAATCCTCTGTATTTCTTAGAAAAAAAATTGGGGCAATGGGGAAGAGATGGTAGTGCTTTTACCAAAGAAGCATTTAACGAATACCTTAGATGCCTGACACCCGAAACCATACATGCCAGTTGCGAAGATTACAGAGCATCCGCTACCATTGATATTGAGCATGACCAAGTTGACTTAGACAATGGAAACAAAATAAAATGTCCTGTTCTTTGTCTTTGGGGTAAGAAGGGTTTTGTGGGAAGAAAATATGATGTGATTGGAGAATGGTCTAACTGGGCAGATTCTATTCAGGGGTATGGAATAAATTCTGGGCATTATTTGCCGGAAGAGACGCCTGAAGAAACATTAAATGCCTTGTTGAACTTTTTAACCAAATAGAGTAAATGAAATCTTACCAAATAGCTATCATAGCAGGAGACGGAATCGGAAAAGAAGTTATTCCAGAATCAATAAAAGTGTTGGAAGCTATAGCTGCCCAATGTGGTTTTTCCTTCAAGTTTAAGAATTATGACTACGGTTGTGAGTATTACATAAAACATGGCAAAATGATGCCCGATGATGGTTTAGACCGATTAAGAGATAGTGACAGTATATTTTTAGGAGCCGTAGGTTACCCAGGAGTTCCCGACCATGTTTCCTTATGGGGATTATTGATTCCAATTAGAAGAACTTTTCAGCAATATGTAAATCTTCGCCCAGTACGCCTTTTAGAGGGCATTTCATCCCCATTGAAAAATCCAGGCAAAGTGGACTTTTGCATCGTAAGAGAAAATAATGAGGGAGAATATTCATCCGCTGGTGGCAAAAAATACGAAGGCACAGAACATGAAGTGGTCGTTCAAGAAAGTATTTTTACCAAAAAGGGTGTTGATAGAGTAATGAAGTTTGCTTTTGAATTGGCGAATAAGAGAAGAAAGAAAATTACAAGTGCCACAAAGTCCAATGGGATTGTCCATACAATGCCATTTTGGGACCAAAGATTTCAAGAAATTGGAAAGGCTTATCCTCGGATTGAAATGAACCAATTTCATATTGACATCCTAACAGCTCATTTTGTTCAGCATCCTGACTGGTTTGATGTTGTGGTTGCCAGCAATCTATTTGGGGATATTTTATCTGATTTAGGACCTGCTGTGATCGGAGGAATGGGCATAGCCGCAGGTGCTAATATCAACCCAGAATGTGACTATCCAAGTATGTTTGAACCTGTACATGGAAGTGCTCCTGACATAGCAGGACTGAATATTGTTAACCCAATTGCCTGTTTCTGGACTGCCAAAATGATGCTTGACCATTTGGGTCTGCATGAAGGTGCAAACTTGTTGATGGAGGCTATTGAAAATAACATAAAAGAGGGGAATGTACTTACCAGAGATTTAGGAGGAACAGCATCTACTCAGGAGGCGACTATAGCTATTATCGATAAGATATTGAAAAAGTAATTACTTCAAATGAAAGAAGCACCCACATCGTAATATAATTTTTTGAGAAAATGCAATTCAATTGATTAAATGAAAGTTATTATAAAGAAATACCAGAATAATAATTCTAATGAAAAGAAAACTCTCGCGAATACGGTCTTGCTTGATGATTGGAAGCATGGAGTGAGAAGATTAGATTCTTCTCCGCCAGCCGGCGGATCAGAATGACTGATTGAGGAGAAAGTAAAGCATGAAATTTCTGAAAGAACTGACCGGTTTTGAAAAACTGATATTCTTCCTCTCGCTCTATGTCATCGTCCAGGTATATGTCGAAACGGTATTCACCTTCTCGGAGAGAACGTTGAATATTCTCCTGTTCATTGACACTCTCATCTGCTTTGTTTTTCTTGGAGATTTCACTTACGGCCTTGTAAAGACCGACGACAAATGGAAGTTTCTGAAGACGCGCTGGATTGATGCGGTCGCCTCTATTCCCACCATCGGATTCCTCCGCTACGGCAGGATATTCAGGATCATCAGGATTCTTCGGCTCGTCCGCTCACTGAGGCAGTTACATTTTGTTTTCAAGAAGCACGACTCTCTCTCTTCCTTTCAGAATATCGCATTCCTGACGATAGTAATCTTACTCCTCACATCGATCAGTTTCTACCAATTCGAGAAGATGGAGAACGAGTACATCAACAATATGGGAGACAGCGTTTGGTGGAGTCTAATCACCATCACCACCTTAGGTTTTGTGAGCGACGTTGAGCCCGTATCGATGGAAGGGAAGGTTATCTCAGTTGCGCTCATCTTTTCAGGTCTGCTGCTGTTTGGAACATTTATTTCAATGGTCACCGACTACTTCATCCTCGATGATGAGATCGAGGAACGGCTTCACAGGATTGAAACACACTATACTGTTATAGAATATAAGCTAGACGATATCGCCCAGAAGATCGAGAACCTCTCGTCTGAGGAGTGACGCGGATGGGAATCATCCGTTCTCATCACCTTGTGGTTATACCACTTTGTAGATCGGTGTCGGTTTAGCTTTTCCCTTGAGAGTAATCGGTTCCGACTCAAGGTAATCGAAGTCACCTTGGGCGTGTTCCTTAACGGACTCGGAGATGAGTATTTCTCCAGCCTTCGCCACCGAACAGAGACGCGACCCCAGATTCACAGCGTCCCCGATGACGGTATAGTCCATTTGGTCTTTTGATCCGATATTTCCGGAGATGACCTTTCCGCGATTTATCCCGATACCGATCTTGATCGGTTGATCGGCTCTGGCGATCCGTTTCTCGTTTAACCTGTTTAGAGATTCGGTCATGGCGAGGGCAGTCTTAATCGCGTTCGTCGAGTCAGCCTCGGACGAAATAGGCGCCCCGTAGATCACCATCAGCTCATCGCCGACAATTTTGTCCAGCGTCCCCTTGTACTCGAACACAATATCGATCATTTCACTGAAGTACTCGTTCAGCGTAGAGACCACCTGTTCCGGCGTCATGTTCTCGCTCATGGACGTAAAGCCCCGTATATCGGTGAAAAGTATGGTGACTTCACGTTCCTCGCCTCCCAGATTGAGCGCCTGATCATCATCAAGCAGCTGATCCACCACCTGTTTGGACACGTATCTCTTGAACGTGTTCTTTATCTTATTCTCAATGGAGATATCTTCGATGGCGATTACCATGCCGAGATGCTCATTCTGATCGTCCGTAAGGGGGGCGGCGGAAATGTTAACCATAGTCTCATCCGAAACAGTGGTGAAAGGCAGATGCATCTCTGACGCTATCTTCTTCTCAGTCTCGGCAGATTCTATAACGTCACACAGCGCGGGATCATTTTCGAAGAGATACTGGTAGTGGTTGCCCACGATCTCCTCCGATGGCATCTGCAGAATTCGCAGAGCAGCATCGTTGATGGAGTCTATCTCGCCTAACAGGTTGATAGTGATGACGGCAGTGGCGATACTTCCCATAACACTTTCGCTGAACCGCTTTGCATCAGTGATGTTTTTGAACAGCCGGGCATTGTCCATGGCCACACCGGCCTGGGCCGCCAGAGACATTAACATCTCCATATCCTCTGGAGCGAAGATCCCGATTCCGCTGCGAGTTTCCTTGTCGCAGAGTACGAGGCATCCCAGTACGCCGTCTTTCCCCGTCAGGGGCGCCAGAAGAACTTCATCGTGCATAATCTTCGATTGAAGTTCAGTATCGTCTCCTTTGGTAAGCAGCCGTGGTTCTTCCTTCTCCCAGATCTCAGCAAGAACGCCTTTTGCGGTGGAGAGCATGGTCTTGTTCAAATGGTCTTCGTCGGCGTTAAAACTGGCTTTCAGTTCGAGAATCGGACTGTTCTCCTGCGTCATCAAAACAAAGCCCGTAGAGGCGTTCAGTGTCGCCACAGCGCGGATGAGTACTTCCTCAGTTAGAGCGTCAATATCGAGGACCGAACTGATGGCCACACTGATGTCGAAAAGCGTTTGAAGTTCAAGCAGTTTGAGGCGAAGGTCAGACCGTTTTGACTGAATGTCATCAATGAGGTCTTGGTTGTGGAGAGCGTCCGTGAGATGGTTGCAAATGATCTCCAGAATCTTCATCTCTGTTCCGGAGAAATCTTCCTTTGTAAATTTTTTCCCGAGGGCCAGCAACCCTATGAATGAGCGCTTGTGGTACAGGGGCACGTACAGGTCACTGGCGAGTTCGTCGAAATAGTTCTTGGTCTTCTCCGGAAGCCCTCCCACACAAGCGTTAAACTGTTCTCCGCGCAGGGAAGAGTGCTTGAACTGTCTCAACTCCCTGCTCACTTCACGAGACCACGGCAATTCGGATCTCAGTTTCCGGTTCCCCTGTACGGCCATGAGTCTCAGGCCGGTGGGTGTATTAATGAAAATGGCGCCTCTCGACGCCATCATTGTGCCGAGGATAATTCTGAGAATCCCTCGGCTGATCCCTGAAGACTTGTCCTCATCAATGAGAACAGCCCCCAGTTCATCGAGGGCGCTCAGGTAGAATTCAACTTGATCCTTGAAATCGGATTCAGAAGTCAAGGGGAAGAATCAGCCGGAAAACGCTTCCAGGCCGTCTTCTTCGGAGGGGAACACAGAAGAGTATTTCGTCAGTCCCATAATTTTGAATGTCTTTTCGACAATGGGGACAAGATTATAATAGCCGAGCTGGCCGTCGACAGTTTGAAGTTTCTCAATGATTTCAATGAGGATCGACACACCAATACTGTTTACAACCTTGGTGTTTTCAAGATTGAGGAGGAATTTGGTTTTGTCCTCTTCCAGTTTCTCGTCGCAAACCTCGGCAATTTTCTCTCCTGCAATATTGTTCAGGTAGCCGTCAGTGTCCATGATGACTACCCCGTTAACTTCCCGTGTTTGCAAACCGAATTCGGCCATTACTGAACTCTCCTAAGCTTTCAAGATTTGGTCTTGGTCATGGTGACGGTCGTACCCGCTTGTGAAGATTCCCACTCCACGGAATCCATCAGCTCCTTGATAATCTGAAGGCCCCAGCCACGCTTTCTCTGGCCTTTCAGCTTCTGATCTATATCAGGGATTTCAACTTCCTCACTCTCAAAACCGATACCCTTATCCTCAACTTTAATCGTGAGCGTCTCATCGTCTATGACGAAATGGATGTAGATATTCTTCTCATCGGTCTTGGAATGCTCGAACGCATTGAGACACGCCTCGATGAGCGCCATGCTGATTTCGGCTGTGGCCTCTTCACCCAGTTCCATATGCTTGGCCACGACTTCGGCCGTTTTCGTAGCGGCCAGCTCCATATCAGGAATCACTGGTATGGATAAGTCAACTGTCGGTTTTCGTTTATCAGGCATCTCTTCCGATTCCTTTACGTTAAGCGATCGCGGTATGCGTAGGTGTTGTCTTTTTTTCGAAGACTACGAATGTTATGTCATCGGGGTTCTGAGTTCCCGCCATCCACTCGTCCCCGAGTTCTATCAACGCCTCTTTGACCCGTTTCGCACCGCCGTTGGCACTGCTCTCGATACACTCCTTCACGGCGGGATAATCGAGCAAGTGCCCCTCGTTGTTTGGCGCCTCCGGCAAGCCATCGGAGAGCATCACAAGGACATCACCCTCGTTGAAAGACCGTTTCACTTTTTCAAACTGCTCCTTCACACCGCCGCCTAATGGGAGACTTGATATGGTTATCTCCTCTACCTCTCGGGAGGCTGCAGAGTAGTGATACATGGGGGGCATGGCAGCAGAGCCGAGATGAACCTCGCCGTTCTTGAATACACAGACGTTCAGGCACATTCTCAGCCGTCCCGTCTCAACCCGTTTCACAACCCGGTCCAGAAGATTGAGGATATCATCTGGCGACTCTGAGTCAATTCCCGAAAGTCCCGCTTTGGTGATGGAGACCATCATCCCCGATTTTGTGCCGTGACCTGTAGCATCGCCGCACACCGCGTAGGCGCCGCCGTCAGGAAGATCGAAGAAGTCGTAATAGTCGCCCCCCACTTCGGTGGATGTCCGCATGTACGCTTCAACCTCCACGCCGGCGATCTTGGGGAGTTCCTGTGCAATCATTCTCAACAAAGACCACAATTGCCCCCACGAGAAGAAACGCTACCACGTAGAGCGAATATGCCCACCACGTTTTCCAGAAGGGGGGAAGGACGCTAATCTGGAGGTTGTACGCATCTTCGTTCCACAAGCCGTCATTGTTGCTCGCCTTGAACTTGAACGTATAAGCGCCGGCATCGAGACCCTGAAGCGAGACGGACCTGTTCGTGCCGTTGTCAACCCAGTTGGTGAGATAGTTCTCTAAAGTGTACAAGTACTGGTTTTTCACAGACTTGTTATAACTGAGACCGACAAAATTGAGAATGATAGATTGAATCGTGTGATCGACCTCGATGGAGCCAGATGAAAAATCGATGGTCTTCTTGTTTCCGGCAAAGTCGATGGATTCAATGGTGTTCAGCGCCAGCGCCGGCCTGTCAAGATTTGTCTTCACCTCGGTAGGATCAACAGACGTGAGGCCTGCCACACTCCCGAAATAGAGGGTGCCGAGTGAATTGATGGCTACCGCTCCGTTGTTGTAGATGTTGGCCGGCAGGCCATCAGACTCAGAAAACGACTGTATCAGGGCATCCTCTGTATTCATTCTGGCGATCCCTTTGCGGGTCCCGAGCCACAAGAATCCTTCATTATCGAGGATGATGGAACCGATGGTATTACTCGGCAGGCCGTCACGAACAGAATAC
>LULL01000604.1_pt1 | contig 12642 bp, 10 predicted proteins | sample 728161 | NCBI WGS metagenome assembly LULL01 (sample SAMN03860290, study PRJNA289734) | marine metagenome | biome: seawater column; feature: ocean; material: water; isolation source: Red Sea water column Station 149 - depth 500m | place: Saudi Arabia: Red Sea | collected 2011-10-15 | depth 500 m
GAAAGAATCTATGGCAAAGTGACCGCTCTTTATGATTTTGAACCGTCTGGAAAGACCCATCTGGTATTAATGGATCCTGATGATTATTCCAACGGGGCGGCATATTACTATGATAATAAAATCATAATCTGGGCTTCACCCCTTGATTTTGAACTGCGGGGCAGCCACCGCTGGCTGCAGAATGTGATTACACATGAGTTCACTCATATAGTATCCATCCAGCGTGCCCAAAAGTTTGGGAAATCTATACCCGGCGGTTATTTACAATGGATTGGATATGAAAAAGAAAAACGCCCTGACGTACTCTATGGCTATCCTAATACACTTGTTAGTTATCCAATCCCGGGAACTTCAATACCACCTTGGCTTGCAGAGGGCGTGGGTCAATTTATGTATCCAGGTGCTGACTGGGATAATTGGGATTCCATCCGTGATATGATCTTACGAGATCGCATTCTAAAAGGGAATATGCTTTCATGGGAAGAAATGAATACCTTTGGCAAAAGCGGAATAGGCAATGAATCAGTTTACAATGCTGGATTTGCCCTTTCCCGATACCTCTCACTGAAATATGGTCCAGAGTCTTTGGAAAAAATCATCGCATCCCTAAGTAAACCAATGAATTATTCTATCAATACTGCCATGCAAAATGTCACAGGAAAGGATGGCCAAACCGTCTATGATGAATTTGTGAATGTCTTGAATATTCGTTATGAAACATTAAGCCAATCGATAATGAATCATGAAGAAAAGAGGCAGATCATTGAGGACAAAGGTACAGCGAATCTATTTCCAACTTGGAATAAAGATGGGACAAAAATCGCTTATATTTCCAATCAAGATCACGATTATTTTGGTAGCACAGATTTATTCATTTATGATATGACGGATGGATCAGTAAATAATATCGTTGAAGGAGTATATTCAAAGCCAACTTGGCATGGGGGTAATATTATCTATTCCAAAAAGGCAAAAACGCCTAACAAATTCGGATCTAAATATTATGACCTATTCGAAATGGATCTTTTAAATCAAAAAGAATATCGAATCACTGAGGATGCACGGGCTTTCTCACCAGTAGTTGGTTCAGACAGTACTATTTATTATTTAGCTACTGATGATGGTACTCAAAACATTTTTAAGATTGATCTCAAAAGTAATTCAACGGAGCAATTGACTAAATTTAAAGATCGTGAAATTATTGGTGGTTTAAACTATGATTCCATGAATAACCGGTTGATCTATGACATAACAATGAACCATTTCAAGGATATTTATTATTTGAATTTCTCCGATAGCACCAGTGGAAGTGTTACAAATAATGCGTTATGGGATGAACGTCAAGCGGATATAACCTCAGCAGGAATAGTTTACAGTGATGATCGCTCCGGCATTTTTAATCTATATTATATCGGCAAAGATAAACAAGGGTATGTGACTAATGTCACTGGAGGTGCATTTATGCCGGACATCCATGAAAGTGGTAAGGTTGCTTATGCTTTATATGAAAATGGCGGATATAAAATTGCTATCTTAGATTCTCTTGAAATTGTGGAAGATACTCATGTAGGATATACACCCTTGTATTTTCAGCGAAATAAAGATCTTTCTCCTGCCATCACAGAAAAAAAACAATCAATATCCAAAAAATATCAGGATCATTTTCCGCCCATGTTTGCGATGCCAAGGATGACCATGGATTATGGCACCTTTAAGCCAGGTATATACTTTTATTCTTCTGAAATATTGGATAAAGCATCTCTTATAGGTGGCGCATCTATCAATAGCTCACAAGATTTAGATTTATTTTTTTTATTTGAGTATAAGCATCTGTATCCTACTATATTTTTTGAAACATTTTACCTCAGTAGAAATATTGAAGAGAAGAGTTCTTATTCAGTTTATAATCTTGATAATAATTTGAAATTTAAAATAATTGAATTTCGTGGGGGTATTCGGATTCCATTTTATGGGTCAAAGTTTGAGTTATATGGAAGTTGGTCACAGTATCGTGCATCAATCAAAGAAAACGTTATCGGTAAACCAAAATTACAATCTGGAATCGGATATGATTATTTCCGTGGAAAAGAAACAGGAATAAATTGGTCGCTAGAACAGTATAAACGTCGAATTGACCAGAATATCAACCCCGTGGGATATGAATTAAATGTTGTTGTTGGAAAAGAATGGAACCAATTCATTGATGGATTGGATCTATCCGAATCAGGAACTCTGATCTCCAATTTCAATAATCATAATCTCGTTCGTAATGAACTTAGTGGACAATATTTATGGGAAATTCCCAAAACAAATAGATGGACATTGGCTATCGGTGGAAAAATAGGGTGGATTGACAATGCATCTGTCGATTCTTTTTTTTACTTTTTTTCCGGAGGAATGCCGGGAATAAAGGGATACCCGTTCTATAGTTTAGCAGGGACAAATACGGTCATAGGTGATGTAGGTATTCGCATTCCTCTTTTCAGGGAAAAACATTTTTCCTTAGGATGGTTTACATTGCAACACAGCACTATTGGATTATTTGGTCAAATTGGTGATGCATGGAATAGAGCAGAATCAAAATTAGATTACAAAAGATCCTTCGGTATCGAGCTTAGGTTACAAGGATATTCATTTTATAATTATCCAACATCTATTGGTATGGAATTACACCGAGGACTTGACATGTTTGCAATTTCTATGGATGAAATTAACACTATCCAATACGGTGGAGAAAATCGGATTTATTTGACAATATTGTTTGGTTTTTAATGTGAAGTGGCTTTCTGCATATCTGATTATTTTTTCTATAAGTTTCGGTCAATTTGAAAAATATAATTTAGCAAATTACCCTATACAAAGCAGTGAAATCGAAATGCCAGTTCCGGCCAAAGCAATGTTTAAATCATTTATATTACCAGGATGGGGTCAAGTCCAAAATGAAGATGCATTATGGAAACCATTAGTGTTTGCCGGTGTAGAAGTATTAGGCATATTTTCATCTTTTCATTATGAAAAGCGTGCAGAAAATATTCGTTTAGATTTTGAGGCATATGGTGATAATCATTGGGCCTTAGAACGATGGTATACCAATACACAGAAAATTTTTCCGAATGGTTGGAAAGAAATTATTGTTGGAACACATAAACTTGGATTAAAGATCGCTGGTAATTATTACCATACAGATCGATTGGCCGAATTAGTTAACAATTATGGTTGGTCAGAAATATCTGTAATTCGAGATAGGGATTTTTATGAAAATATTGGTAAGTATGATCAATTTGTAGGCGGTTGGGATGATGAGTATGACGATCCATTTGATACCAATGGGAATTGGTTTACTGAAAAAAAAGGAAATGTTGAGTCGATAATGCTTACGAAAAGAAAAGACTATTATCGAAGTCTTCGTCATGATAGCAATTTACTGAAACATTATTCAAAGTATGCGGTAACAGTGGTGATGATAAACCATATTACCAGTGGATTGGAAGCAGCATGGACAGCAAATAAAAAAGCAAAAAAGATTCCAAAAATCAGGTTGTATTATAATCCGTTAAATAAGTGGGGAGTTGGAGGTGTTCAAATCAACTATGGGTGGTAAATTCACCGCTCAAAACTGATGGAAAGAACTCATTTGATGCGTGTTGCAACAAGTATTTTATTGGCACAAGAAAAATTTAATACCGTAGTTGTAGGTGCATCACATACTGAATTGGGTGATGACGCACTCTTTTATCTTGGAGAGTCATATTTTTATGCAAAGGATTATTTGTTAGCCGTTGCTGAATATGATCGCTTAACACGAAGGATGCCTTTCAGCCCATATGTAGAAAGCGCCAGATATCGTATTTGTCAATCGTATGTTACCCTTTCTCCAAAATATTTTCGGGACCAAACTTATTCCGAAAAAGCTTTGGAAAAACTTCAAGAATTCATTGATGATTATCCTAGTTCAAAACATACTGTTGCTGCCCAAGATGACATTAAGATATTGAGGAATAAACTGTCTCAAAAATCTTTTGAATCAGGAGTTTTATATATGAAAATGGAGGAATATAAAGCTGCCTTATTAGCTTTTAAAATCGTCACAGACCTGTATTATGATACAGACTACATTGATCAAACTCATTTAAAAATAATAGAAATTTATATTCACAGGGGAGAATTTGAAGAAGCTCGTAATCACTTTGAATCAAAGCAGAAAAATATTGAAAATCTCAACATGGCAGATCTAGTAAACGCTTGGTTTGATCAAGGCCGTGTTTTTGATAGGATTGAAATGAAATGAAAACTTGTCTATTTGGTGGGACATTTGATCCACCACATTTTGGGCATTTAATTGTCGCACAAACTATTTTTGAAGCAGAACATTTTGACAAAATTGTTTTTATCCCTGCTTATATGCCGCCACACAAAAAGGGTCAAAAAATATCTTCGTTAGAACTTCGATTAGAAATGTTAAAAATTGCTACAAAGGATAATCCTAATTTTGAAATATCAGATATTGAAATCAAGCGCGGAGGGATATCGTACTCTTTAGAAACTGTTCGTGGCTATAAAGAACAAACAGAATTGTCACGGGATGAATTGTTTTATTTAATTGGAAGTGATTCCCTGAAACAATTTCATGCTTGGCAGAATCCAGAAGCTATATTAAAGGAGTGCCAATTAATTGTTGCTATTCGTCCTGGATTTCGACCTAGCGATATTCCAAATTGGATTCTAGCAAAGGTCCAATTTGCAAATATTCCTCGAATTGAAATTTCTTCAAGTCAAATCCGTTCTCGATGGATTGAAGATAAAACAATTCGATATATGGTGACACAACCTGTCTGGGAATTTATTAATGAGAATGATATATATTGATTTATTACAATAATATTTTACAATCGGATGGGTACACTATTATTATCAAATTATCGACATATTATACTGAACTACCCGATGAAGATTAAATAATCATGATAATCATAAAGGATATAGCGATTCTTTTAGTTTCCATTATTGTAATTGGGAAAGGAGCAGTTTGGCTTGTTGATGCAGCTGCCAGAGTAGCAAAACATTTCGGAATTTCAGAATTGGTAATTGGTTTGACCGTAGTTGCTTTTGGAACTTCGGCCCCAGAGTTTGGTGTTACAATATTGGCGGCGATTCGAGGAATGGGTGATATTTCTGTTGGTAATATTGTAGGATCAAATATTTTTAATTTAGGGTTTATCCTTGGTGGAACGGCAATTATTCATAGTTTAAAAACAAGTCGAACAGTTGTTTTTAGAGACGGTATTTTTTTGCTTTTCGGTGGAATTTTACTATCCGTTTTTCTATGGGACTTAACCCTTAGTAAAATTGAAGGAATTATTCTTTTTACTTTACTCGTACTTTATTTGCTTTATTTATATGTTAATAAAGAGACTATTGAAACAGACGAGCCAACCGATGCTATGTATAAATCGGATCCAATATTGTTATTTGTGGGTATTGGAATGGTCCTTGTTGGTTCTCACTTTTTAGTTGAATCAGCAGTTAATATTGCAAGATTTATTGGTGTTTCAGATTGGGTAATCAGTGCTACAATTATTGCAGCGGGTACTTCTGCACCTGAGTTTGCCACATCCTTAACAGCTGCAATCAAGTCCCGTTATGGGATGTCAGTAGGCAATCTGATTGGAAGTGATATTTTCAATCTTTTTGGTGTTTTGGGGATAGCAGGGATTATGAGAAATCTTTCAGTTGGCATCGATGCTCAAATAAATTTGATTATATTAACTTTCATGATTGCTGTTGTTATAATATTTATGCGTACGGGTTGGGTTGTTTCTCGTAAGGAAGGAATTATATTAGTAATGATTGGTTTGTTGCGATGGATTTATAGTTTTTCCTAATAGAAATCTTGCGTGATAATTATCAGCGTATATTTTATTTATCTATTGTTTTAACCGCGATTAAAACAGATTAGATTATTCCTATGATTCAACTTGATAACGTTTCGTATTCATACGATAAAGGTGGCGGTGTTTCAAATGTAAATTTGAACCTCAATGATAGTGAATATGCATTTCTCATTGGACCAACAGGTTCAGGAAAAACTACACTCTTACGTCTAATTTATATGGAATTATTTCCTCAAGTAGGAAAAGTTGTAGTTGATAAATATAATTCAAAAAATATTAAACCTCGAAAAATTCCATATTTAAGAAGAAAAATTGGTATGGTTTTTCAAGATTATCATTTGTTGAATGATCGTAATCTTTTTGAAAATATTGCATTAGCTCTACATGTCATTGGATACTCAAAAGATGAAATTGTTGAACGTGTAACTGAGTCTATTGAAGAAGTTGGATTAGAAGGAAAAGCCGACCGTTATCCTCAAGAATTGTCCGGAGGAGAGCAACAGCGAGCGTGTGTTGCTCGAGCACTTGTTAAAGATCCAGATATTGTTTTAGCGGATGAACCGACCGGCAATCTCGATCCCGTAACTTCATTCGAGCTTATTAAATTACTTGAAGAAGTTAACCAAGAAGGAAAAACTATTTTGATGGCTTCTCATAACTATAATTTGATCAAGGGTCGAGGGCATCGCATCATAGAAATTCAAAATGGAAGTGTGAGGCAATCTTAATGGATAAAATGATGTTTCTTTTATCCGAGGGAATGAAAAATCTTTGGCGTCATAAGCTAACTGCCTTCACTGCAATTTTTTCAACATTTTTAACACTATTAGTTACAGGATCTCTGATTATTGTGAGTCAAAATACAACTAGAGTGATAGAGTATTTTCGAGGTAAATATAAAATTGAAGTATTTTTTAATGATAATGCAAAAGATGACCGAATCACTGAAGTAGTGGAAGAATTCAAAAAAATTAATGGTGTACGGTCAACAACTCTGATCTCGAAATTGGATGCAGAAAAAATATTTAAGTCTCAATTTGGTGAAAATATATTAGATCTTGTAGGCTATAATCCATTGCCGGCTAGCTGTGTTGTGAATCTAGTCAGACATCAAACTTCAAAATTGAATGTAAATCCGATTATTAATCGAATCAAAAATTATCCGGAAGTTGATGAAGTTAATTATCAAGGTAGATTGATCTACCAAATTGAATCATATTATCAAAAATTCGTAAAAATTATGACCGCTGTTTTAATTTTCGTATTGGGAATTTCGGTATTTATTATTTCTAATACAGTTCGTTTAACTATATATGCCAAAAAAGATTTAATTAAATCACTCTACTTAATCGGAGCGACACGATTATTTATAAAAATGCCTTTCATAATTGAAGGTATTTTCCATGGACTAATTGGGGCACTTTTTGCATCAATATTACTAATACTCGGATTGGAGTTTGGGTCTGAAATTATTTTTTCAGTAACCAATATAAAAATTCAATATAACCCCTTTATACTAATTGGGATTCTTGCTTCCATTAGTATTGTGATAAGCTACATGGGAAGTAGCAGGGCAATTTCAAAATTTATAAAGTAATTTCTCCTTTGATTCCCTACTTGACTAGTGAAAAACAAACCATCTAATTTTCTAGTCTATGTCAACGATTAAATTGCCAACTTTGAATGATAGGGAAGCCACTATTCTCACATCTATTATAGAAGCGTACATTGATTCTGGTACCCCTGTATCTTCCGGATATATTAAAAAATATTGTGGATTGAATTTATCACCAGCGACTATTCGCGCCGTTATGGCTTCTCTTGAGCAAAAGGGATTATTAACCCATTTTCATACATCCGGTGGTCGTGTTCCGACAGATGTTGGATATCGATTTTATGTTAATGATACTCATGAGATTATTGCATCCTATGATCCTTTATCAGATAATATAAAAAACGAGTTGTTGACTATTGTAAATGATGTCGATGAATTACTAAATGCAACTGTATTGATGCTTTCTAAAGTTAGCCGGATGTTTGGAGTTATATCGGTATCTGGTTATCAAAGAAGTATCCTTACTGATATAGAATTGGTTTTACTAGAGGGAAATCGTGTGATGCTTGTGTTAGCACTGGATACTGGATTAGTAAAATCAATTGTTCTCAATTTAGATTTAGTTATTCAGCCGAATTTAGTTACGAAAATTACCCAAGTTTTAAAGGATAGATTGATTGGTTATTCTTTAAAGGAAATCCAGTCCACAATTAGAGTTAGGTTGAACGATTTAGAGATGTATTCACATGAACTGGTACAAGTTTTGGTGAATGATTCTGAAAAATATTTTGATCTTAATAAAAATGAATCTATATACACATCATCATACGATATATTGCTTGAACAGCCTGAATTCCAAAATTTAACTAGTTTCCAGCGCCTTTTACCTGCACTGGATAAAGCATATTTAAATCAACATTTTCAAGAAAATTTCAATGCACATTCAAGTCATACGTTAATTGGAACAGAAAATGAAGATGAACTATTGAATGAATGTTCAATTATTACAACCGAGTTTAACAGTGAAATAATTAAGGGAAGAATCGGTGTATTAGGACCAAAACGAATACCATATTTGACTGTACAATCGATTATAGAAAAATTTGCGGAGATTATACAACATGCCCTCTAAAAATAAAAAAAATAACGCCGAACCTTTAAAAAAAGTGAAAAAACAATCTAAAGCGAACAAACTTAAACAAGAGATAAAGTCTCAAAAGAACGATCTTGAAGATCAAAAAGATAGATATTTAAGATTGAAAGCTGAATTTGATAATTACAGAAGGAGAAAACAAAAAGAAGTTATTGATTTGTTAAAATATGACGGAGAATCAGTGATTAAACAATTTTTATCTGTTTTGGATGATTTGGATCGATTGGCAATAGCTTCCGAAGAAAATGGAATTAATAATATTGAAAAAATCAAAGAAGGTATTAATCTCATTTTAAATAAAATTAATAAGCGATTTGAGGAACTCGAAGTGGTATCCTTTACAAAACCAGGTGACATTGTTAATCCTGAATTACATGATGCACTTATGATGCGTACCGAAGATGGAAAAGATGAGAATGAGATTCTAGAAGTTTTTGAAAAGGGATATCGTTATAAAGATAAGGTAATCCGGCATGCTAAAGTTGTCGTTAACCAAACACCTTCATGAGAGATTTGTACGAAATCATAGGCGTAGATAAAGGCGCAACTGATAATGAGATAAAAAAAGCGTATCGAAAGATTGCTATGAAATATCATCCGGATAAAAATCCAGATGATACAGAAGCAGAACGTAAGTTTAAAGAATCAGCAGAAGCTTATTCTGTTCTATCTGATGCACAGAAAAGAAGGCAATATGATCAGTTTGGACATGCTGGTGTTGGTCTTGGCGATGCACCAGGTGGCACTGGATTTCATGGAAATATGTCTATGGAAGATATTTTTAGCAGTTTTGGGGATATTTTCGGCGGTGATTTTGATCCATTTGGTGGAATTTTTGGTGGTAGAAGTAGAAGAAGTCATGTTAAAAAAGCTCGTGACCTTAAAGTCACTTTGAAATTGAATTATGTGGATATAGTTAAAGGTACTGATAAAACGATCAAAATTAAACGACATGAAACATGCGATACATGTTCAGGAAGTGGTGCTCAGTCAGGTACAATGCCAACTTCCTGTAGACATTGTGATGGAACAGGTCAGCTTCGTCAAATATCACAATCCTTTTTTGGCCAGTCGGTAGTCGTAAAAGAATGTCCGGTTTGTAATGGGTCTGGTGATGTGATCGAAAATCCTTGCAAAACTTGTGGTGGAAATGGCATACAGCGGAAAACTGTTGAAATAAAGGTTAAGGTTCCACCTGGTGTCGCAGAGGGCAATTATATGACTCTCAATAGACAAGGGAATAAAGGTCCTAAGGGATATGAAGCTGGTGATTTAATTATATTTTTCGAGGAAAAAGATCATCCCATTTTTACTAGAAATGGCGACGATTTAATAACGGAAGTTCAAATCCAATTTTACCAGGCTGCTTTAGGGCTAACGATTGAAATGCCTACCTTGGAAGGAAAAGCAAAACTAAAAATTCCTGCTGGTATTCAAGCTGGACAAGTTTTGCGAATGAGAGGAAAAGGATTTCCTAAAGTGAGAGGATCTTCTCGTGGTAATCAATTGGTGAGAGTTCATGTGCAAACTCCCCAATCACTTTCTCGAAAACAGAAAAAATTACTTGAAGAATTATTATCATTGAATGGACAATCGGAACCGAAATTTCAACGGGTAGAACTGGATTGAATATTTTAAGTCTGCAAGAAAATTGCTTGAAGATTTTCGTTTGGTTTAATTTTGATGAAAACAGCGAGAATCAATTCCAAAAAAGTATTAATATCTCCACTTCATAAAAAGCTATTGATTATTCAATTCCGTTGAAAAATAAATGTTTATTTTAAAATAGAGGACTAAAGGTAATGTCTGATAAAAAGAGTTCAAAAAAATCTAAATCTGTCCCGGTAAAAAAGGATACAAAAAGTGTAAAATTAAAAGCCAAACAAAAAAAGAAAAAAATACCTTTAGAAATGGATAGAAAAAGAAAAATGTATTCTGATTTACTAGAGCTAGGTATAGTGTTTGCCTTTTTGTTTCTAATAATCAGTATTTACGTTCCTAGAGCTATTTGGGATGAAGAGGAATATTTTGAGAAACGAAGTCATTTTTATATGGAAAACATGTATGATATTCAAAATTTTTACAAATCCCTTACGGGTGAATATAATCCAGATGGACTTTGGGTGATGCAACTTGTGAATTCAGTTCGCGATTCACTCACAGGTGATTCTACATACTTAGGTGAACAATCAATTGGATTAAACGGTCAAGACTTTCTTGTTAATGTTCCCAAGGGATATGATGTTGATTTTGATACAACGTTTGGTTTTCCGATGATGCGTCGGGATACTATTGTGGATACAACAGCAACCATTGTCATGTATTCAGAGGATTTATCACGTAATGACACATCTTATGTTCAGAAAAAACGCCTGGAAAAATTTACAACCGATTCGAATTTTGTTGCTGTGCTAGAAGAAGTAACTTCTGAGCGTGTTGAAGTTGTGAACTATTACGATTCTTATATGCCGGATTCTGCTATGTATTTTTGTCCAGTTACACAGAAAGCATATTTAATTTCAATCAAAGATGAGGGGAATGCGGTAAGGGTAGATAGCCCTATTGAAGAAACAGTTGTGCGAAAGCGATATGCTATATTCGCGTTTAAAGCCGACAACCATGGTTTCGTTGATGATGGTACAAAAAGTTGGGACAGGTAATTACTTATAAGTGATTCATCTCTCCATATCGGATAGCCATCTATTATGTGCTCAATGGACACAAAAAGGTGGTAGGCCGTTACTGACTTCTTTTTCTTATAAATCACTTTCAAGATCATTACGATTATTACAAAACTCTGAATCTGAAATCATTTCAATTTTAAATGCCGGATTGCATTTAATTCGTGAAGATATCCCTTTTGAGGGTGAAAAGGTATATGTAACCATTCCGAATGAATACTGTAAGTCCGTCATTGTTCCTATTGAAGCAGATATGACAGAGAATGATGGGTGGGAGTTATCCCTATGGAGTATAAAACAACGCTGGCATTTTGAAAATCCATGTGAATATTTTGGAAGATCATTTGAAGGAAAAACAAAATCTATTTTTGCAACTCGTGTTTCAACTATTTATACTGAAATTTTAAAACTCGCTATTCAAGAATTGGGCGGCGAGCCGTTATGGATGGGTACTGAATCTAGTGTATTCTTTGCTTTAAACCCTGTTAAAGGATGTACAGTATTTCACCTCGAAAAAAATGGATATAGATATTTTCACTTTTCTGAAGAAAGTTTTCAAAATGGAAAAGCGCGATACATTAATGGGAAATGGAAGCTCAATCCCATTGTTGGTTCTACTTCTAATAAAGAAGTTTTCAAAGGACGTTTAATTGTTGCGGGAAAATTGTCCAATAAAAGAAAAGCTAATTTCAAAGGACATAGAATTAAACAAATGATAGCTTTGGAAGGTATTTCAGTCGAGGGTAACATTATTCCGAAAAAAGTAAAAGAAGAGGATCTTTATACCACAACAGCTATTGCTATTGGTACAACAGAAGGTGTTACACTCAATTTTTTTGACAGTCCTGGGCTTCAACAATATCGATATGAAAAACCTGTATCTTCTGAAAAACCAAAAGCTGTATCAGCAAAAAAAGAAAAAAAGAAACCAAAAAAAGTGAAACCAAAAGTCAGGCGAAAAAAGAAAAAAAGAAATATTCTAAAACCAACGTTATATATTTTTTTCTTTATGACAATTGGTATCATGCTAACCTATGATCAAAAGCCGGAATTATTTGATTTTCTATCAACGTCTAATTTGGAAAAGTTCCAAATTATTGACCAAGAGATAAAGGATGACATTGTGTCTCAAGTTGAAATTGAGAAGCCACCTGTTGAAGGTCCCAATTATTTAATTGAATCTCAAAGTTTGATTTCGACTGTAATCCATACATTGGATTTATTACATGATCAACAAATCCTTTTATTATCTATAAGCGATGGTCAGATGGATTTGGAAATTGTTGGTAATAAAACCATGGATACATCTATTGATACTTTGGGAGATGTATTGAATTACTCACTACGCCAAGTAAATGGGGA
>LULL01000417.1_pt1 | contig 12629 bp, 14 predicted proteins | sample 728161 | NCBI WGS metagenome assembly LULL01 (sample SAMN03860290, study PRJNA289734) | marine metagenome | biome: seawater column; feature: ocean; material: water; isolation source: Red Sea water column Station 149 - depth 500m | place: Saudi Arabia: Red Sea | collected 2011-10-15 | depth 500 m
AAGTTACAAGATGAGGTGCCAGAACAACCAACAGCCGAAGCCATAGTCAGCGAACCTGAATTTGCTAATCCTGCTTCAAGTAATCTAGAGTAAAGTTTTGGTAGATCACTTTCATGTACGTATCTAAGTATAATATCTTGTGAGAAGCCATTACGTGCAAAGCCTTCAGCTGAAAAGTCCTTAGTGATATCTGCTACAGCACGAAGTTGGTTTGCAGTTATATCTCCAGATTCTAGTGTAATAAAAACAGCTCTGTATCCTTCTTGTTTTTGATTATAGGTAGTTGACTTTAACCACCGTGCATAACCATCAGGTATTGAATTATTCTCACTGGAAACAGAAATAGGTCTTTTAATTTCATTTGGTTTTTGGTTAATGTTTAATCGCACAATGACTGACTGTGTTGCCCTAACAATTGTTCGCTGCTTTAAAACCAAGTTTTGGAATTTATCCCATCCCATTTCATCAACAAGATAACGCATTCTGTTTCTAGCCATATTCTTTCTATCACCCATCCTATCAAAAATTTGTAGAACAGCAATTGATGTGTACAAAATGTCTTCTTCCGGTGTGAAATCCTCAAGCTGATGACCAACAAACGATTTGTTTCCAAGACCTCCACCAAGAAATATTTTGAAACCACGTTCCTTTTTCCCGTCAAGTTCTCTAACTTGAGGAATTAACCCCACATCGACTATCCGAGTCATTCCATGTTTTTCACAGCAAGAAAAATTGAACTTAAATTTTCGTGGTAGCGCCTGATTCAGTGGATTTCTTAAAAGAAATCTTGCAGTTGCAAGTGCATATGGTGTTGAATCAAATGCCTCAGCATTACATACACCAGATAATGGACTACACATAACATTTCTAACTGTATTACCACAGGCCTCACGTGATGTCAACCCAACATCGGCAAGTCCATGCATTATTTCTGAAACATCTTCAAGAACAACCCAATGCAGTTGGACATTTTCTCTAGTTGATAGATGTGCACTACCAATTGAATACATCTCACTTAGTTGTGCAATTTTTTCTAATTGATGTGGATAAATCTGACCTGCAGGAATTTTAATTCTAACCATCGCATAGTCATCAGTCATTCGTGTACCATACGCACCATGTTGTAGACGAAACCGTCTAAAACTATCATGATCAATTTTGCCCTGTCGATAAAGCTTTACCGTATGAGCAAAGTTATCAGCTTCCTCTCTCCGTGACCAATCAATTTTTGGCTTTTTTGAAGCCGATTTTGATGGTCTTAGCTGTTGTGCCATCTTGAGTTACTTGGTTAAACAACGGATATAAATTTATGACAATAGGAATTTTGACCAAGATAATGAATTATCAAGTTGTAAACTGCCTAAATGGTAAATTTCCATTAGTGCCACCTAATTTTTAACCAAGAAAAACTATTATGCTCTTTCCACCGTGTGTTTTTGTGCAAGAATCTGTCAATAAACAAAGACCAAAAAAAATTTTTGCTGATGCAAAAGAAGTTGAAATAACACGAGCTATTGCTGAAGAATTCTATTCTGTTTTGCAAGAAAGAGCAGAATGTGATGTAATAGTTATTGGTGCTGGACCTGCTGGATTAACTGCTGCTAGAGAATTATCATTAATGGGATACAAAATTCTAGTCATTGAACAAAATAACTATCTTGGCGGTGGTTATTGGTTGGGTGGTTATATGATGAATCCGGTTACAGTGAGGGCGCCAGCACAGAAAATCTGGGATGAACTTGGGATACCTTACAAAAAAGTTGGTGATGGATTATACTTAACTCCAGGACCTCATGCTGTATCAAAGTTAATTGCAGCAGCATGTGATGCTGGTGTAAAATTTTTGAATCTTACAAAATTTGATGATTTGGTTTTAAGACAGGGAAGAGTTGCAGGAATTGTTGTAAACTGGATGCCAGTATCTGCATTACCAAGAAATATCACATGTGTTGATCCGATTGCACTAGAAGCAAAAATGATTATTGATGCATCAGGGCATGATTCTGTTGCTGTAAAAAGACTAGTCGATAGGAAGATGGTTGATTGGAAAGGAATGAATCCTATGTGGGTTGAAAATGGTGAAGAGCATGTTGTGGAAAAAACAGGTGAAGTTTATCCTGGACTTGTCATTGCAGGAATGTCTGTTACTGAAACACATGGACTAGCACGAATGGGACCAACTTTTGGCTCTATGCTATATTCTGGAAAAAGGGCTGCTGAGATTACTGACGAAAAAATAAAAGAATACGATCGTAAAATTCCAAAAAAATCTGCTTGAAAATTTCTAAAATTTTTCTGTATGACGAACCTGCTGTGCAGGAAATACAGATTTCAAATTTGAAAAATTTTCTCATAGAAACTTTTTCTGCTGATGTAGAAATTAAGAAATCTATATTCAATACTCTTAATGAAAATGCAATAGAAAAAATTTCTAGTTGCAGAATTTTTGACCCCAAAACACAATTCAATCCATATAATCCGGGCAAGAAAGAAATAGATTTTGAGAAACAGGTTTGCCAGGATACCAAAATTATGGAAAAAACAACTATGGTTGAAGATGCTGAAAGAATTGAGGATGTTGTAATGTATGATGCATTTGAAATTCAAAATGTCATTTATGATACTATTACAGAAAATGATGCTGACTCGAGTAATTTACACATTATTTTTACAAATAAATTAATTTGTACTTATGATACTGCTGACGGTAGGTACCATGCTAGAACAGTAATTTGCTCTAACCCTGCCATAATATCTACAACTGGGATGATTGAGGCACCAGCCAGACCTAAGGAATACTATTTCGAAGCTATGAAATGTAAGATACAGGGATTAAGCATTCATGATGCTAAAAAAAACTATGACCAAAAGTTCTTGAATTACCATGACAAAAGACTTTCAAAGATAGCTGAGGGATATCTGCTTCAGGCTGTTTTTTATTACATAAGTGGTGATGCATTTTGTGATAGTTTGGATTGCAGGCTGAATAATGCACATTGGCAGAAGGATTTACTACACTCACAATTAAAAATTGGAAAACTTTGCAACAAACATCAAGCATTACTTGACAACTAACATCTTTAAAGTAGAATCTTTGTTTAAGAACGTATGTCTGACCAAGAGACGAAATATGATGTTATAATAATTGGTGCAGGTCCTGCTGGATATACTGCTGGGATCTATTGCTCACGTGCACGACACAACACACTACTAATTTCAGGCATATTACCTGGTGGGCAATTAATGAATACTACAGATGTTGAGAATTATCCTGGATTTGATCAGGGAATAATGGGTCCAGACTTGATGATTACAATGAGAAAACAGACAGAAAAAATGGGGACGAAAATAATGGATGACGTCGTAACATCTGTGGATTTTAAAAATAACCCTCTGAAAGTCTCAACTGCCTCAAACACATTTGAAGCAAGCTCAGTGATAGTTTGTACTGGTGCAAACCCAAGAAAAATTGGTCTAGAGGGTGAGCAAACATTTGCAGGTAAAGGTGTTTCATATTGTGCAACATGTGATGGTGCATTTTTCAAAAATCAAGAACTAATTGTTGTTGGTGGTGGTGACTCGGCAATGGAAGAGGCAACTTTTCTCACAAAATTTGCTTCAACTGTGCATATTGTACATAGAAGGAATGAATTCAGAGCAAGCAAGATAATGCAAGAACGCGCACTCTCCAATGAAAAAATTAAAGTTCATTTCAATCATACAGTTGAAGATATCCAGGGTGACCAAAAATTTCAGAAAGTTATTCTAAAGAACGTAAAAAATGATGAAAAGACCACACTTGAAGCAGGTGGTTTGTTTGTTGCAATTGGACATGAACCTAATAGCAAAATATTTGAAGGGCAAATTGAGTTGGACGAAAATGGCTATGTTGTATTAAAAAATAATACAGAAACTAGTGTACCGGGTGTTTTTTGTGCAGGTGATGTTCATGATCATCGATACAGGCAGGCTGTAACAGCGGCTGGATTCGGATGTATGGCTGCAATTGATGCAGATAAACATTTAGCAGAACGGAAATAGAATTATTTTACTTTTTTAATTTCAAAATGGATTTCATTTCCATTTTTTTCTAGCTTTACTATTTCATGCCCAAGTCTTCTTGCCCAACTTGCTATATCGTCCTCAGCAGCAGGATCGTCAGCAAGTACAGTGAGGATTTCACCAATACGCATTTTTGAAAGTTCAACATTTGTCTGTTGAACTGGTGATGGACAGAATAATCCTCTTGCATCTAATGTTTTTGTTGATTCCGAAATTTTAATCACCCAACTATAATCAAATTGCCATCTTTAAGATGTTTACTAAATTGCGTTCTCGGAATAAACGATGATCATATCCTTCAAAATTTATCTTTTTAGAGATTCTTTTGAGTGCAGAAATGGACATTCTGTAAAACATATTCCAAAATATTCCTTCAGGGTCAACCATATACAATTTGTAAAGTAATTTGATTGACCATAATACACGTGGATAAAACTGTGAAGTATATTTGTCTATAAAAAAAGCCGAGTTCTCAATCTTGTATCTTATGTGTTCTAATGCCTCCTTTGGTTGTACATATCCAGTCCTCTCTATGGTTATTTTTTGGTGCTTCATTGCATTAATAACATCGTCTAATTTGTTCTCAGAATCTATTAGGTTAGTTGATCTGCCAATGGTAGACTGTACGTGAGAATCACTACCCGCAACAACATTCAATCTTTTCTCATTTGCAAATTTTTCTGCCTTGAGATTTGAATATACATCAACATTGGAGCTGTTAAACACCTCAAACAGATCACAGTGAATAGAGTCCTCACGTAATGCATCCAATAAACTAAATGGGTGTGGAGCAACAGTTATCGCATTCTGCTTTTTCGCCTCATCTAATACCTCATGTAACGAGAGACCAGATTTTATAGTATGATCAAGTCCATAGACTAAAACATGCGATTCGTTATTTGTTGTAACTTCTTCCGCTGGATACACATTTAACGCATCAAATTTCTGATGATTTTTTTTATATTCAAGCATCTGTTTGTACCCATCAATGGTATTATGGTTAGTAACAAAAAGTACATCAAGTCCTGCCATGTATGCCTGTTCTAACTGTTTAGAGATGGTGACATTACAATCATGAATTGGTTCCAGAGCACCGACATTTCCATTTGAAAAAACGTTATGACAATGTAATTCTGTCCTTAGTAACATAGAATGCACTAATTTTTGAGCATAATAATTATTTGCAATTATCGAAATAGATCATCATGATCTGATCGTAACATTTCCTGAATTTTTGCAGTAGATGAACTAAAGTTATAATTTCTAATTACTGCAATTGGGCATTTTTGGGTTTTCCCCATAACTAATTCTGATGCTGAACAAATTTCATCAGCAACTGCTATAGCTGTCACCTGCATAATTTTACCAAATGTATCTGGTTTACCATTGTAATCCAAAATAGGTTCAAGACCAGCGATTCCAATTGCAATATCTGTTTGACCCAACCTAAAAGGTCTTCCAAACGTGTCAGAAATTATTACAGCTACGTTTTTTCCAGTATTCTGTTTAATTTTCTCTTTCAATAAGTTAGCTGACCTGTCAGGATCATTAGGTAGTAATGTTGCATAACCATCTTCTACGTTGCTTTCATCAATCCCGGCATTAGCACAAACAAATCCATGTTTCGTTTCAACTATAATTACACCATTCTCCATTCTTACTATCCTTTTACTTTCTGAAAGTATCAATTCCACTAATCTCGGATCTTTGCCATATGAGCTAGCTATACCATCAGCAAGAAGTGATGGATTAACTGAAGATAGCCTAAGAATACGATCTTCATTTTTAGAAATTATTTTTTGAGAAAAAACAAATATGTCATCATCATTAATTTCAAATGATTCTATAATCAAATCAACAAGGTCGTCATTAGGCTCGACTTCTTTTTGAAATTTCACTGGAATAACTTGTAACGTCATCTTGCATATTACACTGATGCATGCAATTCTAGTTTTAGATTATAATGTGAATTAATTAGCCCAACAATTTTTGATAAATCCTTTTCGTCAAGGGTGACGGTAGCTAAATCTTTGACTAGATCTTGAGCACGGAATGCTATCCCAAAACCCGTAATATCAAAAAGTTTGATATCATTAGCGCCATCCACAATCACTGTGATATCTTCTTTTTTCTCATTCCATTCATTGATTTTAATTATAGCTGATTTTGCTTTATCGGCATCAACGTTTACAATTACATCGTCAAGTTTACCATCTTTAAAGACAAGTTCGTTACTATATACAAAATCAAGATCTAATTCTTTTTTGAGTCTATCAGTGATAATCGTAAAACCACCTGAAACAGCCATTATTTTCCAACCCGCACTTTTCAATGCATTACATGCTTCCTTCGCACCAGTCATTATTGGCATAGAGTTTGCAACATCAATACATGTATCATAATCTATTCCACGAAGAAGATGAACACGTTCTTTTAGACCTTGAACCCAATCGATTTTTCCTTCGATGCCCTTTTTTGTAATTTCCCAGATTTTATTTTCCTTATTCACCTTTTCAGCTAAAATAGGAAGATATTCAGCATCGTAAAGAACTCCCTCAACATCAAAAATTGCTAACAACTGCTTTCTGCATTAGACCCATTTCTAAACAATATTAAGCTTAATGGAAAATCAGAGATCGCTATAGTTAATATTAAATCATATAAAATTTTGAATCACATTATGTCAGATGAGCTCAAGTTCAAGTATGAAGTAGAAATAAAAAGTACAGAAAAGAGACAGATGCTTTCAAAAGAAGTAAAGGCAGAGCTGAAAGAATCTGGAATGATGGATGAGAAGGGAAAACTGAAGATTAAAGGAGTTAGTCCAAAAATGCTAAAAAGAATGAAGCAGGAATTTGTCGATTGCCCAGTTCTTAAAAAAGAAGTGCAGTTTATACCATGTTTTGTCTGCCCAAATTTTCAGAGTAGAGTGACAGGAAAGGTTTTGTGTAAGGGGGATGACCTCTAGTATGGCTAAAAAGCGAGCAGTAAAACGTAAAACAAAATCCAAGCGCAAAACAAAGGCTAAACGTAAAACAAAGGCTAAACGTAAAACAAAGAAGAAGGCCTTTGGTGGATATTCCATAAGTTTCAAGAATCGTGATGAAACACTTGAACAGGTTTTTGGCAAGAGTAATGTTACCCCTAGCGAAATGACAAAAACGCTTTGGAAATTCATTAAGAGTAAGAGACTTGCTAACAAGTAAATTAATACCAAACTAGTAAGAATCATTATAATGATTGTTGGTGGAGGATTAATTGAGTAAAGAATTTGGTATCACTGTTTCAAAAAGTGAAGATTTTAGTGAGTGGTATACACAAGTAGTTATCAAGTCTGAGCTTGCCGATTATGCACCAGTCAAGGGATTAATTGTACTAAGACCTGACGGCTACTCTATCTGGGAATCAATCAAAGAATCTCTTGATAAAAAACTGAAAGAAACTGGTCATAGGAATGGGTTTCTGCCGATACTAATACCTGAATCACTACTTGGTAAAGAAAAGAAACACTTTGAGGGATTTAATCCTGAAGTTTTTTGGGTTACACATTCAGGTGATTCAGAAATTGGAGATAAACTTGCTTTACGCCCAACTTCTGAAACTCTTGCGTATTCACTTTTTTCTAAATGGATAAGAAGTTGGAGAGACCTACCACTAAAGATTAATTTTTGGAATTCAGCATTAAGAGCGGAGATTAAGGGGACAAAACCATTTCTAAGAACATCAGAATTTTTGTGGCAAGAGGGACACACAGTTCATGCTACGAAGGATGAAGCTGAAAAAGAAGTTGCAGACATATTAGAATTGTATAAAAAAACTATAGAAGAGGAATTGGCAGTTCCAGTAATCACTGGAAAAAAAAGTGAGAAGGATAAATTTGTTGGAGCTATTTACACTGATACACTTGAATCATTAATGCCTGATGGTAAAGCACTACAAATGGGAACATCTCATTTTCTAGGTGAGAATTTTTCTAAACCATTTGATGTAAAATACCTTGATGATAATAATACTGAAACATTTGCTTGGCAAACATCATGGGGAGTATCCTGGAGATTGATAGGTGGTATGATAATGACACATGGTGATGATAAGGGATTAGTACTACCACCAAAAATAGCACCTATACAAGTTGTTATAATCCCAATCTATTATTCTGATGATGAAAAAGGAAATGTGATACAAAAAGCAAACCAGATCAGGGATGATTTGTCTAAAATCAATTTACGTGTTCATCTGGATGACAGAGAGCAACTTACTCCAGGTTTCAAGTTCAATGATTGGGAGATGAAGGGTATACCAATACGAATCGAAATAGGTCCTAAAGACATCGCTAAAAATCAATTAGTATTGGTAAAAAGACACAATCAAACAAAAATTAATATTGATATTAATTCATTCGCTGAGAAAATTTCCTCAGAACTAAAAAACATTCAGAAAGAAATGTTTGATACTGCTAAAAAAATACTTGATGAGAGAATTGTTAGGGTTTCTGAATATCAACAATTCAAAGAAGAATTAGAGAATGGGAAAATGATTGACTGTTCCTGGTGTGGTAATCAAACATGTGAAGACAAAATTAAAGAGGAGACGAGTGCAGACTTGCGCGTTATCCCATTTGACAGCCAACAAAAATCAGAAACATGTATTTATTGTAAAAATTCAGGCACTACAAATGTGCTATTTGCTAAAGGCTACTAAATAGGTGAAATACATGGGCATAAACGTAAGATTTACTGTTGCAATTATAGCGATTATAATCATAGGATTTGGAGGTTCATTCTATATTTTCAGTTCAGGATTAGTTGATGGAATCAAAATCTCGGCGTTTGATAAATCAAAATACATTGAAAAAATAGATGAATGTATCGATAGTCAAACTGCTGGTCATATATCACTGAATTCATTCGCACTGAGTCTAGCTGAAACCTTGAAGAAGCAAATAGAAGAAACTGAAGATGAAAACACAGCTAAAGAAATTTTGGCTAAATTATATGATGTAACTTCCTGTGGGCCATAATAAAAAATGAATGAAAATAAGAAAAAATGTATGATCTGTGGTTGTCAGGATCATCGATTGGTGGGATGTATTAAACATAAAACTAGAAAGTGTAGTTGTTACAGCTAGTGAAAAATATAATATGTATATGAAGAAAGTGATTTGGCATGGCAACAGTTTCAAGACAAAAATCATCTCTTCTTGGGCAGTTCAATGAAGCAAGATCTAGAACACTAAGTTTGGTACAAACACTGGAAAAAGACGATTTTATTGTGCAGACAGCTCCTTTTATGAGCCCACCAAAATGGCATTTGGGACACGTTAGTTGGCTACTAGAAGTTGTTATGAGTAAAGCCATAAAAGATTATGAATTTTATTCGCATGAATTTAGTGAATATCTTAATTCGTATTATCATCAATTTGGGGAACCACATGACAAAGATAAGAGGGGACTAGCAACTAGACCTACAGTTGATCAAGTTTTTGAGTATTTCCATATGATGACTAACAAAGTGGATGGTATTTTACAGAATGAAAAGTTAGATGAAAAAACTAAGCAATTATTCTTTATGGCAATAAACCACGAGTGTCAGCATCAAGAATTGTTAATCTATGATTTACAACATCTATTAGCAGACAGATACAGACCTGTTATAAAAAACTCAATGCATAGGACGCCAGAACAGGAATCTCAAGCAATCAAAATCAATGGTGGGCTGTATAAAATGGGTTATACTGGTGATGAATTTTGTTACGATATTGAGCTGCCTGAACATAATGTCTATCTTAATGATTACAAAATTGACGCATATCCAATAACAAACAAACAATACATGAAATTTATTGATGATGGGGGTTATGACGACTTCAAATATTGGCTTTCTGATGGTTGGGATAAAGTACAGAATGAAAAATGGAAAGCACCAATGTATTGGGAAAAGATTGATGGGAAATGGATGACCTGCGACTTTCTTGGAAAACGAAAAATAAATCCAAGTGAACCAGTTTGTCACGTTAGCTATTATGAGGCTGATGCATATTGTAAATGGGCTGGAAAAAGATTACCAACAGAGGCTGAATGGGAAAAGGCTGCATGTTGGGATGACAAGAATCAAAGGAAAACAATTTTCCCGTGGGGCGATAATCCACCAGATAATACGCGTGCAAATTTGCTTGAATCATACATTTGGAATTGTGATGAAATAGGATCATATCCAAATGGAAAAAGCCATTATGGATGTCATCAGATGATTGGTGATGTATGGGAGTGGACGTCATCTGAATTTTCTGGATATCCAGGATTTAAGACTGGATTTTCTGAGTACAACGACAAGTGGTTTGCAAATCAAAAAGTGCTAAGGGGTGGTTCGTTCGCTACACCATCAATTTCCATACGTGGAAGCTATAGGAACTTTTTCAGATTAGATGAAAGATGGCTATTTTCAGGATTCAGATGTGCTGAATATGTTTAGTCATTTTTTGAAAGTAATGCTAAACAAAAATACTGTTTATCATCAAACCATAGATCCTTAATTTGAAAACCAGTATTGGAAAACATTTCTTTGATTTTTGGAATCGTATATTTATACGAGTTTTCAGTATGAATCAACTCGTCTTTTTTCATTTCTAACATAATTCCTGCCTTGGTAATATTCACAATCTGATTTTCTAATGAGCGTAAGTATAACTCAATTCGGTTTTTTGAATCATTGAATGCTGCATAATGTGCAAATTTGTCTACATTGAAATTGCTATCCAGTTCTGAATTAATGCGGGATAAGACATTCAAATTGAATTGTGCAGTGATATTCTGTGAATCATTATATGCTTGCTCTAGTATATCCCTGTCTTTTACAAGATCTAAACCAATTAAGAATAGATCACCGTCTTTCATTGATGAATTTATTTTATGTAAAAATCTTAATCCAGGTTCATAATCAAAGTTACCAAAGCTAGAACCTAAGAATACTATTAGATTTTTCTTGTCATCATAGTTTTTTACAAATTCCAATCCACTTTCATAGTTATCAATTATTCCAGTCATATGCAAATTTTCATAATCATCAAGTAGTGTTGTTGTGCTTTCCTTTAGTATCTTAGAAATGTCAATTGGAAAATATTCTATATTCTTCTGTAATTTTTCAAGGATGGAAATCAGTATCCTAGTTTTATATGAGGAACCACTTCCTAACTCTACAAGTCTAAATTCCTCATCCATGTATGCTGATAATTTATCATCTAGTTTGTTCAATATGCTAATTTCAGTTCTTGTCAGATAATATTCTGGTAATTTGCATATCTTTTCAAAAAGTTCTGAGCCACTTTTATCGTAAAAAAATTTTGGATGTATTGATTTTTGTTTTTGGTTTAAACTGTATGATAGTTCTTCAACAAACGTTTTCTCTGTTTTATTTTTAGATGGTTCATAATAACAAAGTCTTTCATCTATGACAAATTTTGTATATTCACGCTCCTTTTGAATTGATTTTAAGCTCATAAAATGCACCAAAAATAGTACCACATAAAGCCTTTTTGACTGCTGTTAATTATTTTGTGATTTCTTGATATACTAGTTAGTCAATAATTGATTATTGGCTGAGATTCTAAAAGTTGAGGGTCTATCAAAACAGTTTACTAAAAAAAATTTGTTTGGTTCAAAAACATCAGTGGTAAGGGCAGTTGAAAATGTGACATTCACTCTTCATGACGATGAAGTTCTTGTTATTGCTGGGGAATCTGGTTCTGGTAAATCAACAATAGCAAAATTAATTCTTCGAGCAATAATACCAGATTCTGGCAAAGTTATTTTTGATGGAGAAGAGGTCACTGATAATGATAATAGTATAAAGAAAATAAGAATGAATTGTCAAATGGTTCATCAGGATCCATATGATTCCATAAATCCCAGAATGAGGGTTAGGGATATTGTATCTGAACCACTCGAAATTCATAATGTTGGTGACACCACGGAAAGGGAAAAGATTGTTTTAGATGCACTACGAGAAGTGAAATTAGAACCGTCTGAAGAAATCGCAAACAAATATCCTCACATGTTATCTGGGGGTCAGAGACAACGAGTAGTTTTAGCCAGGGCATTAGTATTACGACCAAAGATCATCATAGCTGATGAACCTGTTTCCATGCTTGACGTTTCCATACGTGCGGAAATACTTGACCTTATGAAAAATATACAGAAAAAAAATAACATTTCATTTATTTACATAACACATGATCTTGCAACTATAAACAAAGTTTTGTTAGAGCCAAGGCATCCTTACACTCAAGCATTAATTGACGCAATATCTGAGCCTGATCCTAGTAACCTGTACAAAGAAAAAGTAATCCGCATTAATGAACCACTTGACATAGACTTTTACTCTGGCTGTAGATTTCGTGCCAGATGCCCATATGCAATTGAGAAGTGTGAAAATGTGCCCTCACTTGAAACACATGATGGAAGAAATGTTGCGTGCTTTGTTGATATAACTAAGTAGCTATCGTAGGAATCCGTTTATCTTTGTATGTTACAACTTGTGAAACGCTATTTTTATGATATACACCATAGATC
>LULL01000581.1_pt1 | contig 12612 bp, 11 predicted proteins | sample 728161 | NCBI WGS metagenome assembly LULL01 (sample SAMN03860290, study PRJNA289734) | marine metagenome | biome: seawater column; feature: ocean; material: water; isolation source: Red Sea water column Station 149 - depth 500m | place: Saudi Arabia: Red Sea | collected 2011-10-15 | depth 500 m
CAATTCAAAACGCAGTTTTTCAAAACTCCAATTTTCCCTGGAAATTCTGCGTGTCAGGCTGCGCATGAAACTGAGCCGAGTCTGAAAAGATGAACCCATACGGGACAAGCGCATCACCTGTTCCGGAGCTCGCATTGTATCTGAAATAACAAGGGGATATTCAGGTGTGGATTTGTTCATTATTTCTGAGGACCAAATGATCGTTCAAAAAAATCCAGCCAGTTAAGTCCGGCAATACGTGCCACTTCGTCTTCAGTAAACCCGGTTTTCCTCAAACATCTGAGAATGTTTGTAAAATCTCGATTGTCACAGAACCACTCAGGCTGTGCGGGGAAACCAGCCTTATCAGCAGTTCCCTCACCAAAATCTCTTTCCCTGGTCCATGTACCGTTGCGCATCCATTCAACTACACTGTCGGGCTGATCCTGACATAAATCGCTGCCAAATCCTATTCGCTCAACCCCCATCATCTCCGCAGTACGGGCAATCATGCCGCAAAACTCTTCCAGTTTGCATTCCGATTTGTCTTTCAGGTGATGCGGATACATTGAAAACCCCAGCATTCCTCCGCTTTCCGCTAGCGCTTTCAAAATGTCATCTGATTTGTTACGTAGAGCATCAAACCAGAATGACGGGTTGGCATGAGTAATGGCAATAGGACGTTCAGAAATTTCTATTGCCTCAAGAGTGGAGCGTCGCGCGGAGTGACTCATATCCACCACCAGTCCAACCCTGTTCATTTCCCTGATTACCTGACGTCCCATCCTGGTTATCCCGGGGTCATCTTCTTCGTAACAGCCTGCAGCCAACAAACTTTGATTGTTGTAGGAAAGCTGCATGAATCTCACTCCCAGTTGATGGCAAACTTCAACCAGGCCAATGTTATCTTCTATTGGAGAACAATTCTGAAAGCCGAAGAAAATTGCGGTGCGTCCTTCATCATGTGCTTTGGAAACATCCTCCGCGAATCGTCCGTGAAATATCAGCTCTGAATATTGTTCAAATCTACGGTTCCAGGCAATCACATTCTCAACCATTTCCTGAAAATCCTCATGGTAGCAAATGGTTACATGAACCGATGAAACTCCGCCTTCATTCATCTGACGAAAAATCTTTTCTGACCAGCTGCTGTATTGAAGCGCGTCAATAAAAATCATTGTTGCTTAAAAATATCCTTATGAAATTACAGAATAAATTTGAATTTAGAAAAATAATTTAAAAATGCCAACTTAAACTAATAGACAAGAATAATCTCGATAAATAAGAAAAGTAAACCGTTCTTATCCATCAGTCAAGAAAGTTTTGAGAGTATTTTTGATTTGTGGCAATTACTGAAAAATCTGAATGGTATTTTCTCAGGAAGGAGTAACACCCCGAAGACGCTCAGTACGTCGGCGCAACAGTTCCACAGTGGTCAACAGCAGGATGGAGATGATCACAAGTATGGTAGCCGCTGAAAGAATGGTCGGACTGATTTCCTGGCGTATTCCAGACCACATTTGTCGTGGCAGAGTTACCTGTTCAGGTCCACCGACAAAAAGCACAATCACAACTTCGTCAAAAGAAGTAATGAACGCGAAAAGAGCTCCGGAGATAACTCCCGGTAAAATCAGCGGCATCTGGATTTTGAAAAAATTACGCAGAGGTCCTCCTCCAAGACTGGCTCCAGCCCTGGTTAAATTTTGATCGCCACCAGGTTGAGTTTCGCGAAAAAGAAAAACACCCCTGATGCAGTGATAATAAGCGGTACAATCAATGGTGAAATCATGACAGCCATGATAGCCTTGCGATATGGCATGTGCGGTCGGCTGAGTCCCAGAGAAGCCATGATTCCAAGTGTTGTTGCCAGAAATGTGGCAATAATACCGATAAACAAACTGTTCTGGGCTCCGATAATCCATCTGTCAGTGCAAACAGTTGTTATCCCGGGATCTGAGCAATCTCCGATAAGAATCCTGTACCAGCGCAAAGAAAAAGCTTCTGGATCGAATGCCAGCATTCCAGGAGTAAATTCAAGAAAAGGTGAAGATGAAAATGAAATCGGAATCACTGCAATCAGCGGCATCACCAAAAAGAATAGTACAAACGCACAAATCGCCAGATAAGTAAAATGCCATAGACGTTGAAGCGGAGTCGCGTAAATCGGTAATGCCATAAGTCAAGCCAGTTTCATATTATCAATACCAACAATTTTGTCATAAACCCAGTACAAAATCAGAATCGCGCCAAGCAGAACTGTGCCCATAGCCGCAGCCAATCCCCAATTAAGTGATTTCTGCATATGATAAGCCACCATGTTGCCGATCAGTTTACCATCTTTTCCTCCAACCAGTTCGGGAGTAATGTAATATCCAATCGCGACAATAAACACTAGGATCACACCTGCGCCGATTCCCGGAAGGGTCTGAGGCATGTACACCTTCAAAAAGGCCAAAGATGGTGTCGCTCCAAGATTCTGTGCCGCTCTCATATAACTTGGAGGAATCCCCTTCATTACACTGTAAATAGGCAGGATCATAAATGGCAACAGAATCTGAATCATCACAATCACTGTACCGGTAAAGTTATACATCATCGGCAGCCTGTTTTCATCTGAAAGAATACCACCGGAAACCAGTACATCGTTGATTACCCCCTCCTGCTGGAGCATCACCATCCAGGCCACAATTCTGACGAGCAGTGAAGTCCAGAAAGGCATCAGCACACAGATCATTAACAGATTTGAATACTTGAGCGGCAGGGTCGCCAAAAGATGCGCGGTTGGATAGGCCAGAAGAAGGCAGCCTATTGTGACAATTAAACTCAAAAGAAGTGTTCGCCACCAGAGCATCACATAAACCTGACGTTCCTCCGGTTGCATAATCACATTACTGTTTACGTCGTATTTACGATCAAAAGCATTCAAGTAATACCCGCTTGTAAAGGGGTCTTTCATGGCAACCAGAGATTGCCAGACATTTACATCTCCCCAACGTTTTTCAATCTTTATCATTGCCTCCTTGTAAGGAGGATTTTTGATTTTATTAAAACCACGTCTTGATTTATTGACCAGGCTTTTCCAGCCCGGTTTTTCGTAATTCATACGGGTGCTGGACTTACCGGTCAAAAATTTATGAGCGGAACTGAGGTCTTTGTAGAGGGCTTTGTAAAATTTTTCGTCAGGAAGACTTTGTTGATCCCAGTTTTTAAGTACTTTAAATAACCTGCTGCAGGCGGCATTAGTCAGCGGTGTCAAGTAGGAACAAATGTCAAATTGCGCTCGTTTTTCAACATTACGTTTTTCTTTTTTTGAACCTTCATACTCCAAAGAATTATGCACAATCCTGCTCAAAGGCATCCATGTTTCAACTTCACCCCAAAGAGGATTAATTTTCAGAATCGGTTCTTTATATGGACCTCTTTTTGGTATTATAACACGCCATCCGGGGTCATCCGGATTCACTTCTCTTCTATTATACTAAAAGTTAAGGGCATCTGGTAGTTGATCAGCCGATCATCCACACTACGGGTAAGCAAGTTCCCGATGGGGATAATAAATAACAACATAAGGAACAATAATGGCGGAAGCACAAGCCCGATTGCTCGCAGCTTGCTGCGCCGCATTGAACGTTTGAGGCTGACTTTCAGCGGAGTTCCATCCGCAGTCAGTAGAGGCTGGGAAACAGTGGAAGCATTACTGGCCATAAAGCTTACGGCAAAATTTCAAACCGTTAAAAAGAAACGGGGAGCGGTCGTTGCCGACTGTTCCCCGTTGTAACTAAATGGAAAAGCAAAATTACTTACCCATCCAGGCAGTGAAACGCTCGGAAATAGAATCACCGTTATCCGCCCACCAGGCTGGATTAGCAAACACCGCGTTCTTCATGTGCTCATCGGTGTTGGGCATGTGCTCCATGATGTTCACACCGGTGTGGAACCACGGCTCATTTGACTTGATGATATCCAACGCAGATTTACGCATAGGACCGTAGTTGATATACTTGCCTTGTCCTGCCTGCTGATAAGGCGCGGAAGCGTGAATCATGAATCTAAGGGCTTCGTCATAGTTCGGTGTACCCTTTACCATAACCAGCCATTCCTCTTCCAGCACCTGACCATCCCAAACAGGCACAAATGGCGCGCCTTCCGAGAGGATGGCAGCACCGACACGACCATTATAGGCCAGCGCCATCGAGGCTTCTCCGCTGGATACAAACTCCAGCGGTTTTGCGCCGGACGACCAGAAGACAACGTGATCTTTGATGGTGTCCAATTTGGCAAAAGCGCGATCAATTCCAGCCTTTGTGTCCATTACTTTGTACACATCACCGGCTGCAACACCGTCTGCCATCAGCGCCATTTCAATCAGCGCGTTGGCCCAGGTATGAATTCCACGCTTGCCCGGGAACTTCTTGACGTCAAAGAAATCGCCAATTGTACTGGGCTGCGCGCCTGAGAAGGTGCCCTTCTTGTAGAAAGCCATGTAGGACCAGAATATTTGTGGAGCGACACAGTCATTTGGAACCGGGACCATAATGTCCTCATCCATAGAAGTTCCGTCCGGAGCCTTTGCAAAGACATCACGGGGCAGCTCTTCAAACAGGCCTTCATCACAGCCAACACGTGCCTCATGAGGCAGCACATCGACGATGTCCCACTTGATTGTTCCTGATTCAACTTGAGTTCGGACTTCGCCCAAACCGCCGTTGTAGTTGATGAAGTTCGCCTTACCTCCGACAAGCGGGGAGTTCGAAAACGTGTCGGCATAAGCCTTTTGCTGGCTCATGGTGTAGGCACCGCCCCAGGAAGCAACGGTCACTTCCGCAACCGCCTGGCCTACAAAACCGATCATTGCCATTACAGCCGCAGCCGTAATGGTTCGTATGAAATTTTTCATACTATCTCCTTTTTTTAATTAAGTCCATAATGGACTGTTGATTTGCCCCAATATCGGGACTTTTTAACCAAACCTGAAACGAGTTCAAAAATATGTAGGCTCAGGCCCGTCGTTATCAGGATGAAACAGGCACATCAAGCGCCCGCGAGTCTTCCGCCAACCAGCCAACCTGAACCGTTTCACCTGGTTTAAGTTGTGCGTGTTGCGCGGAGTTTGGGATTTTGACGATAAAATCGTCGTGTCCACAAACATTCATACGGGAGCGGATATGATCTCCCAGATATATCAGTTCTTCTACAATTGCCGTAAGACTGTTTGGATAATCTGAATCCGGATTAACAACAACACGTTCAGGCCGCAAGGAAATCATGGTTTCGCTGCCAACTCCTTCAATATTAACCGCAAGGGCTTTCAGAGTTTCTCCGCTCTCAAGATTAACCGTACAGATTTCTCCATCATCTTCAATCACTTTACCAAACAGTGTATTGTTTTCTCCTATGAATTGTGCCACAAAAGCATTTTCCGGAGCTTCATACAAAATATCCGGAGCAGCCAGTTGTTGTATTTCCCCATCATCAAATACCGCAATTCGATTGGACATCGTCAAAGCTTCGCTTTGATCGTGTGTCACATAGACTACTGTCACCTCAAGATTTTCGTGTATATGCTTGATTTCATACTGCATTTGTTCCCGTAGTTGTTTATCCAGCGCACCCAGAGGTTCATCCATCAACACCAGCTTCGGTTCAAAAACCAGTGCTCTTGCCACGGCAACACGCTGCTGTTGACCTCCTGAAAGCTGCATCGGCCGGCGTGATCCAAAAGCTCCAAGCTGCACCATTTCCAGTACCTTCTTCACTCGATCTTCAATATCACTTTTTTGAAATTTGCGTACCTGTAGAGGGAAAGCCAAATTTTCATTAACAGTCATGTGAGGGAATAAAGCATAGTTCTGGAACACCATGCCGATGTTTCGTTTATGAGGCGGAACATTGTTGATCGGGACACCATCCAGAATGATTTCCCCGTGAGTAGCAGTTTCAAAACCGGCAAGCATCATCAAACACGTAGTTTTGCCGGAACCGGAAGGACCAAGCATCGTCAGAAATTCACCTCGTTCTGTGTCCAGATTTAAATTCTTGATAACGAGTGTTTCTCCATCATAACTCTTTTGGACACTCTGAAAACTGACGTAAGAGTCGCCTTTACTCATTTGTTGCAATAATTGTTTTTCAGTAAAATTTCACTTTTGGTCGGACAATTATACATATCACCAAAAAAAATGCAAATAATTTCTGATTTTCTTTATTTCAGTTCCTTTGTATAAGGATAGAATCCAGCTGTCAAGTTTCAAAACATTATTCTGAAATTAATCACTTTATTCATTGCTTACAACTTAAAATAGGAAACTTACAAAGAATTTCACATCATGCTGAGGAAAATTCTGGAAACATTTGCAAAAATCCAATACTTGATTTAGATTGAAAATGCTGATGTAAATTATCATAGCTCTCAAGTAACAAGATGGAATGTTGTTATAACACAAAAAACTGACGATGAATGAAATACAAACGGAGTAAAACAATGAGCATACAAACTGAAAACACAACATACACTGTTGACGGCAAGGAATTTAAGGGATATCTGGCCTGGGATGATTCTTCCGGAGAAATACGTCCTGGGGTGCTGGTTTTTCCGGAATGGTGGGGATTGAATGATTACATCCGGAGAAGAACCGAACAAATTGCGGAACTGGGTTACGTTGCAATGGGTGTGGACATGTACGGTGAAGGCAAAACAGCTGATAATCCTGATCAAGCAGGATCACTTATGAATGCTGTACTGGATGATAAACAAATCGTCAAAGCTCGTGTTGAGGGGGCATACGATGTCCTGAAGTCGCATTCGCTGTCTAATCCTGGAAGACTTGGAGCGATTGGCTATTGTTTTGGCGGAGCAATGGTACTGAATATGGCACGCATGGGAATTGATCTCAGGGCAGTGGTAAGCTTTCATGGCGCACTGGATTCATTTTTTACACCTGCGCCTGGTGATGTAAAAGCAAAGGTGCTGGTTTGCCACGGAGCAGCGGACGAGTTTATTCCTCAGGAAGCCATAGAACAGTTCAAATCCGAGATGGATGCCGCAAGGGCTGATTATGAATTCATAGCCTACGAAGGGGCATATCACGGTTTTTCAAACACTGCTGCTACTGAACGTGGGAAACAATATAACCTGCCGCTTGCCTATAATGAAAATGCTGACAGGGATTCATGGGATGCAATGAAGAACATGTTTGAACAAAATTTGTGAAATGGGGGAAAGAATTTATTTCTATCTGATTGCTGCTTAATAAAGTAATACAAGCTATTTCATAAACTGCAGTTCCCGGGGTTTAATCAGTCAAACGTGAGTGGCTCATTTGTGTATCTAAAGATAAAATCCTCATCCGGCATAGCGCTTCAGGATTGAAATCACCTGTCCGTAGTAACCTTTTCCAAACAAGTTAAGATGGTTCAGCAAGTGATATAGCTGATAAAGAGGTTCACGATCAGCGTATCCCGGTACAAGCGGGAATACGGAATTATATGCTGAATAGAAAGCATTTGAAAAACCGCCAAAAAGTGAGGTCATCGCCAAATCCGCTTCACGATGCCCGTAGTAAACAGCAGGATCGATCAGCCAGGGAATTCCCTCCACATCAATCAAATAGTTTCCGCTCCACAAATCTCCATGCAGCAGGGATGGATCTTCCTCAGTTCCGTAGAGCAAATCCGGAATATTTTCTATAAGACGATCCATTAAATTCAGCAATTCCGGAGTCGCGTAACCCTTTTTCTCTGCCAGCCGTGTTTGAATACCAAGTCGGTTTTCCACGTAAAAAACAGGCCAGTTTTCACTGCCTTCCATTGAAGGTGTATTTGACTGCAGTGAATCGCCCAACAAGTTGTCTTCGGAAAAACCAAACTTTTTACCACGGTATTGATGCAGTTCCGCGAATTGCCTTCCCAGCATTTCCATGCTGGAACTCCTACCGGACTGCCCTGCTTCAATCCATTCCAGCAGCAGGAAATCCGGGCCTTTGGCTGCTACTTCCGGAACATTAACTGTGCCTGATTTTCGCAGTTCAGCAAGACCTTGCGCTTCAGCATCAAATACCCCGGAACTGCTGCCTCTTGTCTGTTTAAGAAAAAATACTTTTCCGGAAGCAAGCTGTAATTTGCGGGAATCGGCAATACATCCTCCGGAAACGGATGTGGTTGATTCAATTTGTTCAGAGAGAATTTTTTCCAGGCGGGACTTTAAATCAGCATTCATTGCTTATTTTGACTTTAAAAACCTCAGCAATCCACCGCATGCATCTTCGAGAATATCAAGTACTGTTTCAAAACCCTGACTTCCTCCGTAATAAGGGTCAGGAACAGCTGTAATTTTATGTGTTTCACAAAAATCAGTCATTCTCCTTATTTTATAATTATAATTATCCCATTGATCTAGCATCTTGATTTGACTGTAATTGTTTTCATCCATTGTAATAATCCAGTCAAAATTTTCAAAATCCTGCTGCATAAATTTTCGAGAGATACTGTTCAGCTCATAACCACGCAAACTTGCATGCTCACGCATTCTTGCGTCAGCTGGATCACCTTCGTGATAACTAATTGTTCCTGCTGAATCACATTCTATCTTATTTCCCAGCCCTTTTTGCTTAATCAAGGAATTCATAACACCTTCCGCGCATGGTGAGCGACAAATATTTCCCATGCAGACAAATAAGATTCGTATCATATAATCTGTATGAATTAATGTTTTTTACGCTTGATTACCGCCTGACTTCACGATTTCGCGGCAAAGTAAACTTTTTACGTTTTCATAAAGTTTAGTAAATAAATTTATTTTTAAATACATTTTTTTGGAAATTTACTTGTAATTCTCCGAAAACATGTTATCAATGATCATGCTTGTATTGACGGGACAGGACATCAAACTTGAAAATCCTTTCATTATTGTGTCCTTCTTTAGTCTTGCTGGAGAATGGACTCCGGCAGATTTCAATACTGAATTAGCTATTATTGATGAGGAGAAGTATGAATAAAAAAAGTATCTTGAAAAAATTGACGCTTGTGGCTGTCGGAGCAATGATTCTTCCCGCTTTTGCTGCTGCTGAAGTCAAAATGGGAATAATTTTAGGCTTTACCGGCCCAATTGAATCCCTGACCCCGGATATGGGCAAATCAGCAGAACTGGCTTTTAAGGAAGCATCGGATTCAGGCCAGTTGCTGGGAGGACAGAAGGTCAGCGTCGTCCGTGGCGATTCAACATGCATTGACGCCGCGGCTGCAACTGCGGCAGCAGAAAGACTGATCACATCAGATAAAGTAGCCGGAATCATGGGAGCAGACTGCTCTGGAGTGACCACTGCAATTGCAAATAATGTTGCAATACCAAACGGTGTTACCATGATTTCCCCCTCGGCAACTTCACCTGCCTTGAGCACAATCGCGGACAATGGCTATTTCTTCCGTACCGCGCCTTCTGACGCCCGTCAGGGACAGGTGCTGGCACAAATCACTATTGAGCGTGGTATCAACAATGTTGCTGTCACTTTCATTAACAATGATTACGGCAAAGGCTTGTCTGACTCATTTATTAATGCATACAAGGGCCTGGGCGGAAAAGTCAGCGCCGTTGTTCCCCACGAAGCCGACAAAGCTGATTTCTCTGCTGAGGTGGCTACATTGGATGCTTCCGGAGCAGACGTTCTTGCAGTCTTCGGTTACGTCGACCAGGGTGGAAATCACATAATCCAGGGATCACTTGATGCTGGTTCTTTTGACAAGTTTATTTTAGCTGACGGAATGTATGGTGAATCTTTGCTGAAAAACATGGAAGGAAATCTTACAGGCACATTCGGAACAGTGCCTGGAACTGATTCAAAAGGGTCAGAGACCTTTAAGGGAATGGCACAATCGGCGGGTATTACCGTTGGCGGTCCATTTACGGGCGAGTCCTATGACGCAGCAGCCCTGCTGATGCTTGCCATGCAGTCGGCAGGTTCCACAGACCGTGCAGCTATCGCCTCAAATGTTCTGGCGGTTGCCAACACACCCGGAGTAAAAATTATGCCTGGTGAACTGGCAAAAGGCTTGAGAATCCTGGCCAACGGCGGTGCTGTGGATTATGTAGGCGCCTCCAATGTTGAGTTGGTTGGCGGAGGAGAAGCTTCAGGTTCCTATCAGGAATTTGAAGTTAAAGGAAAAGCTTTCTCTACAGTACGTTTCCGCTAAGTCTTACCTAATTATTTCCCGGTGCTGGAGTCTTTTCAGTGCCGGGATAACTATGGCAAATAAAGTTCGAAACCAATCACACCTTCCGATTCTTCTGAAAACAGAATAATCATTCCTCCCATTTTTTCCATACTATCCCGAATTCGAGAAAGAGCAGGTGCAGACTCTAGCATTGTTAGGGTTGTGTTTTTGGCTGAATTCCGAACATCTTTTATGCTGATTTGAAAGCTATATTTTTTTTCAGCATTAATTTCCGGCAATACAACATTGGACTTATTTGCCGGAACAGCCCCCTCCTTTAGTTGTAAATCATTTTCCGGTGCTGTTAAGGCCAGTAAATCCAAGGCTGACATCAGAATCTCCAGCAAATACAACGGTGCAGACCGTATTGAATCGATTTCTGGATCCCGGATAAATTCCAATTTGCGTCCGGAATGCTGTAAATTAAACATCTTATCCAGCAAAGAACAAATCCGATCCAGAGAGCATTCATCTGTCTGTGACAAACCAGTAAAATACTGCAAATCGTCAGAAAGAACTCTTGATTGCTGGCGCCATTTCCGGAATTCTTTCTGTATCTCTCCGGAAAGGGCTTCTTCTACATTTTCAGTTAAATCCAAAGTGTCTTTCAGCCACTTACTCAATGTGTTAAGCATCCAATTAACGCCTGACAATGTTGCGGCTGTATACTGAGAATCTGGTGGAATCTGCCCGCTGTACAGCGCCATTTCCACAGTTGCCAGTAATTCACGACGCTTAAACGGCTTAACAATATAACCTGAAGGGGTGGTTTCTTTTGCTCGTTCAATAATGGATTCATTGGTAAATGAGGTTAGATACACAACGGGGAGTTGGAACCGTTTCCGGAGTTGAAGTGCGGTTTCGATTCCGTCCATTTCTCCTGCCAGCAGGATATCTACAAGTACTAAATCCACCAACTGTTTTTCCAGTGCCTTCAATGCCTCTTCTCCTGAAGAACAAACCAGCGGAACTTCATGTCCTGCTTCACGGAGACAGAAAAGAATATCATCTGCTACAATTGCTTCATCCTCAATGATCAGGATTCTTCCTTTGACCATTTTACTCCTTAAATTTCAGTTCAAAATAAGTTCCGTTGTCACTTTTGAGACTGTACTCACCTTTCAGCTGCTGAGAGAGGATTTGTATCAGCCTCATTCCTGTACTGTGAGGATCCTGTAAATTCTGATTTGGAGGCAGACCTGGTCCATCATCAGCAACTGAAAGAAAAATACGATTTCCAGGTAAAATTTTCAATTTAATGCTAAGCTTTCCTTTCCGCCCTACAGTAAAAGCATATTTCAATGAATTGGTAATTAATTCATTGATAATCAGGCCGCAGGAAATTGTGTGATTGACATCCAATGTCATCGGCTCCAGGTCCAAATCCAGAACGACCTGATCAGCATTAATTCCTAAAGAAGTAAGCAACTCTTTGCTCAAGTGTGAAATAAAATCAGGTAAATCTATGTTAGACAATGAAGTGGATTGATACAATTTTTCATGAACCATCGACATGGTTTGAATACGCTGCTGCAAATCACGCATCATGATCTCTAATTGCTCATCATGAATATGTCTGAATTGTAAGCGCAACATGCTTGAAATGATCTGCATGTTGTTCTTTACACGATGATGCACCTCCTGCAGAAGCACTTCTTTTTCCTGTAAAGATGATTTCAGCCATGTTTCCGCTTTAGTGCGTTCCCTGTTTTCATCCTGCAGTTTTTTATTAGCTGAACGCAATTCATCCGTTCGTTCAAGCACTTGTTCTTCAAGCGTGTTTTTGTAACCCAGTAATTCTTTCTCTGCGCTTGTACGCCGAATGAGCTCTGAATTGAGTTGATGATAGTAATCCTGCAGCTTTTTACGCATTCGATTGAAAGCCACTACCACTTCATTCAATTCATCCTTTCGCCGATGTCGATGCAATTCTAAAGGTGAATCCAGTTTTTCAGGTGTAATTTCATGGGCATACCGAGCCATTGTGCCCAAGTGACGAGTAATCAAAAACTGAACTAATACAATAATGAATCCGGAAATCAAAAAGGTTTTGATCCCCTGAGTAAGCAGGATGATCAGAAGCTTATCCCAAAGCCTGGCATAAACCTCATTGAGAGAAGCCAATAACCGCAATTCTCCTAATTCAAATAACTCCGATTGATGCGTGTAACGTAATGGGAATCGATACTCTAAAAACTGTTCTTCAATTACTTCCCCTTGTACCAATAAAACCCCTTCAGGAGATTGAATCTCAGCATATTCCATATCCGGCAACTGCACCACGCCTTCAAGCAGCACCTCAGCTTGTCGTAAATCTGTCATCCAAAGACTGTTTACTATCCCCCCCAGGTAACTGCTTTGAATTTGGGACATTCGCTCCTCAATCAGGTCAACATCACGTCGATAATCTGTATATAGCTGATAACC
>LULL01000412.1_pt1 | contig 12463 bp, 9 predicted proteins | sample 728161 | NCBI WGS metagenome assembly LULL01 (sample SAMN03860290, study PRJNA289734) | marine metagenome | biome: seawater column; feature: ocean; material: water; isolation source: Red Sea water column Station 149 - depth 500m | place: Saudi Arabia: Red Sea | collected 2011-10-15 | depth 500 m
GTTCGACAAATCGAGTCTATATTGTAATGTTAGTTATAAGAGGTTAGAAAAATATGTCGAGGTTAAGATGAGTTCTCAGTATAAAATTAAGAAAATGACACCTGAAGAGTTTCACCCTTTATGGATGGAACATAAATTTAAGGTGTTTGACGAAGATCATAGTTATCCACTGTGGGATATGTTGAGTAAAGAAGAGATTGATAAGGCAAATGAACTCAGAAAACATGTTAGTGATAAGATTGAGATTTGTCTTGGCGTATTTGATGAGAAGGATCGCTTTGTTGGATGGAGTTGGGGTTTTCAAGATAGCTCGATTTCTTTTTATATGGCCAATTCAGCGATTCTGGAAGAGCATAGACGAAAAGGCTTATACACAAGACTTGTTGATGAAATGGTAAGTTATGTATCTAATTTAGGTTTTCAGCTAGTATACTCAAGGCATTGCGCAACAAATAATTCTGTTATTATTCCTAAATTAAAAGCAGGATTTTTAATTTCTAAGATGGAGATGGATGACATCTTTGGTGTCCTTATTCATCTTCATTATTACCCTAATAAGACCAGAAGAAAGATTATGGATTATAGGTCTGGTCAAAAGTCACCTGATGCGGAATTGAAAAAATTGTTTAAGTTGTAAGTTTTGGAAAACTTAAGTTAAGTGTTTTTCATAATTACCGATTCATTATTCAATCTGCCTTTGGCAGGGTCCCGTGAAATTCGGGTCGGTGTGGTGGAATTGGTAGACACGGGTGACTGTCGATCATCTGGCCAATTGGCCGTGGGGGTTCAAGTCCCCCCACCGGTATAAATTTTTTCCTCACTATTCTTAAGCAAATATTTGTAATAACTACATGGCCATTTTAGACAGGACCTCTTAATACTGCTAAAAATAAAAAACTTAACTTAGGAATAATGTGTATGTGTCATTTCAAATTGTGTATGAAGTTTTTCTTATTAATACTTTTCTCATTAAATAATAGTTATGGTGAGTCAGACTGTTTACAGATATCAAACTTTGAAGACTTAGAGTCTCTTACTAGTTTTGAAAATGAATCTGTTTGGTCAAAAGGTAGGTTAATAGCTTCTCCAAGAGATTTAACTTATCTTGATAATAAAAGGATTTATGAGGCTGAAGGAATAAGTGGAATAGAGTTTATGCAACATACAGGCTTTGATGGTAGAGGTATTTTTCAATCAAGAATAAAAGTTTTGGGTAGTGATAGAGAATACGATCTTTATACATACGAAGCCGGTGATAATGGTAATGGTTATATCTTTGCTAAAAACAATAGCTCTGTTGTTGCTTTTATTAGTGATGGTCAGGGTGGAGAAATTTCAGGTTGTCTTAAGTATTAATCCCTTGTGAGCTTTGGCATGCCAGATGCATCTAACTTCTCTAAATTAATGAGGAGTGAGTTTTATGAGAAGTATCTGGCTAATATTCTTAATAGTGACTGTGTTTGTGTCTTGTTCAAAGCCGTCAGATTCAGATAAAACTGTCAAAAAATTAGACACTAGCTTTTTAAAATTAGGAGATATTGGAAGCTCAAAAGCGACGAGTGATTTTGTGTTGGATAGTCATATTCATGTTTTAGATGAGACCCAGAATGTGGAAATTATTGATTCTGATGGCACCGTAGAAATTGAGAATTTTGATATTTCCCAACTTGATGATGGTGATATTATTATTGGGAATAAGGAAGATAAATATCTTTTTAAATATGAAGTCAAAAGAAATTTAGCAGGATCAAAACTTAAGTTGTCTCCAGCAACCTTAGCTGATCTCAATAAAGATAAAGAGTCGCAAATATCGATAAATACGACACCACAGTTGGATTTTAAGGCCAGTGAGGGAAGATCATTTGTGGTGAAGCAAGGAAAGGCTCAAACTTCATCTAGTCAGCTTGTGATGAAGGCAAGTGGGGAGAAAGACAAGCTTAATCCTAAGGGCTTGAACATTATTGATTTTGAAAATTATGAACTTATTAATTTATCTGGTCAGGGACAGTTTTTAGGTAATGGTTTGCGAAATGGCAAAAAGAAAACATTTAATATTCAAGGAGGGAAAGACTTAAAGGTTACTATTGATAAAGGACATCTTGAGCTTATTCCTACCTTCTCTGGCGATTATGAATTCAAACCAAATAATATGACACTAAGGTCTGACTTTCACGCCTTAGTACGCTATGACTTTCAAGTGAGTGTTGAAAGTGCAGGGTATGTTGCTGGAGAGTTTTCTTTTCCGTTATTTAAGTCTGTAACCATTCCTGTGCGTGTTCCAGGTGCAGTCCCTGTTTATATTGACGTCGAATTGGAGTTTCCTGCAGGTGTAAAGCTTTCGAGCCAAAATGGAGGAAAAGTAAGTTTTAGAGTAAAGAGTGAGTATGCTTTGGTGGCACAAACTTTTTATAATACAAAAACGGGAAAGCAGATTGAAAGCTTTTATGATTATGTTGTTAACAATCGCAGTATTGAAAATTTGCAAAAAGATAAAAATTATATTTTTGAATTATTCTTTGAGCCCAGAATGCAAACCAAGTTTTATAGAGTATTTGGCCCTTATGCCTATATTAATGCAAATGTTCAAGCCGATATTAAATCACCACTCAAGGCTTCAGAGAAAGATATTTTTGTAAACTTTTCTGGGGGAGTTGGAATGACTTTGGATGAGCCAATATTTTCTTCAACATTGGTGGATGTTAAAAGTCCTGCTTTATTTAATTTGTCACGAGGATGGGATATTATAGGGCCGAATGGGGAAGCTGATATTTTAAAGAATCAATTACAAGGTGATATAAGTTTAGAAGTTAATCAACTAGATGAAAAAAATAGAGTTTTGTTAAATCTTCGACCGGATAATCTTTCGGTTCTTGGAAAAATCATTTTATATAAAGTGCCCGAGTTTGGAAGGCTCGTTTTGGGCAAAAACTTTTCTAGCTCAGGTCTGGCTTATTATTATCCACCAAAGGTCGTGGAGGGAAGAGATAGTTTTCAAGTTCAAATTGTTGAAAAAGGAGTTGCTACTAAGCCTGGTCGTATTATTTTAAATTTGGGGCAAGATGCAAAAACACAGAACTCTCAGGAGTTAAAAATTAGTTTACCTGATTATGACTCGCAAATTGGACAGATATATACTCAAGGCCAAACAGCATTAAAATTACCCCGCAATGCTTATCAAGCTTGGAGCGTAAACTCAAAAGGGGAGAAGAAGGGGAGTGACACACCTGAGGTAAGAAAAGAATTTAATCCTGATTTATTTGCCTATGAACATAATTTTCATCCTAAATTTTTCATTTATTCTGGGAAATGTAGGGAACAAAAAGAATATCGCCTCCCATTACAGCTTAATTTTTTAGAAGGTGAAATAAGTGGCTTTTTGAGTATTGAAGAGGATTATTTAAATTTTAAATATGATAATGAGACAGTAAATATTTTTATACGAAAATTTAATAGCAAATTAGAGGCATTAAAAATTGGACAAGGTACAAATATTGTTAGTCAAATTGAGACTATAGCACAAACTGCCATTAAAGAAAGTAATCAGCTTACCTCAGCTCAAGCAATATATATTCAAAACAAATTACCCCCTTGGATTGATAGCAAGGCTGATGATCAATTCTATGAAGAAGAATTTTCTGAGGGGCAAGCGAATGGATTTCTTCGTGAAAGCTTAATTAGAAGAATTGAAGAATATTTGATTGAGCGAGAATTTTCTTTGCAAAAAGGTACTCAAGATGAAGACTGCTTCTAGAATAGACTAGTATGAACAAATAATATGCTTTGAGCATCTTGATAAATCATTTTCCACTCTGGGTCTCGATAGAGAAATTGATAAAGTAGAGGCCCTGAGTTTTTAGAAGCAGGATAGTTACTCAGTAGATAGGCATTTAAATTGTATTTGTAGTTTACTCTTTTAAACTGAGCGAGGCTTTGATTAACTGAAAGGTAGTCATTTTTGTAAAAATTGAAATCATTAACAAAGCCATGAAAAAAAACCGAAGGTTTACCCATCCAGCGATACGCTAGATAGCTGCCAAACTTGTGTTGGTTAAAAATTTTTAATTTTTCTTTAGGAAAACCATTAAGAATTGTAATGGCCTTATTGGGAAATGTATTAGACCTTTGACCATACCCCAACTCCACATGACCTGAAATATTATGATGTCCAAAGAAAATAAGTTTTATAGTCAAGATGAGCATGATTAGAGGAGATAGAACTTCAAAATTATATCTATCAAAGAAAAACTTCTTCTGGGAAAGAAAAAGAAAAGTACAAAAGAGAATTGAGTAGGGAATGAGTCGTACTGCCCCAATGCTTATAAATAAAGTGAGAAGAAAAATTATCCACAGACCTACTTGAGCTTTGTTTTGAATTAATGTGATGAAGCCTAGAATAACAAGTGTGATATATAAATAAGGTTCATAGCTATTTAAAATATGCGGATTAAATAAGGCAAACCATTCTTGGTTAAATTGTTTATAGAGTTCCCAGCCAGGATCAAAAAATGATTGTAGGGGATAGCTATAGGCCAGAATACCTTTTGGATTAATAAGTGTTCCTAAAAAAGCAGCCCCTGTGAAGGTTAAAAATAGTTTTGCATCTTTTAATGTACTATAAAGAGTAAGAGGAGAAAGAAAAACGAGTATAAAGCTAGGGTGAAAATTAACCCACAAACATGAAATCAAAGTGAAAAAAAGATAATGTTTTAGATGGAAGTCAGCATTCTTTAGTCTATAAATATAGGTAATGGATATGATAAAAAAGAAGTAACCAAACAGAAATCCTCTAAGTTGTAGTCTAAATTGAATCGTTATAAAAGCGATTGTTATGAAAAGGTAGGCTAGATCTTTTGTTCGTTTATAAGATAAGAGAAGACTTTTTGCTATAATTCCAACAAGAGTTAGTTTTAGTATTTGTGCCCCAAGCTCTCCGGCTAAAGTAAATGCAGTGAAAAAGCTAAACATACTGGCCCATTCATGCAGAACTTTCCACTCATAGTTTGGAAGTGAAAAGATAAAGGGGTCATGGTTAGGGAGTTGAAAATTTTGAAATAAAACTTTTACTGTGGCCAAGTAAAAATAAAAATCAAAACTGCTATTTTTGATCCAGGTAATAAGCAGAATGACAGCTAAAAATAGCATGAAGGCCATATGTATATGTGAATTGAATTTGATATTTCTCAATTTTAAAAGCCTTAATTTGATCGCTTTTGATTAAAGCTTAGATCAATATCAAAATTTTTGTCTAACCTAAGTGGTGTGTTATATTTTTGACCATCAACAGTTAGTGAGTCTGCATAGATATAGAGATAGTCACCGACCACTTTTACAAGTGTTATTTTATTTCCAACAAAACCTGCCCCAAACTTGCCATCTAGTGAACTATCCACACTCCCATCAAGATTATAAAATAATAAATTACTTTCACCTACCACTTGGCTTTCTCCTCCCATAATAAGTTTATTTTGAAAAACAGTGTGAGAGTGAACCACTGAGAGTTCTGGCTGAGTTGTATTGGAAAAAATGGGGGTTCCAGAAGTATTTAAGATATTAACGTTTTTAGCACTGGCCGTTACGTCAACCTCATCAAAAGTTCCAGCAATATGAATTTCATTATTATAAAGGAACATGGAATAAATTGTTCCTGGCCAAAATCCGCTGTCATTAATACCACTACCAATAGCTGCGTTAAAGCTGTTATTAATATCAGCATCTGTTGGATCAATCTTCATTAATGCAGAATGAGTTGATACAGAGTCAAGTAAATCAAAGATTCCTGCTAGGTATAAATTAGTCCCATCATTTTTAATAAACCTTATACTTGGTGTTCCAAAGGAGGAAGTATCAAAGCCGGCTCCTAAATTGTCATTGAATCCTCCCATTGCAGACTCTAAAACTCCAGCTTCATCTATTTTAACGACACCATAGGGTACGCTTGTTCCTCTATATACTGTTGAACGAGTAGCAACAAAAAGACTCCCAAAAAAGTATTCAATATCATAGATATCTCTATCAAAACCATCAGAAGAGCTAGTTGGAGCAAAGGATAGGTCTAAAGTTCCATCTGAGTTAATTTTTACGATGCCCTGAGGGGATTGATTAGCAAATCGAGTGAAAGTACCACCAACGTAAATATCACCACTAGGTGAAACCTCTAAAGCGGTGACAGGGTTATTTGCCCCTTCTCCCAGATTGGAATTAAAGTCAGTATCAAGGGTTAATGAAGGTGTTAATTTTATAAGGCCAATAGGGATACGCTGTCCTCCAATTTGAGTGAAATCTCCTTGAATAATTAAACCTGAAGAAGTGCTGATAATATTTTCAACATAACCATTTGTTCCGGTTGAAAATACGGGTATTGGACTTGTTGAATTACCAAGAACTCCTAGTTTTGAGAGCATGGCCAGACTTTGAACTTTATCTTTTGAATTATTTAGGGAGTTAAAAGAACCACCAAGCATTAAAAAATTGCTATCATTTGGATGTTCTTTGATAACTTTTACTTCATTACTAAAACCAGTTCCAAGATTGGAATTAAATGTTAAGTCTAGATTTCCATTAAGGTCAAATTTTGCCACTCCACTAGCTCTTGTGACACTGTCAATTTGTGAAAAACGTCCACCAACATAAAGATTGGATGAGTCTACATAAATTGCTTTCACAATATTGTTGAGTCCTGTACCAAGATTGGTATCAAAGGTGGAGTCAAGTGATCCGTCGGATCGATTTAGTTTCGCAAGTCTCGTCGCTATGGATGAGCCGTTAAGTGTCGTAAAACTTCCGCCTATATAAACTGCAGAGTTGTCTACAGCTAAAGCAGAAATAGTGCTATCAAATCCTGATCCTAAGCCATTATTAAAAGAGCCCATTGAAAGATCAACTATTCCGTTCGACTCTATTTTTAATAAACTATCTGGAGTATCTACAGTATTCATTTCAGTGAAGTTCCCTGCAATAAAAATATCATTGTCGATAACTTCAATTTGAGAAATACTGCGCCAATTCGCATCAGCTCCAACTCCTAAGTTTCCATTAAAGTTAGATGTACTTATATTAATTGTTCCATTTTCTTCTATTAGAACGATATCATCTGGGATATCAGTAGCATTATATTCACTAAATGATCCGACGAGAATGATTCCATTATCAGTAGGATGCTTTGCCATATCCCATATGGTATCATTGGTTAGGTTAAAGCCTGTTCCGGCATTTGTTTGAAATGTTGAGTCGATTTCACAGTTCTCAGTAAGTTTAACTATTGAGTTTGCAGTGGTTCCTTTAAACTCTGAAAACTCCCCTCCAATGAGCATAGAATTATCACTTAAAATATGCGTAACGTTAACTTGACCATTAAAATGATTCGCACCCATACAATTATAAAACCACTCATCATTAAAACTCACTTTAGCAAAATGACTGGCAGTATTTGAGTTGGTAGCATGAAATTCACCCGCCCACAGACTTGAACCATCGCCTAATTCTAGGATGTCATTAACTTTCCCATTTAAAAAAACCGGAGCATTTCCTTTGATGACATTTGCAGTGGCTACTTGAGAAGTTTGGCCAAGGCTCGTTTTACCTCTTACAGAAATCGTATGAACTCCAACGGCATCAATGTTTAAAGAGTAGGGAGAACTACAACTTTGCCAGTCTCCAGCATCAATACGACATTCAAAAGTTTCAAGATCTGAGCCACTAGGCTTTGAAAAAACAACTGTTGGATTAGTGGGGTCAGAAATCGTATAGATGTTGGGCTCGACTGCAAGAATTTTTGTTTGAGAGTTGTTAGTTGCATCTCTTATCATTGTGACATCAATCGTACTTCCTGAAATACAGGAGACATTTATGAAAACTAAACTGATCAATATATGCCAGTTCAGACATAAATATGTATCTTTGATTTTAAAACCGATGTCCATTATTTCACCTATAATTATTAATTCATTATAAGGCTTGTCGGCTATTTCATTAAAAATATTTATATTTAAACGTACTTTTAGATGGTTATAGATAATGGAGTACAGAAAAAATTGGTGAAAAATCTGAAAAAGCAGATAAAGTTGGCGGTTAATATATTATTGATGGTGGTTTCTTACCTATAGCTCATTGTTTTTTGTTTGATATTTTTGGGGAATTTCTGGGGTTATACCTTTACCTGTTTTTAAAAGTGTACGTAACCATTTTTTTAAATCCTCATCCCACATTGGAATAGGACGGCATAAGGGAGTTTTCGTCGTTTTAAAATACTTAATTATCATCTTCATTTTTTTATGATTAGTTTTATCTGCAGGATCAAATTGAAGACCATGGCCAATCATATCTCCACTGCGTTTAAAGACAATTTTTGCTCTAGTATCAATTTGAACTTTATTCACTTCAAATTGAATCTTAATATATGTATCAAGCTCTAAGTCTGACTTTGTTTCAACAAAAGCACCACCTTCTGACAAATTTTTAACTGTCACTTCAACGCTATTTTGGTCTTCGAGCTCAACTTTAGCATCAATATTTGTTTTATATCTAGGTTTGGCCTCCCACCAACGTATTCTTTTATCAAAATAAGTTGTTTTTACTGAAGGGATAAAAAAGTAAAGTGCTACGATGGTGGCAAAAGCAGCTGGTAACATAAAGATAAAAAATGTTTGCATCATATTGATATCATTATAGTAGCGAATCATTTTATAAATGCCATGTCCAGCAACCCAAAGTACGTAAAGACCAAGAACACTATAGCTCCATTTTTTTACAGAGTAAGTTGCGTAAGCAGCTATAAGATTGGGTAAAATAAACTCAATGAGTATTCCTCTATTAGAGGGAAGAACAAATAAGCTATAAAGAAAAGTTGAAAATGAAACATCGTAAGGACTAATAAAATAAGATGTAATGATATTGCCAAAAGGAATTATAAGAAACATGATGGTTAAAAAAATAATTGGCCATGGCTTTCGTATCATAACTATCCTTAGTTTTTTTATTAAACTTTATTTAATAATAACTGATCAAAAGAAAAAAATATAGACTTTTTATACATGATTTAATTTTAGCCTGGTTTGTTATGAACTAAATAATCATTAGCATAATAAGTATTATTGCCATCTAACAGTAAATTATAAACTTTACGGTCAGGATCATCATTTTTGCTGTCGTAGCTTCTTAGTGGTATGGGCTCAGACATATATCTGAAAACCTCATCACCAATATCTAAAGGATAATCGTCAACTAAAAATTCATGTTCTAGGGCAGTCATTTCAGGTGAAAAAGATTTTCATCCTTCTTTCGTTTTAAAAGGGTGTTCAGCGGTGACAAAATAATTATCATCGTTATTAAGTGAGAATAGTTTTCGACTTCCTAAATTAGGAATTTCAATTCCAATGACAGTATTAATTTGTCCGTTTTCCCCTAGGACTTTTTCGCCAATTTCAACTTCGTCAATTCTTTTAAGTGAGCCATCATGCATACGAACTTGAGTAGAAGCGATAAAACAACTGGCGTAATTTCTTCCCGAATCAGTATGAATATTAATTAATTGCCCATCTAGACAGAGTCTTGTTGTGTAAGTGTATCCCCCTGGTCGGCCGCTACAGGCACCACTACATGTCGTGGTTCGTTGACCGTGAGCAAGGGCGCCACAATCACTGTATTGAAATTTATTACATTCTTCGCTAACAGTATCAAAAGTTCCACCAATTAACTCACAGGCATCTTTTTTCGTTGGTTTGACTGAGCATTCATCTGTGGCGGGATCATATACTCCATTCATTTTGGTGCAAAGGTAGGGAATACCAAGCTTAGAGCTACAGTTGACAATATCTTTGGTGGTATCATCTACAGTTATATAATAAGAGCCAAGGGATTTTTTAAAATCATTTCCACCAAGACGAGTTTTAGTGGTTTTGAGAGTGTATTGAATTTTAGCTTGATAAATTCTGGTTCCCGTTGGACCTACTCCTTGGTCAATAGGGTTGTGTAAAGTGACATTTTTGACCATTAGATCTGTCCCATTTACTGGAGTATTTGTGCCGTACGTAGCACCATTTGGCATTGTAAGTGATATGGCCTGACCAGAAGTAGAGTTAGCTGTGGTGAAGTTTACTGCAGTAGAGCCTAAAGCATTTTGACAGCCTTGTTCGCTTAATAATGTATTTGATAAGTCTGAATGAAATTGCAGTGTTTGCATTTTTATTTCAATTGATTTGGCAGAGTCATTCATATTTTTCATAAGTTGAGTGACAATTAAGGCGAGTCCACCTGCAAGTCCAATTGCTATAGTGATCTCAATAAGTGAAAAACCGCTCTGTTTTTTAGATTTAAACATTAATATTATTCCTTCTGGTTTATTTTGTTATTATTTTAAGCTATTTTTAGATTTATTGTAGGCAAGTGGTCATGAGCACCTCCTAAGTTATTAAAAATACGTGCCTCTCTAGGAGCGTTTTGGTGTAGAGCGGCAATCTTATTGACGTAAAAACTTGCCTTTTTAACACTAGACAAAGCTGGGTTAAAAAAGTTATGAATTATATATTCGGAGTGTAGCGCAGCCTGGTAGCGTAACATCCTGGGGGGGTGGAGGTCGCTGGTTCGAATCCAGTCACTCCGACCATTTTCATAGACGAACCCACGACCTAAATAAAACTCCAACTAACTGAAATTTCTAACATTGATCTCTGGTTCGCCTTGAATTGCAGATGAGGGTGCCAAGGTAAGCACGAACCACTGAATCTCAGTTGTATCGTGACAATACTAAAATAAATTAGTACAAGTTTACCTAAATAACGAGAGGGGAAACATGAAATATTTTTTTACGGCGACCTTATTACTTTTTGTCACTGTGAGTTCTTTTGCGCTTGAGCCACAAGTTGGAGACTCCGCAACTTACAAAACTACTTATGCAGAAGGAAACGCTACTAATTCCAGTATTTGGCAAAAAACCATACTTGAATTTAAAGAGGAAAGTCAGTGGCAATATTGGGCAAAGGTTCGTTGGGAATCAGACTCACCATTTGGTTCTACTCAAGAAGAGTGGGTTGCATTTGCAATATTATTTTATATAGATAGCACAGAAGGGTTTTGTGAGAAGATGCAAGATGTTTCCAAAGACGCTCAACTAGAGCAAATTTCTGTACCTGCTGGAACTTTTATGAGCTGTAAAGTTTTAGCAACTCATGGCGGTGAACAAACTTGGTACTCTAAAGAGGTCCCTTTTGGCGTATTAAAGCGTGTTTTAAACTTTGGTGATGGATCTAGATCAGAAGATATTCTTACAGGCTTCAATATATCCCAATAAATTACATATTATTCTTGGAGACTCACCCAGTCGATTGAAAAAATTGTATTTAAACGCCTCGCTTGGTGATCCTAGTTTCTTTCAGCCACCTATTACTTTGTAAGTTTATGGGTAAGATTACAAAGTGATGGTAATCCTTGATCGACCTTCTCCAAAGTTTCAATTTTTAGATCAGAGACTATCTTGGGAGCGATATAAAACCCCGAAGCAAATAAAACAATTGCCGTTACTATTTCTGCTACTATTTTCATTTTGATTCCTCCTGTTCTCGCTTAACGATGGATGAGACAACTGACTTGTCCCAAGTTCCACCTTTTTTGCTTTTTACTTTTTTATCGTTTAGGTGCTTTGCAATTTGGCGAAAGGATTGGCCCTCACCATGAAGTTTCATGATGAGCTTTATGACCTTCTGTTCTTTCTCGTTGGACAGGGTCTGCCCCCTGACAATTTTGTACCCATACTTGGAACGAAGCAGCTTAATAGATTTTTCACTAGAAAGATTGTGCGTTTTAATTGCATCAACTACAGAAGTCTTAAGCCATGCGGAGCCTGTCAGCTCCACGATTTCACGAATAGAAAGGCCTAAATCAAGATAGAGTTTCCGTAAAATTCCGTAATTTTCCGCTGGCGTATTGAGAAAATGTGTAATAAAAACAGATATATACCTAGGGGTAACCAATGGTTCGTCTGGGTTTGGAGCGCAACGACCATTTTTCTGTAAACTTTTTTATTCAAAAATCAAATGTAAATTTTTCAAGTTCGATTCGTTTTTTATTCAAGCACTTCTCTTTTTGTTATTGTCCCGCTGAACATTTAAATATAAACGTTCTTAAACAAAACATTACTAATTCGATTATAAACTTCGGAGGAGATATGAAGAAATTTTTCCATTTACTTTTCTTACCAACAATTTTAGCGATTTCATTTAATTCTTATGCAGAAGTTGACTTTAAATTTGCTAAATTAATTGCTGTGTGCAAGCAAGAGACACCATTGTCTGACCCTGACTTTCCTGCCTTGTATGAAGGCTCTTCTTTTGCACTTTATGAGCTAGACTCTCAGTTATACACTCGATATCATCGCTATGGTTATGGTTTCTTGGAAAGGAAAAGCACTCTAAAAATAACTTCAAGTGGTAATAACTCCTATGTGATAGAGATTGGTCTTTTTAAAGTAAAT
>LULL01000677.1_pt1 | contig 12381 bp, 8 predicted proteins | sample 728161 | NCBI WGS metagenome assembly LULL01 (sample SAMN03860290, study PRJNA289734) | marine metagenome | biome: seawater column; feature: ocean; material: water; isolation source: Red Sea water column Station 149 - depth 500m | place: Saudi Arabia: Red Sea | collected 2011-10-15 | depth 500 m
CATGATTTTTGAGGGCAGTTTCTTTTCATAACAAAATAATTGCAAGACTAAAGAAAACGAGAAACGAACTAAGTATAAGAAATTATTTATTAAATAATGATGGTCATAAAAATTAAGTCATAAGAACTCAAAGAACAAATCATCGGCCAAGTAGGGCGGTTTAAAAAGATTTCTTTGAAATGGCCCAGATCAGAAGTATGATGGTTTCATGGAACTTGTTAAAAAAATAGGTATACTTGACTCAGGAGTAGGAGGATTAAGTTTATTAGCAGATTTACTTAATCGAGATCTTGCTGCTGAGTTTTATTATATTTCAGATAGTGAGAATGTTCCTTACGGAGGTAAGAGTCAAGAATTCATGCTCGAGCGAACCATAAAAATGGTGAAGGCTTTAGAGTCATGTGGTATAAAGACTATTCTTATTGCCTGTAATACGCTTACAACTAAAACAATTCGTGAATTGAGATTAAGATTTTCTTGGATAAATTTTATTGGAATTGAACCTTATATTAAATATGGCTTTAATCAAAAAATAGCTAGTGATGAACATATTGGGATGATTTTGACTGAAGCGACCTATCACTCTGAACGATTTAAGTCTTTGAGACAAGAGTTTGATCCCCAGCAGAGTATTAAGGTTATCGCGCTAAAAGGATTGGCAATGGCAATTGAAAGCTTGTCCACTAAAAGTCTTGATCAAGCTCTTCCTGTAATAAAGAACGAACTTTTACCTTTAAATAAATTTAATTTTACGCATCTTATTTTAGGCTGTACCCATTATCCGCTGATTAAGTCTTATATTGAAGACTCGTTAAAATTAGTGACTATCGATCCCCATATCTATGTCGTCCAAAGATTAATTGAGCTAGAAGAGCTTAAGCAGGCTCCAAAGCCTGGCCGTCATTTTTGGTATAATCCCAATTTGTCGACTAACTGGGAACATACACAGCAGAAAGATCTGTATTTATTTGAGAACTTAAATATAATAAACGCTAAAGGGGAAATCAAATGAAAGTACATACATTTAAACCACATCCATGGCATGGAATTGAAGCTTGGGCCGATAAAGAAAAAAAAATACTTAACGTTTATGTCGAAATTGTTCCTGGTGATACTGTAAAGTATGAATTAGATAAAAAAACGGGTTATCTTAAGGTGGATAGGCCTCAAAAGTTTTCTAATATTGTCCCTTGTTTATATGGTCTTATTCCGCAAACTTATTGTGATAAGCATTTGGCCTCTTATACTTCAGAAGTGTTGGACAGAAAAAGTTTACGTGGAGATCAGGATCCCTTGGATATATGTATTTTAACTGAAAGAGGGATTCAGCATGGAGATATTCTGTTGGAAGCCATTCCTATTGGAGGATTCCGAATGATAGATGATAACGAAGTCGATGATAAAATAATTGCTGTTTTAAAAAATGATGCTGTTTATGGACAATATAAGGATCTTTCAGACTGTCCACAGAAAGTGATTAATAGACTTAAGCATTATTTTTTGACTTATAAACAAATCCCAGGTGAAAAAATTATCCCAACTTGTGAGATAGGTGAAGCCTATGGACAAAAAGAAGCAATAGAGGTGATTAATCTTACGACTCGCGACTATAGAGAGAACTTTGATGCGGCGAGTGGTGCTCCCTTAACCTAGTTGTCCCAAAAATAAGTGTCATTTTGATTCTAATTTAGAGTTAAAATACTCTTTTACTCCCATTTTTTTTGGCATGTGTTTTGCTTTCCTAAAGTTAACTTATTTCTAGGATGGAAAAGCTAACAATAAACATATGGGGGAACAATGTTTAAACAAGCTATCGTATCATGTTGCATTTTAATGTCGTCACTAGTTTTAGCGCAAGATCTTACTGAGTCGGCTCAAGAGCTAATAACGACTTCAGAAAAAATTTCAAAGATCGCTCAAAGAATTGATTATGGTAATGCTGGAGCCAGAGCAAAAAGAAGATTAAAACTTCAATTAAAGCAATTAATTGATCAAGCCGAACTTATGAAACAACAGTTAACTGGACGAGGAGGTAACGGAGGTGGCGGGCCTTTACCAATGCCAGGTCCTGGACCAATTCCTAATCCTTATGGTGTGAGTTATACGGCCGAATGCCATATAGATGATGATGTCAACTTAGACTTTAATCAGCAAGTTATAATGGCAAAGGGTGATACCATTGATTTATTGATTCAAGATTGTAAAACTTTGGCCCAAATTACACATCCAAGAGGGGGACACTCTTCAGGTATTGCTAAGATAAAACTTGTTGGGAGAATTCCGGTTGGAGCGGCTACTGCTGTCTGTCATGTAGACGATGATGTTAATCTTACTTATGACCAACACGTTCCAGGGGTTTTAGTTGGGCAGACTTTAAACGATGTTTTAAATGATTGTAAGAAACTGGCCAAGCATGCCTATGGAAATTCTCATTCTTCTGGGCTTTTAAAGGTAAATGAGCATGCGATTATTCCAAATTATGCCGTTACGGCCGTATGTCATATCGATGATGATGTGAATATGACTTACGATCAAAATATTCAAGGTGTCGTTTTTGGACAAACCTTGCAGCAGGTTGCTCAAGACTGTCAAATGCTTGCAAGAGCAACCTATGGAGCTTCATCATCAAGTGGGTTAAAAGATATTAATCGTTAAAAATTCTTTTTATTGGAGTCTCAAGTTTCTTGAGACTCCTCTTCGTTTTGTGTTTGTATTCTTTTTTGGTCTCTTTGGGAATAGGTTGGTTCATAATCACCATAAGGCCAATCTCTTTTTTCTCCATTTTCTTCACCAAATTGAACTTCACTTGCTATTCCAAGATGCATTTGCCCATTTTTATAAGTTCCTTCACCTAAACCTACACCTAATGAAAAATTTAGTTTTAGACTCGCTAAAGGATGAACGATATTAAAAACATCATTAACCCAAATATTTTCATAGATATAGTTTTCATAATAATGAAATGATTCAATATTGCTAAAGTAGGGATCAAAAGCTGCTGCATAAAGGTGATCACTTTCACTTTGGCGATCAAGAGGATAATTATTAAGAGCATTATGATAGCAAAGACTTCTCCACCAACTTCCAATTCTTGTAATGGGGTATATATTATCTTGAATAATATTTAATTCTTTAAGTTTTTTTATTTCGTTTTCGATGTTTTCTAAAACAAGGCTAATTACAATCGCTCTTGGCCAGTATTTATGGGGAGGCAATAATAAAACATTTTCTTGTTCAGGGTGGCAGCTTTTAAACTTATTAATATTCTCTTCAGAAGAGGGAACAAGATAAGCAGAAGGATAATCTACGACAGCTTCAATCGTTACACCTGAGAGTGTTAAATAACGGATAAAATCTTTTTTAGTGTGGTTAAAATAAGTGGGATCAATAAATTTCCCCCCAAGTCTTGTGATAATAGAGCCTAAAGTATAACAATAAGGGTTGTCAGCAAGTCCATTATGACAAGGAGCAAATTCTTTATCGAGAATTTCTTTGACTATATTTTCGTTCATTTGAGTTTTTACTTTTTCCTCTAATGTTTTTAAGAGCTGCTCTAAAGCTTGTTTTTCTTGAGAGTAATTTTCGGCAACGTCCGCATTCTTGTAATTTGTATTGGCATTGGGCGAATTGTTTTGGGCATTTGTTATTTTTTCTTCTAATGCTTCTTGGCCAATTTTTATTCGTTGAATTTCAGCTAAAATAAATTCTGTAGTTTCTGGAGATAGAGAATTTTTATCTTGCTCGAGAAGCTTATCAAGTTTTTGTTGCCACAAAGCGATTGCTTGATTTAAATCTGCAATATAGGTACTTTGAAAAGCTTGATATTCTTTATTGAGTTGTTCTTGACGTTCAGCTATATTTTTAAGTTTAAGTTCATTTTCTGTGGTTTTTCTTTGAAGCTCTAGCATCGCTGCTTGCGTAAGATAGGCTTTTTCTAGATCTTGTTTGATCTTTTCAAATTCACTAAGATCTACAAATTTATTATCTAACTTTTTAAGCTCATCCTTGAAGGTAGAATATTTTTGTTCTAAGTCTACTAGTCTTTGATCTATTTTAGTTTCTAGTTGAGTAATATGACGAATGAGATCCTCACGTGTTTCATCCAAGTTCTTTTTTAGTCGATCATAATCTGGGTCGTTTGTTTCACGGTAAGCTTTTTCTGAATTGAGTTCTTTTCTTTGTATCGCCATAAGAGATTCTAATTGTAGAATCTTATTTTTTAGCGTTGTAATTTCATTGGAGTTGTTGTTGACCATTTGATCATCTTTTTTAGTTTTAGGAGGAGCGCAACTAGCAAAAAAGGCCAAAATCAGAAATGTATAAATAATTTTACCTAAGTTAGGCATAAACTCTCCTTCTTTAAATATGTCTAGATCAATAAATTGCAAGTTTAAAACCAATCTTTTGGGTATAATTTTAAGGGGTTAGCTAAAATAATTGTTCATTTAATAAGAAAAATGTTAAAAGTTTAGACAAATCTTTTATTAAAGGATCATAAGATATGAAGGTGTTATTGTTAGAAAATATTCATCCAACTGCAAAAGAAAAGCTTGAAAATGAAGGTTTTGAGGTCGAATTATTAAGTTATTCACCACCGCCAGAGCAAATGCCAGAGCTTTTTTCAAAATACGATATTATTGGAATTAGATCAAAAACCAAGCTAACAAAAGAGATTTTAGAGCAGTGTTCGCATTTATTGGCCATTGGTTGTTTTTGCATTGGCACCAATCAGGTCGACTTAGAAATGGCCAAAAAGTTGGGAATTGCCGTTTTTAATGCACCTCATTCAAATACTCGTAGTGTGGCAGAATTGGTTATTGCAGAGATGGTTATTTTGGCCAGACAATTAGGAGATCGCAATAATTTGGCCCATAAAGGAACTTGGTTAAAGTCAGCAAAAGGGGCCAACGAAATAAGAGGAAAAAAATTAGGTATTGTCGGATATGGGCATATTGGGAGTCAAGTGAGTGTACTGGCCGAGTCATTTGGTTTACAAGTTTATTTTTTTGATGTGACAAAAAAATTACCTTTAGGAAATGCTATTGCCTTAAACTCTTTGGAAGAATTATTAGAAACCTGTGACTTTGTGACTCTACACGTTCCAGAAACTGCTGAGACAAAAAATATGATTGGCAAAAAAGAACTCAATCTTATGCAAAAAGGAAGTTATTTAATCAATGCTAGTCGTGGAACAGTTGTTGTGATTGAAGACTTGGTTGAAAAGCTAAAGCAGAATCACCTAGGTGGTTGCGCTATAGATGTATTTCCAACTGAGCCTGCCTCTAATGAAGAGTCATTTAAATCCACTTTACAAGAATTGAAGAATGTTTTTTTAACTCCACATATTGGGGGAAGTACTGAAGAAGCTCAATTTTCTATTGGGAATGAAGTTTCTGAAAGCCTTTCTCAGTTTATTAAGGTAGGGACTACTGCTGGAAGTGTTAATTTTCCCCAGGTTGATATTAGTTTTAAACCAACAAAACATCGAATCGTGAATATCCATAAAAATGTTCCGGGAGTTTTGGGGAAAATAAATGGGATGATCTCAACTCAAGGAGCGAATATTGAAGCACAATATTTAGCTACAGATGAACAAATAGGGTATCTTATTATTGATGTTGATGGTGAGCATGTTGATGCTTTGTCATCTGAAATAAAGTCGTTAGATCAATCTATTTTAACTCGAGTTATTAGTTAGTATGAATTTATTTAATGAAATGAAAAGCTTGGTTAAGCTTTCATTTCCTATAATTATTGGACAAATGGGGCAAATGCTTATTGTGGCAGGAGACGTCTATATCGCCACCCTGTTTTCAACTATGGCCGTTGCAGGAATTGGGGTTGCTAGTGGGATTATTAATCCTATCTTTTTGTTCGGAATTGGTTTGATGATGGGGATATCACCTTCTTTAGCTTATATGAGAGGAGAAAGTGAGCTGGATGATAAAGAGCATTTGTCCTCGATTCTTTTTTATTCAATTAGTGTCGGACTCATTCTGACTTTTGCTCTTATATTGGTGAATAAATATATTTATGTTTTTGGTGTTGAACAGAGGCTTATTCCTTCTATCACTCAGTATATATCAATCGTCGCTTGGTCGATACCTTTTGCGATTGCCTTCCAGGGAGTAAAAGAATATTTACAAGCCTTTGAAAAAGTTTTTATTCCCAACTTACTTTCTATATTAGCGGTTTTGATTAATCTTGTTTTAAATTATGTTTATGTTTTTGGTTATCAAGATATTCCTGCCTATGGTGAACCTGGCCTTGCTTATGCTAGTGTCACAATTCGTGTTTTACTTTTTTTTGCTCTTTTGTTTTATGTTTTTTGTAAATATAAATTAGCAAAAATTTCTTGGCGCTTAATGGGAACAATATTTCACTTTAGTTTACCTATCGCTTTTATGTTTTTTTTAGAAGTACTCGCTTTTTGTACAGTTTCTGTTCTTTCAGGAAGATTAGGAGTCGTGGCAGCAGCTGCAAATAATATTATTATGACAATTGCCTCGGTTTCTTTTATGATTCCTTTGTCCATTTCCAGCGCTGTTGCAGTTAAAATTGGCCATGCGTATGGAAAGAAAGATTATCCTTTGCTTTTGGGACAAATTAAAGCGGCCATTATTTTAACGATATTATTTGTTATTTTTTCGGCCAGTTTTTTCTTCTTACTTCCTCAAGTGGTGATGGAGCTGATGACTCAAGATGAATTTGTAGTAGAGTTAGGAGTAAAACTCTTACTTATCGTGGCCTTGTTTCAGCTTTCAGATGGTTTTCAAGTGGTATTAGCAGGGGTCTTAAGAGGGCTAAAAGAGACAAAAATTTCTTCGTATCTCGTTTTTATTGGTTACTGGGTTATCGGAATACCTTGTGGGATTTATTTAACTTTTTTTGCAGGTGCCGGGCCTCAGGGACTATGGATAGGCTTGTCTTTAGCTCTATCTCTTGTGGCCATCGCTCTTTGTTTATTGACTTATAAGCGCATAAAAGGATTATCTTTTTGACGAAAAATTATCGCCCACCGATGATTCTAAGCCACTTTTGTGTAAAGAAATCAGTCTTTCAAGTTCCACTTTAAGTCTTTGAGAATATGTTTTTACTTCTTTATTACAAACCATTTTATCAATATTATTAAGCAAGACACTAGAGCTTTCTTGCATACTTTTTAAGGCTTGAAGAGATTGATCTGAGTAGGCAGGCAAGTATTGTTTTTCAAATTTTTTAAATGATTGGTTTAAAGTTTCACTGTAGCGACTGTGTCCATCTTGCTTGAGATGTTTCGTTAACAATCGGCAGAGTTCTTTGGTCGTATCAATTCTGATTAAAATACTAATTTCTTTTACTCCGGTTTAAAATGCTCGTTTAAATTTATTATGAATAATATGATAGAATTATACTATTAAACTGGGAAATATGAAATACTGAGATGAATAAAATTCTTTTTTTTACAAATTTTCTTTTCTTTCTTTTGTATCCTTATGGGATCTATGGACAAGACAATTTAAAATATGATCAACGCAAGTCAGTTCAGTTTAATGAACAACAATTTGTGAAAAATATGCAAAAGCATTGTCGGTATATGGCCAAGGATGAAGTAGGCTTAGGCTATAAATACAGAGAGACAATAGAAACTTATCCAGAAGAACTTCTCATTCTTTTTTTTAAGAAGCATATTGATGGTTTTTGTTATTATAATGTTTCTGTTCTTGCTAAGCATCTGCATAAAAAATTTAAAAAACAAGTTGAAGATATTTTGCATGATCTGATTAATATATGCTTGACTGAAAAAAAGTATGATGCAGCTATTTGTAAATCTTTATTAACTCAAAGTTCACTTTATGACTTAACTCTTATCTTAGGTACACATTGCACCAAGAGATCTTTTTCTGATTTTAGAATTGTGAATTGTAGTTATAAGAAATTAGTCGATAAAAAATGTTCTCTTTATAATGGAAATATTAAAAACAAAGAAAAATGTCCTTTTTATTTTCAACAAAGAAAAGAAGCTCAAGACTTACATAAGGTTTATTATGGACAAACATGTAAGAAGCCTCGATGGAAGCCGCTGGCCTGCTTAAGTGAACTTTAAATGCCGATGAACTAACCTCATATGGATGATTGAAAAAACTCAAATTTTTGGCAAAATAGCTTATTTTCCATAAGTTTTATTGTTTTTACTTGGTTTATACTTTTCTTAAACTAGACTTAAGATTTGCTAAATTTTTGCGTTTTTTATTATTAAGCTTACTTATGTTTTCAGTATTAGAACTGGGATATGCTAAATCTAGTCATAAAAAAGATTCACATTCATTCTTTAAAAGATTTCAGCCGTCTCTTTTTTTAGGACATTGGTGGCAAAAAATATTTTCTTCTCCTTATGAACTCAAAGAAATTGATAATAATGATACTGACTTACTTGAAGTAGAACTTTTAGCTAAAAAAAGACATAGAGGAAAGCCAAAATATACTCCTGTTGAAGTTCTATACAAATTAGTCAAAAAAAATAAAAGGCATCAATATACATCATGGAAAAAATCTAATATCTCAGATTTTAAATTTTCAGTAGATTTAACTGATTTAGAACAAGGAGACTATTATCTTTATGCGCGTATAGCATCCTATAAGACATCTCATATGAACAGATGGTTTAAGTTTAAGCGCTATCACTTTACTAAGATGGAATTTAATAAAGCATCTTCTCAAAATAAACTTCCACTTGCTGATTTTGAAATTATTGAAGTTGATCCTCAAAATAAGAAAGTGGAACTGCATATTTCTTATAGTGATCCAGATGGTGTGGTTGTAGGTGGAGATCTTTATGTGACTTCTCCCAGTGGACAGACAGTCCTACTTCCAACAAGTGATATCGTTCCCTATAGTATGAGCGAAATTGGAAAGCATATCTTTTCAGTTCAAGTAAAGGATAACGATGGTGGGCTTTCAGATATTGTTTATAAAGAGTATGTTACTCAAAATAGTCCACCTAGGGTTGATTTTGAAGTTTTAGTCGAAGATAAAAGCTTCCAAATCCTTCCAGATATTAGTGACCTTGATGGACAAATTGTAAGCGCAAATATTGAGATCATTGATCCTCATGGAGAGGTTACACAAAAAGCATTTAATGAGACAGTTACTTATAGTGGTACAAAAAGCGGAAGATACCGAATCATAGCGAGGGCAACTGATGATCAAGGTGCAAGTGATCAAAAAGAACAGACTGTCCAGCTAGAGTTTATCAACTCACCTCCTGTGGCAGTTATAGAAGTTGAAAACGAAAGTTATAAACAATTTGACGTCATAGAGTTTTCAGCTGAGTCTTCTTCTGATCCTGAAAATCATAAACTAAGTTATCAGTGGATCTTTGAGGATGGAACAATTAAAGAAGATGCAATTATTTATCATTTTTTTGAAAACATAGGTCCTACTGTTGTGACCTTAAAAGTTACCGATGAAGAGGGACTTGAATCAACGACCCAAAAAGTTATTGAAATTACCCAAGGCGAATTTGCAAGTCCTATTGCTAAGATGGAGCTTTCAGGAGAATTAGACTCTTTAGGACGATTTTTAGGAGAGGTAAGGGCAACAGCTGCAAGATCTGAACTTTCTGAAGGAGAAGTCGATCAAATTCTGTGGGATGTTGGAGATGGAACAACATATGAAGGAATGCATTTTGTGCATAAATATGAACAAGTTGGAACTTATTTAGTTCAATTAACAATCACTTCAACACTAGGCGCTTCTGCAAGTATTTCTCAAGAGGTGACTATTGCAAATCTTGAAAATCCAAAGCTAATAAAGACTTCTTATGATGTTTTAGTGCAAGGAGTTGATCTTGAAGGAAGAAACCCACTTGAGATGCCATTGAGTATTTCATTAAGTGAAGAAGGAAGTTTTGACTCGGAGGGATATGCTGTTGAAGTTAATAACGAGTCTCAAACTGAAAACATAGAGTTTCGCAATGGAAATTTAGAGGGAGTCGTTCTTTGTGAAGAAGGAAATAATATCATAAGAATTTATGGTTTTGATCAAAATAAAAATTATGTTGAAAAAGAGTTTGTCGCTTTTGCCGGAGGAGAGTCTTTTTCTGTCACTGTAAAAGACCCTCAAGGCTTAGCTGTAGCTGGGGCAAAATTAGAGTTATCAATGCTTGGAGAGTCTGAAAAAGAAACATATACTACTGACAATAATGGTGTCGTACAAATTGATAATGCAACACTAGATGATTCTTATTTTGTGGCCAATAAAGACGGGATGTCCACTATCTCTTATATTGAAAAATCAAAAACAAGCTATGAAGTCTTTTTAGAACAACCTGAAAACTTTCCTGAAATTTATAATCTAGAGTTTGAAGGGCCAAATGCTAATTGGCAAATGACTCAAGAGACAGTGAGCTTTTTAACTCGAAGTGATGGATTTAGATATGCTAATATTTTGGTCGGCCCTTCTCAAGAAGCTGTTCTTGCAAGAGAATTTACCTATAATGGATATGAGTTCTTTCTTACTACAAATATTGATGTAGAAAATCTTAATGAAAATCATACCATTCAAATTGAAATCATTAACTACACAAGCGGTGATTCTTATGTAAGGAACATAAACAAACTTGAAACAATTGAAAGCATGGAAGATTTTATAAATATAAAGGCAGGTGATGCTGTTAAAACTTCTGTGAGAGTTATTCCTAAATCTGTTGTAAAAACTAATAGTGTTTTAGAGTTTCTAAAAAAGCAATTTAGTGCTTATGCTCAAAATCCAAATGAATCAACTAAAATTAAGTTTGAACAATATCAAAACTGGTTTGAGTATGAGGCAGGGCTTAAGGATTTGAATAGACATAATACTTACAATAATACACGAGCAAATAACAATGAATACTCTTTAACCCCTTTAACCTTCTTAAGTGTAGGAGATTATGTTGACAGAGAAAATGAGTCTCCAGGCAATGATATTTATTTTACTTTTAAAATTAAAAATTTACTTTTAGATGCTGAGTTTTGGTTGGATCGAATAGAAATTGTAGATAAAGATGGAAAAAAATTGATTGAGACAGATGAAGCGAGTTTATTTGCCAATAGTAAAGTTATTTATGATATTAATCCAGTTCATTTTAACCCTACATTAGTTCGAAGAAATACGACCCTTCCTACAAATTTGCAACCAGCTGATGAGGAATATGAAAGGTATAGTCGGCTTAATTATATCTTTAATGGAATTAATTATGCCCAAGATAAAACTTATGTTGAAGAAATAGGTTTGCATAGAGACTCAGATGAAAAACGATTTGTTCCTTATTTTAAAATACCAAACAATACCATTAAGCCATCAGATGAACCTGAGATAAGAATTTATTATAAGTTAAGACCATATGGAACTAATTCTGAAATTTCCCTTCGTCCATTTAGGAAAAAGTTTACAAGTTCGCATGTATTAGTTAATCATAAGCTTCCATTTGAGAAAAGGTATTTTGCAAGAAGTAGTGCGCCAGGTGGTGTCTTAAATAGAGACTCAGCATTTAATTTAACAAAACCTGATTATGGAGATCACTGGGTAACAGAGCGAACGAAAAAAGTCTTAGAGGCATTTACTTCAATAGGCGGGTTGGATGCAAAAATTGGAGATGTGACGAATATTAATGGACATGAGGATATTACTGAAAATAAGGCATATTTTCTTCCTCATGGTTGGCATTATGATGGCAAAAGATTTGATCTACAAACAAGACATTTTTACACGAAACCTCTGGAGAGATATGGGAATGACATCACTAATTTTACACCTAGAGTTTTCTTAGACTTACTGGAGGTGGCAAATAATAAAGTTTTAAGAGATAATATTGCACAGATTAAGGTTTCGTACGAGGAGAGCAGCGACAATCCCTCTTTGAATTTCATGCAAGAGTATGAAAACTTCTGTGTGAATGGTAAAACAGTTAAGTCAATTACTAAAGATACAATTGGACATAGAGATCATTTCCATTTTGTGACAACAGAGACATGGAGAAAAACACCTGTCTTAAGAAATGATAGTCCTATGGCAAAAGGATTTACAATGCCAACACCTGAGCTTGATTATGAAAACAAAAGAGTTAAGTATACTTTTAAAGTTGATGCTCAAAATAGGCGTGGTTCAGTCTTTTTGTATCGAATGAATTGGAATGGTTTGTATGATGAGGTTTATTTTTCTTTAGAAGATGATGGGTATAAATATCTTTCTGATCAAGTAGTTATAGAGCACGATAATGATCATAAAGATGGAGTCCTTTCTATTAATTTATATATTAAACTTGAATATTTGTATTGGTTTAAGCAGTATTATCGCTTGTTTGTTAATGAGGTAGATACTAAGAGTAAAGATCAAAGCCAATGCTATGGGGAAGAATATGAC
>LULL01000842.1_pt1 | contig 12333 bp, 15 predicted proteins | sample 728161 | NCBI WGS metagenome assembly LULL01 (sample SAMN03860290, study PRJNA289734) | marine metagenome | biome: seawater column; feature: ocean; material: water; isolation source: Red Sea water column Station 149 - depth 500m | place: Saudi Arabia: Red Sea | collected 2011-10-15 | depth 500 m
TTCTTTACCTATTACACCCTTATATAAGGATGTTGTTGAATTAGTTGCCCAATCAGGGATGACATACACACCCACTTTACTTGTAACATATGGAGGTCCATGGGCTGAGAACTATTATTATGCAACGGAAGAAGTCCATGATGATCCAAAAGTAAAAAGGTTTGTCCCAGATAATATTATTCAATCTAAAACACGCAGAGTCCCTTGGTTTAGAAAAGATGAATATGCATTTTCTAAAATAGCCGCTGACGCAGCAAAAATTATGCAAGCAGGTGGACTAGTAGGTGTTGGCGCTCATGGGCAATTTAATGGCCTTGGCTATCATTGGGAACTATGGTCTTTACATAGTGGCGGGATGAGTGAGATGGAAGCGTTAAGAGCAGCCACTATCAATGGCGCAAAGATTATTGGTGTAGGGAACGATATTGGTTCAATTGAAAAAGGAAAATTAGCTGATCTGGTTATCCTTGATAAAAATCCACTAGTGAATATTCGTAATACGAATACTTTGAAATATGTCATGAAAAATGGTGAGCTTTACGAGGCTGATACAATGGACCAAATTTGGCCAGAAAAGCGTGTATTGCCTCCATTATGGTGGTGGCAAGATGGTCCTTATGGAAAATAAGTTCACCTAATTTTCTAAATATAAAAGATGATCCGTCTGATTTTTCTGATTACTGTTTTTACGATCCATGGTTTAAGTGCAACAGAACGGCCAACTGTTACTGCCCATTTGATCGATACTCCTATTACGGTGGACGGTATGCTGGATGAAGCCATTTGGCAAACCGTTCAACCAATCACTGAATTTGTTCAGCGATTGCCTCAGGATGGAGGTATACCAAGTGAAAAATCCGAAATGCGAATCCTATACGATAATAATCATCTTTATTTTGGATTTACATTTTTTGATAGTGAGCCTGAAAAAGTTCGTGCGACTATTCTTAATAGAGGTGGATGGATTCACCGAGACGATAAATTGGAAATTGCATTAGATACTTACCTAGATCGAAGGAATGCTTATTTATTTGAAATGAATCCACTAGGTACTCAGGATGATGCCTTGATATCAGATGAGAATAGACCAAGTTTAGATGAATGGGCATGGGATGGTGTTTATATCAGCGAAGGTCGTGTAACAGATTATGGTTGGGTATTAGAGGTTGCCATTCCATGGAATACCTTAAGATTTCCAAGCAAAGATGAGCTAACCATGGGATTAGCAGTAAAAAGATATATAAATAGAAAAAATGAAAGTGTGATTTGGCCTCATATTGGTCTGGAATACACTTCAGATGTTTATCAAGTATCTCAATATGCAAATTTAACTGGATTGAAAAATATTAAACGTGGTAATGATATTAAAATTAAACCATTCGGAATTGGTGGCGCCCAGAAACAAACATTTGATGATGAAACTACTTCGGATAATATGGGCAATAGTGGGGTTGATATTTACTATGGATTAAAGTCAAATCTAACTTTGAATTTGACTTATAATACTGATTTTGCGCAGGTGGAGGCTGATAATGCTCAAATTAACCTGACGAGGTTTAATCTTTTTTATCCTGAAAAACGAGAGTTTTTTCTCACCCGATCTAAATTGTTTTCCTTTGGGAATCCAAAACAAACGGAAATTTTTTTTAGCCGTCGAATTGGTTTGAATCAAGATGTATCAGGTGGTACAAGAGTATATGGTCAAATCGGTAAAACCTCTATTGGGGGTCTTAATATTCATACTCATGCGGAAAATAATATGCCTGCTACAGCTTACAGTGCGTTACGACTTCGTACGGATATCCGAGATCGCACAACCATTGGCGCAATCGTAACAGATGTATCAACTAGCGATAGTCAGAATACTGTTATGGGAATTGATGGTCAAATGCGCTTTTGGGGTAGCAGCAGCGTCAATGCATGGTATAGTCAAGTCGAAGATTCTGAAATAGATGATCCTTCAGTAGCATCAATGATACGGCTTGATTTGAAAAATGATCGCTATTTTTTATCTACTGGTCAGCACCGTGTAGATAAAGATTTTAATCCTGCATTAGGATTTGTTCAGCGACAGGATATGATCGGGACGGGCATTATTGCTGGATTTACACCAAGGGTTGGTGATGGAGATGAATTAATTCGTCAATGGCGATTCACTATATATGCTAGAGATGTACAAAACCATGCGGGTATTCATGAAACAGGTGTACTTAATGGTGGTATCGAGGCTATTCTTGAAACTCGAGACAAAATTGGGCTAAAAGTAATCCAAAATAAGGAGAAATTGACTGCTGGATTTACATTAGGGAATGGTGTGGAAATTCAGAAGGGAAACTATAGGGATCGAAAAATTTCATTCTCTGCCAGAACAAATCAGAGCAGGGGTGTTTGGGGTAACGTTAATCTTGAAAAAGGAGATTATTTTGGTGGAAATAAAACGAGTATGTCTGGTTCCATTGGAAAACAGTTTTCTAATCATTTAACCTTATACGGATCTGCCAACCAAAATATTATATTTATGTCCAGCCAAGGCGAATTCACAGCAAATGTTTATGGTTTTACTGCTGAAGTTGCCTTAAACCGAAAATGGTTTGGGAAAGCTATAATACAATATGACAATTTCTCTGAACAACTCCAATTATACTGTCGTATTAATTGGATTCATACACCTGGAAGTGATCTTTTTATTGTTTTAAATCAGCGCTATGATTTAAGTGAAGGAAAAAATGATTTATTTCAGAACACTCAAGTTTTAAAACTGACTTATTTATTCCAAATATAATTAAGCAGCTTATTGTTTCAACAAAGCACTCTCTCCTAAATTAATCATGGTTTTTATGGGTTTTAATCAAAGCTAATCATGAGTAGAATAATTTCCTTAACCAATCAAAAAGGTGGAGTTGGGAAGACAACTACATCCGTAAACCTATCTGTAAGTCTTGCTGTATCTGAAGTCAAGACTTTGCTTGTTGATTTGGATCCGCAATCCAACGCTACGACAGGTATTGAAGAATTATTGATTGGACCTAATGGTAATATTTATGATGCGCTTGTTCGAGGAACTAAAGTCCAAGATGTAATAACGAAAACAAAATTAGATTATTTAGATATTATTACATCTACTAATGACCTGGTAGGAGCTGAAGTTGAGCTAGTTGGCTTGATGGCACGGGAGCATCAACTGGAAAAAACTTTAAAACAGGTTTCGAAAAAATATGATTATGTTTTAATTGATTGTCCTCCATCCTTGGGATTACTGACACTTAATGCATTAACATATTGTCATTCAGTCATTATTCCTATTCAATGCGAATATTACGCTTTGGAGGGGTTGGGTCAGTTATTGAATACAATTCGTTTGGTGCAGAAAAATTTAAATCCAAAACTTGTAATAGAAGGTGTACTTTTAACTATGTACGACGGAAGATTAAACCTTTCCAAACAAGTAGCAGATGAAGTGCGAAGTTTTTTTAAAGATAAAATATTCAACACCGTGATTCACCGTAATGTAAGGTTAAGTGAAGCACCCAGTTTTGGGAAACCAGCCCTGCTTTATGATGCAAATTCCACTGGTGCACAAAATTATATGTCATTGGTAGAAGAGATATTGAACAATGGCAACTAAACGATTAGGGAAAGGCTTAGATGCGCTAATCCGCCCGCGGAAGGAACAAGCTGTGTCATCTGCTGGTGTTTCCACCATTTCTATTTCAAAGATCAAAAAGAATCCCCATCAACCCAGGAAAAATTTTGATCAAAAGACATTAGAAGAACTCGCGACTTCCATTCAAGAAAAAGGGGTGATCACACCCATTACGGTACGGTTGGATAAAGGCGGTTATATCCTGATTGCAGGTGAACGTCGTGTCAGAGCTTCCAAATTGGCGAAACAAAAAGAGATTCCAGCCTATATTATTGAAGTGACGGATGAATCTGAAATGATGGAGGTAGCTCTTATTGAGAACATCCAACGGGAGAACCTGAATCCCATTGAAGAAGCAGAAGCATATGCTGTTTTACAGGGAGAATTTGATTTAGCCCAAATAGATATTGCTAGATCAGTAGGAAAAAGTCGATCGACAATTACCAATTCTCTAAGATTGCTTCAATTGCCAACGGAGATTAAAAAAAGTGTACGGGATAATAAAATTTCCGCAGGGCATGGCCGAGCTATTTTGGCGATGAAAACACACTCCGGGATGCTCGGTCTTTGGCAAAAAATTCTGGATCGGGATTTATCTGTGCGCGGTGCCGAAGCTGTAGTTAAAGCTAAAGCAGATTCCAAATTGACGGAAAAAAAATCAAACTTGAAAAAGAAAAATGCCACTGTTCAAAAACTCGAAGATGAAATGATAGCAATTTTTGGAACCAAAGTACGTCTAAATCATAAAGGTAAAAAGGGAGGTTCAATTGTGGTAAACTATTTTTCTAATGATGATTTGGAACGGATCTTAGATATATTGCGTTCAGTTGAATAACTGAAATGAAACCGAGCCGATATACTTTCCATATTGTTCCAGACCATGAAGGAACAAATCGACGTTTTTCTTTTTCACGTAATACTCTCATTATTATCTTATCTACCTTAATTACTATTTTATCAGGATTGATTTTTTCCTTAATATTTTTTACTCCAAAAGCCCTTGACCACCAGCGAATGAAAACACGTTATGACGAGGTTATTGGCGAACGTACAAAAGTTTTGGAATTGTACCGCGATTTAGAACGAATAAAACAAATGGAACTGGTGGTACAAAAAGCGTTGGGTACCGATCTAGTTGTAAGTGAATCTGGAGAAGGTAATCTTGTTCAAACGATGAATGATGATGAAATTAATTTGGAGCCATTTGTGAATATCCCATCATTATTGCCAGTGAAAGGATACCTTACACAAGAAATGTTTGACAATCAGAAAGCAGATATACGGCAACATTTTGGTGTTGATATTGCTGTACCGGTTGGAGAGTCAGTAATGGCTTCAGCAGGGGGGCAAGTGATCTTTTCTGGTTGGACACCTGAATTGGGCAATCTGGTGGTGATATTTCATGGTAATGAGTACTTTACCTATTACGGACATAACAAATTATTACTCGTAAATCAACACGATAACGTGAGTCGTGGCGATGTGATTGCCACATCAGGAAATTCCGGCATGAGTTCGGGTCCCCACCTACATTTTGAAATATGGAAAGACGGGCAAGCAGTGGACCCTTTGTCGTATTTTCCGGAGTTAAATAAAACTAACATGAGTGTAGATTAATATGGCTAAACATGAAAATAAAGATGTACATACGATGATAGGTGCTGATGCTGTTATCCAGGGCAATATTACCTGCCAAGGGGGTGTAGCTGTGTATGGGAAAGTATTTGGTGATGTAACCTCTGAAGGCCCAGTGCGGGTTGCGCGGGGTGGAGAAGAATCGCGCAGTGCTTGGTTCAGAATCTCAACTAAAAGGGGATCTAATCTATCGTATGCTGGTAATAGAGGAAGGTGCCCAGTTCCAAGGTCATTGTGTGTTAGCCGGGAGTGAGCCGGTTTTGGAACCGGAGCAACATTCTGAAACTCCAGCGGCGGATCATCATTCTGATCATCATTCCGATCATAATGACGAGTGATTCTGATAATTTCTTAGAAAAATCTTTCCAACAGTTTCAAAGATTTGTCCGCCAATCCGGGCCAGCAGCAGCAGCAACATATACCTTACTTGCATCGGTATTATTATTAGCACTGCTTGGCTATTTATTAGATTATTATCTTAATGCATCCCCAGTATTTTTAATTATTGGTCTTGGTTTGGGTCTTGTGATTGGTTTTTATGAATTAGCTAAAATAATTTTTAAAAAATGAGACCAATAATTTATTTAACAGCAATTGCATTAGGGTTTTTTGGATTGGGTGCTGGAATACGTCCTGAATATAGTGTAGAAATATTTTGTGGGATTTTTTTACCATATATTGTGGCTGCTATTGAATTGTTTTTAGTATTGCAGTATAAGAGCAATGATTCACAATCAACCACAAAAGTACTTATAATAGGGTTTGCGGGTAAAATGGTTCTATTCGGTGTTTATTTAACCACTCTGATTTACTTTTATTCTTTCGAACCCTACCCATTTGTGTTTAGTTTTTCGGGCTCATTTCTAGCGTTTCATACGTTGGAAGCATTAATCTTGAAGTCACTTTTTCAATCGTAAGAATTTTTAGATAATAAAAATGATAACAGGCGGTGAACAAACCCACGATTCCAGCGTGATGGATCAGGTGGGTGATAATATTATCCACCATGTTTCCAATAGTTCATTAGATCATCCGCTTATTCATTTACCCCATGTTTTTGGGATTGACTTATCTGTAACCAAACATGTTCTTATGTTATGGATTGTTGCAATTGTGGTTGCTTGTGCTGTCATCATTCCTATTCAAAAATACTTGCAAAAAAATAAACCTGTTCCAAGCGGATGGATGAACGTTCTTGAAATGGTTGTAAAGTTTGTCCGTGATTCTATTGTACAGCCAAATATAGGTTCCAAGTACACAGAAACGTGGGCACCCATGATCCTTACATTTTTCTTTTTCATATTATTTGCCAATGGCATTGGGTTAATACCTATTTTTGATCTACTTGGAGCATTGAATCGTTTTATATTTCAAGTACCAGCAAGTGACGACCACAATATTATTAATGCGCTATTGCATGGTGGTGTTACAGCTACGGGAAATTTTAATGTAACTGCTGCCCTGGCTGTCATCACATTTTTTACAATTCTGATAGCAGGTACCCGAGCACATGGATTTATTAATCATTGGAAAAATTTAGCGCCACCTGGCCTTGCCTGGCCTGTATACATTATTTTAATTCCTATTGAAATTATTGGCATGTTTGTAAAACCGTTCGCATTAACTATGCGATTGGCAGCCAATATGACTGGGGGACACATCGCAATTTTAGCCATTTTATCATTTATGGCTATTTTTGCAGAAATGTTTAATAGCGCAATGACAGGTATAGGATTAGCGCTTTTTTCGGTACCATTGGCCACAGCTATTTCAGGTCTAGAAATAATTGTTGTTTTGGTACAAGCATATGTTTTCACATTATTGTCTGCTGTATTTATCGGTATGGCAATTAATGTGCATCATTAATCAATAATAAAGGAGAAATGTAAGATGGAAAATCTACATTTGTTTGGCGTAGGTATTGGCTTGGGACTCATCGTGATCGGAGCAGGTATTGGTATTGGTCGCTTGGCAGCAGGCGCTGCTGAAGGGATTGCCCGTCAACCAGAAGCGTCTGATAAAATTACAGGAGCTGTGAACTTGCCCTTATTTTTGCTCGAAGGTGTAGCAATTTTGGGTGAAGTATTTGCACTGTTGATTGTATTGATGAAATAATAATTATAAAGGATGTTTCATGGATAATCCGTTAGTCCAGCTAGATCCGGGACTATTTGTCTGGACCATAGTCACTTTTTTGCTATTGCTTTTAGTATTGGCGAAATTTGCTTGGAATCCGCTTTTGAAAATATTGAAAGAAAGAGAAGAGCTAATTCAGTCATCTTTGAAAGATGCTGAAAGAGCACAGCATGAATTATCGCAATTAAATTCTGAAGGAGAAGCAATAGTTAATAAAGCGCGTGCGGAAGCACAGAAAATCCTTTCTGAAAGTAAAGCAGCTTCATCGAAAATGAAGGATGAGATTCTTAAGGATGCCAAAGAAAAAGCGAAATCCCTAGCTGCAGATGCTGAAAAACAGATTCAGATTGAAAAAGAAAAAGCTATTGCAGAGGTAAAAGGTGAAGTTGTACACCTATCTCTTTCTGTTGCAGAAAAACTCATCAAGAAAAATTTAAGCGCTGAAGATAATAAAGCGCTAATCGATGAATCATTATCACAAGTAAAGGATTATGAAGCCTAATCAACGCGCAAAAAAAATAGCAGCTATTCTCTACGATACAGCAGGTGGTGAAGCCATTCAAGTGCATACATCTTTGCAACACATTGGTGATCTGATAAAGAAAGATGCACAATTGAAATCTTTGTTCCAGTCAAAACGAATTCACAATGACAAAAAAATCCAAATTATTCGTGAAGTGTTCTCGAATTTTTTTCATGTTCTGGCTGTTGAATTTCTTGGCTTAATGGTAAAGGATAGATCGATACATATCATACGCCAGGTTATCAAAGCTTATTCTGATCTTTATAAGGAAAAGGCTGGAACCATTAATGTTCACGCGCATGTTTCTCAAGAAATGGAAGTTGCATATATCAATGCTTTGCAAGAGAATTTGAAAAGCACAATAAATAAAAATGTTGATTTTAAAATTGAAGTTGAGAATGATTTACTTGGAGGAATCAAACTGAGAATTGAAAACATGTTTTTAGATGCATCGCTGAAAAGCAAATTGAATCGTCTGCAAAGCAAATTATTACAATCCTAGGTATAAGGGAACATAATGGAAATTAAAACAGAGGCTATAACTAAATTACTTCGTCAGCAAATCGAAAAACTTGATTTATCGGTTGATGTAACTGAGGTTGGTGAAGTTATAGCGATTGGTGATGGTGTCGCACGTGTAAGCGGACTGGAAAATGTCATGAGTTCTGAATTAGTTGAGTTGCCCAATGGCGTATTTGGAATGGCACTTAATTTGGAAGATGACAACGTTGGCCTTGTGTTATTTGGCGATAGCCGTAAAGTAAAAGAAGGTGACTTAGCCAAGCGTACTGAGCGTGTCATTGAGGTCCCTGTTGGTGATGCTATGCTTGGACGTGTAGTAAATCCATTAGGACAACCAATGGATGGCAAGGGACCGGTTGAATCTGATACGCATTTACCTATTGAGCGCAAAGCATTGGGTGCGATGCAGCGCCAGCCTGTAAAGCAACCCCTGCAAACAGGGATTAAGGCTATTGATTCCATGATTCCTATTGGTCGTGGTCAGCGTGAACTGATTATTGGCGATCGTCAAACTGGTAAAACAGCTATTGCCGTTGATACGATCATTAATCAAAAATCTACACATCAAACAGATGACCCTGTTTATTGTATTTATGTAGCAATCGGGCAGAAAGCATCTACTGTTGCAACCATTACAGCCGAATTAGATGCCAACGGTGCCATGGATTATACCACTGTTGTAGCAGCCAATGCATCGGATCCAGCGCCGATGCAATACATTGCACCATATTCCGGCTGCGCTATGGGAGAGCATTTCCGTGATAATGGTAAACACGCTCTTATTATTTATGATGACCTTTCAAAACAGGCAGTTTCCTATCGTCAAATGTCTTTGGTTCTTCGGCGCCCTCCCGGCCGTGAAGCATTCCCGGGCGATGTGTTTTATTTGCATAGTCGTTTACTTGAACGTGCATCAAAACTTTCTGATGACTTAGGTGGAGGATCTTTAACAGCTTTGCCGATTATAGAAACTCAAGAGGGAGATGTTGCAGCCTATATACCCACAAATGTTATTTCGATTACAGATGGTCAGATTTACTTGGAAACAAATCTTTTCAATTCTGGTATACGCCCGGCGATCGATGTTGGTCTATCTGTGTCGCGCGTAGGTGGAAATGCCCAAATCAAAGCAATGAAAAGCATTGCTTGAACATTGCGTTTGGATCTGGCGCAATACCGAGAATTAGAAGCATTTGCCAAATTCGGTTCAGACCTAGACAAAGCGACCTTATCCCAGCTGACTCGTGGTGAACGAATGGTTGAGATTCTAAAGCAAAATCAGTTTGTACCAATGGATGTGGCCAAGCAGATCAGTATAATCTTCGCAGGTGCAAATGGACATTTAGATGATATTCCAGCAGAAAAAGTGAGTGAATTTGAAAAAGGACTTTTCGATTACCTCGATGCGAACCATGCAACTGAATTGGATTCTATTACAACTGAAGGTCAAATTAGTGAAGATCTTGAAACGAAGTTGAATGAAGCCATTGCAGCTTTTAAAGGAGGCTTCACCGCTTAATAATGGCTAATCTGAAGGATATTCGTGACCGTATAAAATCTGTAAAAAACATTCAAAAGGTTACCAATGCAATGAAAATGGTGGCTGCGGCAAAAATGCGCCGAGCACAGGAAAGAATGGAAGAAGCTCGACCCTATGAAAACCGTTTAACAGACACAATAAATCATCTTCTTCCTGATGTGGATCGTGATCTCCTTGAACTTTTGGATATTCGTGAAATAAATAAGATTGGTTATGTGGTGGTTACTTCTGATCGAGGTATGGCTGGATCATTTAATACCAATGTTTTGAAAACAGCACAAAACGAAATTGACATCATCGGAAAAAACAAAGTGGATGTATTCTGTATTGGGAAAAAAGCAAGAGATCATTTTAAAAGACGGGATTATCATATCATCTCAAGTCAAGTAGATTTTTGGAATGAGCTAGAATACAGTAATGCAATCAGTATATGTGAAGGGATAATCAGTCATTTTACTAAAAAACATGTTGATGAGATTCATGTGGTATACAATGAGTTTGTCAATGTCGCGACCCAACATGTCCAGTCTGAAGTACTTTTGCCATTGGTATTTGATGAAGATGATAACCAGTATTCAGGCAAATTATATGAGCCAAACAAGGATGATATAATTAAAAGTCTCATCCCACGTCACCTAAATATTCAAATGTGGAAATACCTCTTGGAATCTTATGCTAGCGAACAGGCTGCACGAATGCTGGCTATGGAAAATGCGACAGAAAACGCTCATGAAATGATTAAAGATTTAACATTGGAATTCAATAAGGCTCGTCAAGCTGCTATTACTACAGAAATGCTGGAAATTGTCAGTGGCGCTGAAGCCTTACAAGGCTAACAAAGGAATTATTATGCCAATTGTTGGAAAAGTATCACAAATTATGGGAGCTGTTGTGGATGTTGTTTTTGAGGACAACCAACTGCCCGAAATTATGAATGCTCTAGAGATTGATCATGGTGAAGAAGGGAAATTAGTTTTGGAGACTGCCCAGCATTTGGGTGATAGTACCGTACGAACTGTTGCTATGGATTCTACCGATGGTCTCGTTCGCGGGAAAAAAGTGAGCGATACTGGAGAACCGATTTCTATGCCTGTTGGACCGGAAACACTTGGTCGTTTATTTGATGTTATCGGCAATACAATTGATGGAAAAAAGGAAATAAAGACCGCAAAACGAAATCCGATTCACCGCCCTGCACCTAAACATGAAGACCTAGCTACTTCAGCAGAAATGTTGGTGACAGGAATCAAAGTTGTTGATCTTATGGAACCTTACACCAAAGGTGGTAAAACAGGTTTGTTTGGTGGTGCCGGTGTAGGTAAGACCGTTTTGATCCAAGAGTTAATACGAAATATTGCAACAGAGCATGGTGGTTATTCTGTGTTTGCCGGAGTGGGTGAGCGTACGCGTGAAGGTAATGATCTATACCTAGAAATGAGTGAATCTGGTGTTATTGATAAAACCACCATGGTATTTGGCCAAATGAATGAACCTCCTGGAGCACGTCTTCGTGTGGCATTGAGTGGATTGGCAATGGCAGAATATTTTCGCGACGATGAAGGGAAAGATGTGCTTCTGTTTATTGATAATATTTTTCGTTTCACTCAGGCTGGATCAGAGGTATCTGCTTTATTGGGACGCATGCCTTCAGCAGTTGGATATCAACCAACACTATCTACAGAAATGGGTGACCTGCAGGAACGAATCACATCCACAAAGAAAGGATCTATTACATCTGTACAGGCGGTTTATGTCCCAGCTGACGATTTAACCGATCCAGCTCCAGCTACAGCGTTTGCCCATTTAGATGCGACATCAGTACTGGAACGAAAAATTGCTGAACTTGGTATCTATCCTGCCGTTGATCCATTGGCATCTACATCAAGGATTTTGGATCCTCGCGTTATTGGAGACCGCCATTATAACGTTGCTCGTAATGTACAGTCCGTTTTGCAGAAGTATAAAGACCTTCAGGATATTATAGCTATTTTGGGTATGGACGAGTTATCTGATGACGATAAGTTCACGGTTGCCCGTGCCCGCAAGATGCAAAAATTTATGAGTCAGCCTTTCTTTGTGGCGGAACAGTTCACTGGAAAAGAAGGACGTTATGTGAATTTGGAAGACACTGTATCCGGTTTTGAAGCTATTTTGAATGGTGAAGCAGATGAGTTGCATGAAAACATGTTCTCCTATGTTGGTTCCATTAATGAGGCGTTTGATAATGCCAAAAAAGATGAAGCATAAATGAGTTCCTTTCAACTTGAGATTGTAACACCAACAAAGCTTTTAGATGAAGGACAGGTGGAGCACGTTCGGTGCCCTGGCCTGGAT
>LULL01000420.1_pt1 | contig 12217 bp, 8 predicted proteins | sample 728161 | NCBI WGS metagenome assembly LULL01 (sample SAMN03860290, study PRJNA289734) | marine metagenome | biome: seawater column; feature: ocean; material: water; isolation source: Red Sea water column Station 149 - depth 500m | place: Saudi Arabia: Red Sea | collected 2011-10-15 | depth 500 m
ATTGTACCGGCCATTCGTTACACTGAACATGGACTTCGGCATGTAGATCAGTCTGTGGTAGAAGCCGCTCAGGGCATGGGATGCACCCCACGGCAGCTGCTGTGGCAAGTGCGTCTGCCGCTGGCAATTCCGGAAATTATGCTGGGACTCAATCAGACCATCATGTTTGCCCTTGCAATGCTGGTGATCGCGGCACTTGTAGGAACAAAAGGACTCGGCCTCTCAATTTACATCGCACTGAGCAAAGCGGATTTCGGACTTGGACTTGTGGCTGGTCTCGGTATGGCGCTGATTGCCATCATTGCGGACCGTATGCTGCAGGCCTTCAGTCAGAAACGAAGGCAGGCATTGGGACTGCGTTGATGTAAGTATCTTCACCTTATTTCAAATATTTTCTTGACTGTGGCTTAAAAGCTTACTACTTTAGCCTTTCGTTATGTTCGGAACCTTGTTGAATGCCCGCATCCACACTGTTTCCGTTTTCTTAATAATTAAAAAGGAGAACCCAATATGAAACTCAAAATAATTCCTTTTGCCATCTTATCTTCCTTGATATTAGCCTTAACAGGTACTGCGAATTCGGCGTCAATGGGGGATGTGAACGAGCCGATCAAGCTGGCAATCAACGAATGGACAGGTCAGCATATCTCCACACATGTTGCCGGACAGATTCTTCAAAAAGCCGGATACAAGGTGGAATACGTCACAGCCGGATATTATCCGCAAATGACCGCAATCAGGGACAACACCGTGACTGCCACCCTGGAAATCTGGAGTTCCAACATCGGTGAACATTACGCGCAGGCTGTGGATTCAGGTCAGGTGGAAGAACTGGGTGATCTGGGTCTGGTTCCGGTGGAGACATGGATGTACAACGATGCCGCCGGATCCGCATGTCCCGGACTGCCTGACTGGAAGGCCCTGAATGGATGTGCCGACAAGTTTGCTAAAGCTGATACCTTTCCTAATGGACGCTTACTGGATTATCCTGCTGACTGGGGAACAACCAACGTGGATCGTCTTAAAGGGCTGAAAGTGGATTTTGTTTCGGTTCCGGCCGGCAGTGAAGGCGCGTTGATCGCTGAAATCAAAGGTGCAGAAGCCCGCAAGGAACCGCTGCTGGTACAATTCTGGTCCCCCCACTGGGTTCATGCCGTTGCCAATCTGACCATTGTTTCCCTTCCGTCCTATCAGGCCGGATGCCACGATGACGCCTCTGTGGGTGTAAATCCGAACGCAACCTGGGACTGTGACTGGGAACGCGGCTACATCAAGAAGATGGCCTGGATCGGCATGAAAAACAAATGGCCTGCGGCGCATGCCATTCTGTCTGCATACACTCTGCGGAACCAAGACCAGATTCCAATGATGAATGCGATTGACCAGCAGGGCCGCAAAATTGAGGAAGTTGTGAAGGAGTGGGTCAATGCTAACGAAGCAACCTGGAAACCCTGGGTGGATGCTGCGACTAATTGATCTTACACCAGAGTATTTATTGAGACTTCCCTGATTTGATCCTGGATTTATAAACCAGATCAGAGACTCCCCCTCACCCCGACCCTCTCCCATTGGGAGAGGGGGGACCACGATGCCTGAGCGAAGTCGAAGGGGCGGTGGGTGAGGGAAAAATATAAACCAAAATCCCTGGATGAGTTTTGCTGTGCTCCTCCCTGAAAGACACAATGTAACTTTTTAATCACTATTTTCAGGCACATCTATACAGTACGCCAGCATCTTCTGATAAAACGGCAGGTGGTGTTCGTAGTACTCCCTGAAGCGGGGATTGCTTTGCACCACCTCAAGGCTGGCTTCAAGCGGTTTCGGAGTACGGGCTTCAAGCCCGGTTGAGGCCTCAACCGTAATGTGCCATTTCGCCCAATCCGTCCACTGCTCAGGCAGCCCCTTTTCCCAGGACAGAGAATCTTCCATAAACTCAAGTCCCAGCAAATCGCAGTAGCGACACATTATGTCCCCGGGGTTTGATTGCAGCTGGTCTGCGTCAATCACCAGCGGTGCCCAGTCAGGCTGTCTTTCAAGAATCCAGTTCAGATGCCAGTACTGGCTTTCCAATCCGACTTCCAGCAGGCTGAAATCAGTTTGTAATTTGGAGTAGGAGGCAATCGCTCTCGCCGGATGCCGAATTACAAAACTGTTATGGAATGAACCGAAAAACTCTTCGTTGTCGGCAAGCCTGTCCACAATGTAATAACTCATGTCCTTTATGTAAACCGGACCATGCGCTGCAACACTGTGAATAGCCTGCACCACTTCCTCGTAGGTTGATGGCCGTTTGGGATCAGGCATGAGGTGGTTTATCTTATGACCTTCCGTAACATAGTACATGTAGGAGAAAGGTTCATGAAAGGTCGCCAGATCACCACGCTCCATCATTACCCGCTCAATCACAGAGGACAGCGAACGGGGATGAGCCCATAGCGCATAAATGGGGAAGCTGTTCATTGCAAGCACTTATTGTAATTATGAGTAATTATTTAATTCTCCTGCTTTATGCCCCTCACCCACCGCAAGCGGTCCCCCCTCTCCCTTAGGGAGAGGGTTTTTATAAGAGAAGAAACGCGGTTCTCCCTCTCCCCGTGGGAGAGGGTTGGGGTGAGGGGTAGAGTCGAAGTGTTTCATTCTTGATTAATACCAAGAATATTTTCGCTTTAAACTTCAGAAAAGCTGGCCTCCAGGCCTTCTGCAATTGTATCCACATCATCCATGCTGAGACACAGGGGCGGCACAAACCTAAGCACGCTGCGATGAGGACCGGACTTGCTGAGGATCAGTCCGTGGTCCCTGGCAAGTTCAAACACAGCAGAAGTGCTCTCCGGATCAGGCTCTTTGGTTTTACGGTCTTTTACCAGCTCAATCGCCAGCATCAGCCCTCGACCCCGGACATCGCCAATCACAGGGAATTGCTCCTTTAAATCAACTAACCGTTCCAAAAGGGTTCCGCCGACCTCACGGGCGTTTTCCTGCAGTTTTTCTGATTTCATTACTTTCAGTGTTGCACGACCGGCAGCACACGATACCGGACTTGACCCGTAAGTGTGGAAGCAGAATTTTCCCGCCATCGATTCGCTGACATGCTTCTGCGCTACCACCGCGCCCAGCGGGTATCCGTTGCCGATGCCCTTGGCCATCACTACTATGTCCGGAATCACATCGTGTCCCTCAAAGGCCCAGAAATGGTCTCCGGTGCGTCCAAATCCGGACTGCACCTCATCCACTACGCAGACACCTCCGGAAGCACGCACCCGTTCAAATGTACCGGACAGGTAACCGTTTGGCATGGGGACGATTCCTCCGTATCCCTGTACCGGTTCGATGATTATCCCCGCCAATGAGCCGTTTGTTTCCAACTGGATCACTTGCTCAATATCATCCAGGTACGACTGTAAATCATCACCATGCACACCACGGTACATGTTTGGTTCTGCCACGAATTTGATTCCGGACAGCTGGGGGACATTGTGCCTGAAAGCGCTGATACCTGTCAGAGCCTGGGCCCCAAAGGTCGCACCATGGTAGGAAGAGCGAAGCGAAATGAAATCGATGTTACGAGTATGTGACCTTGCCATCAGCAAGGCAAGGTCAACGGCTTCCGCTCCGGAGTTGGTAAAATGCACAGTCCATTCGTATCCGGACGGCATGGTTGCCAGCAGTTCCTCAGCATAGTGGGCTGGCACAGGATGGTAAAACATGGTTGTGCAGTGCTGAAGTTCTCCGGCCTGTTCCGTCACTGCCCTTGTTACTTCCGGATTCGCGTGTCCCGCAGACACACAGACATTCATGGCCAGCAGGTCAATGTAGCGGTGGTCGTGTTCATCCCAAAGGTATTGTCCGGAACCCCGTTTGAAAATTTGCGGAGTCTGGTACGGAACAAAGGCCCTCTGAGTTGCTGAGTAGTATTTTTCCCGCCTGTCGACGATTGCCTCTGTATTCCAGTTCAACGGGAGTTGGTTTGAACTATCTTTCATGTTTTTTCACTGTTAATTGTTGTAGTGTTTTCATTTCTAATTTCTTGCAGCCGCCGCTCAATGAACTCATCCAGTTCCCCGCGGACACTCTCATCCATCGGAGGTGGTTCATATTCTTTAAGCAATTGCTTCCACTGACGATTGGCCCGTTCATGTTGCCATGTGGAGCCTTCGGCTGACCACTGCTCATAAGTACCGTTATCAGAAAGCTGCGCCCGGTAGTTGGCCGTTTCAAAGTGTTTCTGAGTGTGTGTGGCCCCCAGGTAATGACCGCCCGGTCCGATTTCATGGATAGCTGAGAGAGCCTGTGCTTCTTCGGAGAGGTCAATACCTTCAGTAAACTTGGCCAGAGCCCCGCAGCGGTCAGCGTCAATCACCGTTTTTTCATAGCCCATTGTCAGAAGTCCCTCAAGGCATCCTGTGGCGTGAATGATAAAGTTTACGCCTGCCAGAAAAGCTCCGGTGAGCTGCGTGGCACTTTCATAGGCAGCCTGTGAGTCCGGAACCTTTGACGATGTCAGCGCACCAACTGAATGAAATGGAACTTTCAGTCTGCGTGCCAGCGCTGAGGCTGCCATCTGGATCTGCATTCCTTCCGGAGTGCCGAAGGTAGGCGCACCTGTCTGCAGGCTGATCGGACTTGAGAAGGTGCCGAAAACACACGGTGCCCCAGGTCGTATCAGCTGTATCAGCGAAAGTCCTGCTAGTGCCTCGGCCAGCAGCTGTGCCAGTGTTCCGGCTACCGTTACAGGACTCATAGCTCCAGCCAGTATAAAAGGAGAAACCACTACCGCCTGGTTACTGCGTGCATAAACCTTGAGTGCGTCCAGCATTGTGCGGTCAAGCACAAGCGGCGCATTGGTGTTTACCACTGAGTACACACAGCAGTTTTCGCTGACAAAGTCACTTCCGAATACAATCCGTGCCATTTCCACAGTGTCTTCAGAACGTTCCCGGGCTGTTACCGCGCCCATGAACGGCTTGTCCCCCAAAGTAAGATGGGCATGAATCATTCTCAGGTGCCGTTCCGGAACAGGTACATCAAGAGGTTCCACCAGTACTCCTCCTGAATGGTGTACTGACGGCAGCATCTGATGAAGACGGACAAAGAGGCGGAAATCCTCAATTGTGCCGTAGCGTCTGCCCTGATCCATGTCATGAACAAAAGCAGGCCCGAAACTGGGGCAGAAGAGGCTCGTGTTTCCGCCTATGTGAACTGAACGCAGCGTGTTTCTGGCGTGCTGAATGAACTCAGAAGGCGCAGTGGCCTGTATGGTTTCCCTGCAGAATCCTGGCTCAAAACGCACTCGCTCTCCCTGAATGTCGCATCCTGCCTCCCGGAATATCTCCAGCACTTCCGGATCATTGCGGAATTCCATGCCTATCTCAGCAAGAATACGGTCCGCGTTATTTTCGATCAGATCAAGGTTTTCCTCGTCCAGCACCTCCAGTGGCGCAACTTTACGTGTCACGTAGGCAGGTCCGGAAAGACGCATGGAAACAGCCTTTTCCTCTCGTGCTTTGATACGGGCGTTCCTACCCTTGCGTCCGGGCTTTTGCTTTGTTTTTTCCATGTCCCTAATCATTTATCACGTAACTTGCTGTTGGCAGAATCATAAGGCGCTTCACTCAGCAGCCTTGCCGACCGTTCCTCTCCAAGCAGCCTTACCCGGATTTCTGAAGCTGCTCCAGGCAGACTGCCCCGAAAATAAGCCAGCGCAAGGCTCATTCCCGTGCGATGACCAAATGCTCCTGAAGTCACCAGCCCCGTCACTTCGCCGTCAACAATCACCGGCTGTCCGCCCTGGGCATCAGCGGTATCTGCTTCAACCGAAAGCAGTGCAATTCGCCATGGCTGCTGCTGTTCGCGCTTAAGCATTCCATCGCGGCCTGTAAATTCGCGATTATCGGTTACCACAAAGTCCTGCATTCCGGCTTCAAGTGGACTGCGTTCACTTGTCAAATCCAGCCCCCATGCCCTGTAACCCTTTTCAAGCCGCATCGAATTCATGGCATAAGCACCAAACAAAGTAACTCCATCCTGTTCCCCTTCATCCAGCAGCAAATCATAAACTTTAAGCATGGAGTCCATTGGCAGATGCAGTTCCCATCCCAACTCTCCAATGTATGATATCCTCAATGCTCGAATCATGGCTCCCCCCAGTTGGATGTTCCGGCAGGTAAGCCATGGGAACGCCTGATTATCAAGCTCCGCTGATGTAACACGCTGCAGCAAGTTTCGGGAGAGTGGACCCATAACCCCGAGCACACCATACTCATCTGAACGATCAAATACCTCAAGGTTGAAGTTGCGGGATCGATCAAGCAGAAGTTCAAAATCATGGCGTCTGGCCGCTGCGGCGCTGGTCAGGTAAAAGCTGTTTTCTTTCAGTTTGGTGACAGTGAATTCTGAAGCAATACCACCTGAAGGATACAGCACATGCAGCAGCCTGATCTGCCCGTTATTTCGTGGAGGAATATTTGCTCCCAGTGTTTCCAGCATCTTGTCGGCGTCCGGTCCTGTGACTTCAAACTTGCTGAAGGGAGAAATGTCGATAATTCCGACACCATCCCGCACTGCACGGCACTCTACCCCTACCGTATTATGCCAGCTTGGACGATAAAAGGTTTCCACTTCCATATCGGCTTCCGGATCGGACAGAAAATAGTTTGGACGTTCATATCCGTACACCGCGCCCATCACTGCTCCCTGCTGCAGTTGACGCTGATAAATAGGTGTAGTCTTTGACGGTCGTGCGGCAGGCCGCTCTTCTCCCGGATAATGAACACCAAACTGCAGCCCGAAACATTCGACTGCTTTTGCCAGACGATATTCCCGGTTTGTGTAATCGCCAAAACGCCGTGAATCTACAGCCAGCGCGTCCAGCGGCGGTTCTCCATCAACAATCCACTGCGCCATGAAGCATCCGGCCCCGCCTCCTTCCATCACTCCCATCGATGATCCTGTAAGCAGCCAGGCATTGGGCAGGCCGTAAGCCGGGCCGATCAGCGGATTCGCGTCAGGAGTGAAGGTTATGGGACCATTCACAATTCTTTTTATGCCGCCGTCTGCAAGAGCCGGAATCCTGGCCATGGACTTTGTTACAATGTGTTCAACACGCTCCATTTCCGGAGGCAGCAGTTCCATGCCGAATTCCTCGGGTACTTCGTCCACTGCCCAGGGAGTTGCATGCTTTTCATACGGGCCGACTATCAGGCCGTCACGTTCCTGGCGTACATACCAGCTTTCTTCCGGATCACGGATGATAGGCAGCTCGTTTTCCAGTTCAGCTACGGCAGGAATGCTGTCAATCAGAATATACTGGTGCAGCATGGGCACAACAGGCAAATCCACTCCCATCATAGTTCCGATTTCCCTGCACCATGTTCCGGCCGCGTTTACGATAACTTCTGCTTCTACACTTAATTCCGGAGTGTCTATCAGCCACATGCCGCCAGCAGTTCTCCGGATTTGCTGCACAGGACTCTGCCGAGCAATCTCCGCCGCGCGCGACCGCGCCCCAGCGGCCAGCGCCTGTGTTGCCTGGCTGGGATCAACATGCCCGTCAAGAGGTTCATATATCCCGCCAAGCAGGCCATCACCTGTTTCCGTCAGTGGATGAAGTTTTTTAAGCTCATCAGGTGTTATAATATCAAATTCGTAACCGGTGAATTGTCCCAGTCCTTTTACCTGCCGGAACTCGTCCATGCGGGTATGACTGCGGGTGATGCGAAGCGCCCCGCAGGGATGGAATCCAACAGGAACGCCTGTATCTTTCTCAAGCTCTCGGCTGTAAAGAGTGACACTGTGTGCTCTCAGCCACTGGATGGTGGGGTTGTGCGCGAAATGAGTGCATAATCCTGCGGCGTGCCAGGTAGAACCCGCTGTCAGTTCGTTTTTCTCCAGCAGTATTGTATCAGTACGCCCAAGTAATGCCAGGTGGTACAGCAGCGACACTCCCATGATCCCGCCACCGATCACGGCAATTTCAACCTGTTTTTGCATCCTGTTATCCCCGCATCAGCTTCCCGCCCGGATCATAGGGAGCATCCAGCAAAGGACGGGCGTCATAATACGTTCCAGCTACAAGAATCCGGTATGAGTGATCACAAAGATCTGACAGAGTCTGTCCCTGTTCGCATTCCACATTTCCCATCGTTAATGCCAATCCGGTTCGCGGGCCCAGTCCTCCGGATGTTGTAAGGCCCACAATTCTGTCTCCCCGATAAATCGGTTCATCATGCAGCAGCAGCGGAGTCTGCCCGTCCTCAGTAATCAGTTCAAACAGCACCCGCCTACGCCTGATTCCGCTTTTGTTCAGCATTGCCAGAATATTTCCACCTGTGAATATTTCAAAGCGTCCTGAATCAACAGCAAATTCAAGCCCTGCTTCCAATGGATTGTCGTGTGTGCCGATGTCATGTCCCCAGTGCACAAAGTTTTTCTCCAGTCGGCAGCCGTCAAGACAGAACATTCCGGCATGTATCATTGATGTTTCAGAATCCGCATCCAGCAGGCTCTGGTAGAGCTTAGGGGCTGATTCCACAGTGCAGGAGATTTCGAAGCCCAGTTCTCCTGCGTAAGAAAGTCGAGTAACACGGGCGAAAGTCATGCCCACGTCAACCTCCCTTGATGCAGCAAAAGGAAATGCTACGGCAGAAAGATCAGTGTCAGACAGTGATTGAAGAAGGGTGCGGGACTCCGATCCGTTCAAGGCCAGCACTGCTTCAGCGGAAGTTACATCCACTACTCCGGCTGAAAAACCCTTGATCGCCTCCTGCAGAAAAGCGAAATCCTTTTCACGCGTTGCCGCGCCTGTGGTGATACGGAAGCGTGTTTCTTCCAGGCGCACCACAGTGGCTTCTATTTCAATGCCTCCATGTGAATTGAGCATCAGCGTATAAACAGCCTTGTTTAACGGAAGATCCATCTCCTTTGTTGACAGCATCTGCATTGCCTGCAATGCTCCGGGTCCTGCAATTTCAAATTTGCTGAAGGGGCTCAGGTCAAACATCGCGCAGCTGTTTGTCATGCACTCAGCTTCACGCACTGCTATCGGCCACCAGGGCTGCGGTCCGAATGTGTGAACAAGTTTTTTTTCATCTTCAGATTGAGCAACCCACAGCGGACGCTCCCCCCCCGCCATAACCCCGAAGACTGCGCCCTGTTTTGACAGGGAGTCATGCAGCACAGTGCGTTTTAATCCACGGGCGGTGCACAGCTGTTTGAAAGGCCAGTGCATGGCCATCAGGTTGGCAACAGATTCCTGCATGCGGTCACGCAGTACGGCGGGTGTTGAATGATGCCGATCCAGTCTGGCCACATTTACCCCCCAAAGGTCAAATGAGGGCCTGCCATCAACAATCCATTCCGCCATTGCCCTGCCGGCCCCCGCCGAAGACACTATGCCCAGAGAGTTGAAACCAGCTGCAATTAAGTACCCCGGAACCCCGGGGACAGGTCCCATCAGTTGCAGCGTGTCCGGAGTGAAGCTCTCGGGGCCATTCATGAAGTGCCGGATTCCCAGCCTTTCAAAAACGGGCAGTCGATTCAGTCCGGCATTCATGAACGGTTCAAACTGTTCCCAGTCTTCAGGTAGTTCCACAAAAGGACTGCTTATTATTGAACCTCGCGGATCCAGCACTTTTGCGTCAGGTTCGAAACCTCCAAGCACAAGACTTCCCCCCCTGCCCATGATGTAGATCCCGGACTCAAGGTCACGTGTGACGGGGAACGGTTCCGGAACCAGAACTGTCTGTTCGGTCACTACATACATGTGCTCCACGGGCTGATTTGCTGCGGGAACGCCAATCATCCTGCCCAGATTGGGCGCCCAGGCCCCGGCGCAGTTAACCAGTATCTCGCATTGCAGAGAAGAACCTTCTGCCAAAGAGACATCAAAACCTGATTTTAAGCGCTTTACTGAAATCACCTCTGCTTCTTCACGTATTTTCACTCCATGACTCCGGGCCGCTTTTGCATAGGCCATGCAGACATCCACCGGATTAGCCTGTCCGTCCTGCTCCAGCCACATTCCACCTGCAAGGTCATCAGTCCGTGTGCCTGGAAGATGTTGTTTAACTTCTTCAGGAGTCAGCATTTCCACTTTCATTTTCATGTAGAGTCCCATGGCTGCGATTCGCCGCAGTTCTGCCATACGCTCTTCCGAAGTGGTCAGCCAGAGACCGCCTGTCTGCTGGTAACCGGTGGACTGTCCTGTTTCGGCTTCCAGCTTTTTAAACAGTTCCGGGGCATAAGAGGCAAGACGGGTCAAGTTCAGTGTGGCGCGCAGCGGACCGATTATTCCTGCTGCATGCCAGGAGGTGCCGCTGGTCAGCTGGTGACGCTCCAGAACAAGCACCTCTGATGCACCCATAGCTCCCAGGTGATATGCTGTGCTGAGACCTATGGCCCCTCCCCCGACTATAATGATCCTGGCGCTGTCCATAAAATTAATATGCTGTTTGGTTACAAAACTGGATATTTTATAGAACAGTTCACTCTGAAATACAAGAAGATCGATACATTGAAGAATTGGAGGCAAGCAGAACAAACAATATTATTCGTTGTCATTCCGGGCGGAGCTTAGCGAAGATCATCCAGGGAGGTTGGTTTATATCATCCCCTCACCCACCGCACCTTAGACTTCGCTCAGGCATCGCGGTCCCCCCTCTCCCACAGAGAGAGGGCTGGGATGAGGGCAGCGGTAACCCTCTCCCATGGGGTGAGGGTTATAGAAAGAGAAGTTAAGAAGTCTCCCTCTACCTTGGGGAGAGGGCCGGGGTGAGAGGTTGATCCGCGTGATCCGTGGCCCCGTTGGATCAGGCCAAATCCTTCCTGCGGATGGGCAGCCGCCGCACGCGCCTGCCCGTGGCGGCAAAGACCGCGTTGGCCACCGCCGGGCCGATCAGCGGGGTTCCGGCCTCGCCCAGCCCGCCCGGCACCTCGTGGTTCTGCATGAGATGCACGTTGATCTCCGGCGTATCCTTGAGCTTGAGCATCGGGTAGTCGTCGAAGTTGCCCTGCACAATCTTCCCGTCCTGCACGTTGATCTCCCCCTTGAGCGTAGCGGTCAGCCCGTAGAGGATGCCGCCCTCCAGTTGCTGTCTGGCGATGTGCGGGTTGAAGACCTGCCCGCAGTCCGCCACGCAAGTGACCTTGTGGACCGTGACCTTGCCGCGCTGGCTCACCGAAACCTCGGCCACCTGCGCCTGAAACGTTTCAAGGTAGTCCGTGTAGGCCATGCCCTGAAAGCGTCCCTCCGGAACTTTGCCCCAGCCCGCAAGCTCGGCGGCGCGTTCCAGCACCGCCAATGCTCTTGAGTTGTGGCTCAGCAGATTTCTTCTAAGTTCAAAGGGATCATGGTCTCCGGCATGGGCCACTTCATCGAGACCGCTCTCAAGTGCAAAGAGGTTGTGAGAGGTACCAATTGAACGCCAGGCGCCCGTGGGGGCTTGAATGTCGGAAGGCACAAAATCCACCTGAAGGTTGGGAATGGCATAAGCCTTCGACAAATCGGGGGTACGGTTTGGCAAGTTGTAGCCATCAAACATGCCAATGGTAACCACCCAGTCATACCCGTTTTCTTCAAGCCAAGGAGGCGGCATCTGCCAGCGTCGGCTGACGGCAGGCCCAACAAGTTTGACGTTCAACCCATCAGGCATTCCCCTGGAGTTCAACCCAAACCGCATGCTGACCAAAAACGGAGGCCGATAGAAGTCATGCCGTGTGTCCTCCTCGCGGGTCCACGTAACCTTGACAGGCCTGCCCAGCACCTTGGAGGCCACAAGCGGAGCAAGAAGGAAATCATACTCCACTTTTCGTCCAAAACCTCCGCCAAGGTAGGTGGTGTGGACCTTGATCATCTCCGGAGACAGCTCCGTCACTCCCATAGCCATCATCGTGGCAAAATCAGACGATTGAGTGGGAGCCCAGACCTCGCATCCTTCCGTAGTCACGCTGGCGGTGGCACAAAGCGGTTCCATGGTAGCATGGGCCTGCATTGGGGATTCGTACTCCAGTTCCAGCACCTGAGCAGCCACAGCCAACTCCTGAGGAGCCAATTGCAGAAGCTGCACCAGAGCCAGTTGCTGAAGAAGCGCCGGCACCTATTGAAGAAGCCGTGGCCCCTGCTGCTGAAGCTGCACCTGAAGAAGCTAAGGATGATGGAGCAGGTGAGCAGAAATCAGCTGAAGAGTTACTAAGCGAATTTGAAAAAATGTTAGGATAATAT
>LULL01000422.1_pt1 | contig 12211 bp, 17 predicted proteins | sample 728161 | NCBI WGS metagenome assembly LULL01 (sample SAMN03860290, study PRJNA289734) | marine metagenome | biome: seawater column; feature: ocean; material: water; isolation source: Red Sea water column Station 149 - depth 500m | place: Saudi Arabia: Red Sea | collected 2011-10-15 | depth 500 m
GCATAGGATTAGGCTCTAGCTCATCCTGCATTTCTTCGGATGGTGTTTTTTCTGGCTGATAAATGAATTTTGCAGAGCAGTATTCACATACCGCTTCATTATTTTCATCTACTGTATAATAAACAATAGGGTGGTCATCTGCACAAGAAAATGTTTTTGTATGAATTATTTTAGGTTTCATTGTGTCTTCTGCTAATGTGTCGTTATATCAAGTTTCAACAAACCCTTTTTAACTATAACTGCCATACCAACAATATCCATAGCTTTTATACCACCATTTTCATGATATATCTTAGTGGCTTCAAAATTATTCTTTAAGTTCTTCATTCTACCCTTCTCATTGAATACTAGAAAGTCTCCATTTTTTAACGTTATTACTTGAATGTCTCTACCGACCATCTTCTGAAGTTTATTTAAACTAGGAGGATAATCATCAATAAATTTCAACACTATATATTTCTATGTGTTCCATTACAAAAAGGTTGGTTGGATGTAGACTTGCATCCACAAAAAAACATTTTTTTAGTTTCCGTTGCTTTGTAAGATACAGGACTGAATGACGTTACTTTATGCGAGCCATCACAAAACGGCTGTTTATTGCTCCTTCCGCACCAGCACCAGTAATAATCTTTTCCCTTCTCTACTTCAATTGGATAGGGCATTTTTTGGGCAATAATAAGTTTATCATTCATTGTAATCCTTTTACTCAATGTAATTGGATATAACCTTTGCTTCTATGATTATGAATATTATCTTATAAAAATGAGGCAATTGCATGTTAGTTATTTTTTTTTGATAAAATATTTTTTTAAACTCCACCTAACAAGAAAAAAAGAATTGCGATTAATAAAATTATAGAAAGAGCTATTGCCCCTCCAGAGCTACCCGTACCGGATGTTTGTAAATCCATTGCTAATACTTGTGAAATCATAATGGAATAACTCTAGCACCAACCATGAGGAATGTTGAGGGGAAATCCTGGTATATTGGAGAAGGAAAAGTAAGATAATTTTTGTAATGATTTCATATTATTAATGACAACTAACGTTATATTTTTTCAGACGCCAATAATTATAAGGCCAAGGCGTTAAGAAACCAGCTAACAACATTAAAGGAACTACCCACCATACAAGCTTAGCCTCTCCTACTATAATCCAATCAACTGCATTCATAGCTATTTCCATTGAAATCATGGAGATAAAACTCATACCTATTGCAGTTCTAAAAGCTAACGAAATAGCCATCTGCCTGGAGAGAACCAATGTTTCCAAAATTATACTAGTAATTAAGCCATTAATAATAGCTAAGATCATAATAGATAATGTTGGCCAGGGAATTTGTGTTAATTGGAAAAACAATATGGTTCCAAAATCTCCTATGGAACAACCAAGTAAACACCAAGCAGTGTTTTTAGCACTTCGTTTCCATGTATGTCTACATTGCCAATGAAATTTTGGTTTAGGTTTGTGACTGTCGACTGTTGCTGTACGATCCATATTTAATATATAGTTATTATATTTTAGAATATATGCTTTTAAGAACATTTTTCACTATCTTTATATCTCTACACTTTCAGTCAGCTTTGGCAGTGACAATGGATTTTAACATTGAACAAGGTAAAGAATTATATGTTGAAAATTGTATTACTTGTCATATGGAAAATTTGAGTGGTCACCCTAAATGGAAAAGTGAGCTAGATGAAGAAGGTCAACGTCAAGCCCCGCCTCTTAATGGAACTGGGCATACTTGGCATCATTCACCTACGCAATTATTTCATATAATTAGATATGGTTTTAAAAAAATTGATCCCAATTACAAAGGCAAAATGATTGGAAATGAAAACTTAACAGATGATGAGATTTGGTCGATACTTGAATATATTAAAAGTATGTGGCCAGAAAATATTAGAACCAAATACGACTCTCGCTTTAGTGAATAAGCCTAGTAATCCACTCTACCACCAACCACGAGGGATGTAATGAGTAATTGTTACGCATATTCTTACTAATTATTGTTTTTTAAAAAAACGATCTTGAAAATTATCAATGCAGTCAAGTACATTATAACTACTAAAAACGTTACTATAGTGTAGCCAAAATGCATTAACAGCAAGATTGAAAGAATTGAACCAATTACCGAGGCACATCCATTAATTCCCCAAGCCCATGGAATACCTTGCTCAAAACTTTTTTTTATCCAAGTTAAGCCCAAGGGAAAGGGCATTCCCATAAAAAAAGATAGCGGTGCAATTGCTAAAAAAGATATAAATAATTTTAGAGTCCAGTTTAAAGAAAAGGATCTTTCAAAAATAGGTGTCAGAAAAAAAACATGAGTGGTTAGCATGACTATAAGTCCTATAATTGCAACATCGATAGCGTGAAAAGAAGTTTTAGTTTTTTGCATTTTTAAATTCAGCTTTTTTGAATATAGTGAACCAATTCCAGCAAAGAACAGTAAAGTCACAAGGATGAAGGCAATGGCATAAAGTGGAAAACCAAAAAATAAAATAAAACGCTGAATCAACATTATTTCTATAAACATGAAAGACAGACCTATAAGGAAAAAATAGCTTACAATATTTTTTTTTGAGCGGGTTGTATTTAATCCACTATAAGACTTAAGAGGAAGTAAAATAAATAGTAAACTAAACATGAAAGCAATAAAAAATGTAGCAACAAGTATTATGTATCCCCAATCAATCATTGAAACTGTTCCTTGGGATCGCAGTTGCATTAACTCAGGAAAAGAAGACCATTTGAAAAAATTAAAAAAGAAGGGCTGGTCGTCCCTCGAAGGTTTAATATTAAACTTATAATTTCTTTCATAATTTTTCCTGTCATCAGTTAACAGGTGTGTAACACCCTCATAAAAGAAGGGTTTAGATAATAAATTGAAGCGGTTAATTTCACTTTTATCTACTCCAGGATAGTAAATGATATCGAATGAACGATTCTTACAAAATAACTTTAAAATATTAATATCTTGTGGGGTAAAAGGATTTTTCTTAACTACCATCGTGACAGTTTTCCAACTCCTAATCATCAAAATATTATGTTCAGGAAATTCTATGTTTTGCTCCTTTAGGGATTGTATAACAGTAGAAAAAAGCTTCAATGAAGTACGTGGTGGAATTTTGGTCCAATTTGTAATCGATAATATACCGTTGTGTTTAAGTTTCTGCATGTAACTCTCTATTGCTTCCACTGTGTAAAGGTGTGAGACATTAAAAGAGCCTAATCCAATATAGGAGCTTGAATAAGATTCCAGCGGAGGTATTTGTATTAAATCATATAATTCTTGAGAATGTTTTAAAAAATTTCTCGCTTCACCAATATGGATTTTAATCTTAGGTAAATCATAAATTTTACCTACATAGCTATTATATTCTTCTTGAAGTAGACCAACTATTTGCGAATTAATTTCTACCGCATCAATTTTCTTGGAATCAAAGTATAATGATTGCATAATATTTTTGCCTCCTCCCAGACCTACTATGAAAACATTAGGATTTTTTATTAAGTAATAAGGCAAAGCATCAGTCATATAATTTAGATAGTCAATTTCACTAAAGTCATTGTTGAAATTATTGATTGCTGATAGTGAATCACCATCTCTGAACATTGCCATTTGTTCTGGCAACTCGCTTTGATTTTTAATACTTAAACCAGGAGCATAGCGCAGTGGAATCTCTTTTGTTTCAACTACTGTTATAAAACCGCGTGGGCTAGAGACTTCTTTGATAATTTTATTGCCAGGAATTTGTAGAATTTTACTCAAAGGTTTGTATTTTGTAATATCAATACTAGTCAAACCATTGGGTAAGCCATATGCAATTAATACGCCAAAAGATACGGTTAAAATACCTAAAAAAAATTTATAACGGACTATCGGCAAGTTGATAGCAAAAACAATAAATCCAAGAAGAAAAACAACACGCAAACAGTTTTGTGGTTCAATAGCAAAAAGAGAGAAAATAATAAGAATAACACCTATGGCTGAACCGATTAAATCATAGAAATAAATCTCTTCAAGTTTATTACTATATGCGACAAATACTAATCCTACGTAAGTTGCCGCACAAAAGAATGGAATCATTAGTATTAAGTAATTCATACTAAGATACACAAATTGAAAGCCTGACCAAGGAAGTTCAAGGGGATTAAAAGGAATTTTTTGAATCAAAAAAAAACAAAGAATTGAAGCGATAGAAAAACAAAGAGCTATAAACCACAATGAATATTCAAGTCTTTGCAAAAACCATTGCTTAGTTAAAACTAAGAATGAACCGCTTGCACCAAACCCAAGCAAAGCCAGACTGATAATCATATAGGCAAAATGATGCCACTGCACGATGGACATTAAACGCATTAGTAGCAGCTCATAACCGATCGCAGCACCAGCGATAATGGAGACAGATAATAAGTGCAATTTAATGACCTCCTGTTAAAGGCACAAAACGAACGGATAGAATTTGATAAAGTAGCAAGTCACCGTTTATTTTTTTTTCTATTAAAACAAGCTCTTGAGAAGTATAAGGATTGCCTACTGGAATAACCATTTTTCCGCCAGGGCGTAACTGTTTAATTAATGGTTCAGGTATGTGACTTACAGCTGCAGTAACAATGATTGCATCATAGGGAGCATATTCCCCCCAACCGTAATAACCATCGCCAATCAATAACTTTATTCCTGGATATAATTGATCTAATACCTTAGATGTTCTTTCAATCAGTTCTGGAATAATCTCAACAGAATATACTTTAGTTCCCATTTCAGCCAGCACTGCTGCTTGGTAACCTGAACCAGTACCTATTTCTAAAACAGAATTGTCCTTTTTTACATTTAATAATTCAGTCATTAGAGCAACAATAAACGGCTGAGATATGGTTTGACCGAAACCTATAGGCACAGGACGATCTTTATAGGCATGTTTTATTTCTTTTTTAGGAACAAACAAATGCCGAGGAACTTTTTTTAAAACTTTTATTAGATTTTCGGAAATTTCAAAATTATTATTTCCATAAATTAAAGAATGCTTCAATATTGTATCAACCATCTTTCCACGTTGTTTCTGAAAGTCCTCTTTAGATAATGCTGAAAGAGTCAAATTGCAGAACAGTAAAAAAATAATTATTGGTACATTGGTAAAAATTTTTTTCATCAATTCATCCTACCACCATTCCCGCAAAGCTATAAGAGGGGAATTTTAGGTTAACACATGGTACATCAGAGGATATAGTTCTATAAGTGAAGTAAAAGGAATAATGATGAAAAAATATTTTGAAAAAAAATTTGGTGAAGGAACAGCATTTGACCTCGATTATGGTAAATTGCTGATTATTGCTTTATTGATTTATATTGCATTTTTTAAATAAGTCGTCTCTTTTAAGAGAGGCGTTTGTGCAGAATAGTTATATGAATTTGTTAAATATTTTTTTTAGAATTTTGTTTAAAAAAAATAAAATTAAAAAAGATGAGACAATAATAATTAAAGCTATGCTAGCACCAGACATACCATTGTCAGTATAGCAAACTGCACAGGCTAAACCTGGCAAAGGGACTATTACAACTAGAATAGCAATAAATAATTTGTACAATCGATTAAGCATTATATAATATTATTTAATAGAATAGTTGTAAAAATCAAGAATTGAAATTTATTTTTTAATACCCATATTAATATAGCGAACATGCCATTGTGGGTGTTTGCAAAAGTAACTTGCTATTAAAGGAGTGAAAAATGACAAGAGACCTTTCTATATGGAACTCGTTAAGACCTTTTTCCATTGGATTTAATTCTCTCTTCGATGAGTTTGACCGCATGTTGGACTCTTCAGAATTTGTTTCAAATTATCCACCTTACAATATTAATCAAGTGAAAGACAACGATTATAAAATCGAAGTCGCCCTTGCTGGTTTTGATAAGAAGGATATTGCAGTTGAAGCTAAAGACAATACTTTAACTATCAGAAGCAAAAGAGAAGACAAAACCAATGACGAAGTTGATGGGGTTGTTCATAGAGGTATCGCTCGAAGACAGTTTGTACGTTCCTTTGCTCTTGGTGATAACATCAAGGTAAAAGATGCACAGCTTAAAAACGGTTTACTAACTGTAGACCTTGAAAGAGAAATACCTGAAGAAGAAAAACCTCGTTTAATCGAAGTTCATTAAAAAAAGAAAGGGGAGTTTGAAAGCTCCCCCTTTCTTAAAATTTATTATATTCCATTCCCCCCAAAGGTTAAGAGGGGAATAACAATTTATACAAAATAATAAATATAATTTTTTTCACAACTATCTCTTTAATACCATTCTAAAAAGTCCAATGAAAATCAAGAAGATGGAACGAAGCCTAAATATGCTTACAATTGAGCCAGCCACATAGGTGAGTGCGGCAGCTCTTAAAACTGACTTACACTGCTCCAAGTTTTCTATTGGTACATATTTTTTGAGAATGGGCAGTGCCCGTTTAAAACTAGCATCAAACTCCACGGGTAATGTCACTAAGTGAATGAGTGCGTTCGTTGATAAACAGCCAAGAGCAATAAACGCACAAATCAATGTGAAGGCGGGACTTTTCGTTGCGGCAAAGATTGAAGGAATGCCGACAATCAAAACTACTGACCCAATCTTTTGGAAGATGTGTGTCTTCTCAATTAGTGTTTGACGCCATTTTAGGGGAGCATAGTTTTCTTTATCCTGCAATGCATGACCGATTTCATGGCAGACAATTGAAATACTTGTGATACTTTTTTTATCCAAACGGTCTTTAACAATGCAAACTCTTTTTTCACTAGGGTCATAGTGGTCCCCTTTTTTAACAGACTCAATTTCAACATTCTTAAGTTCATTTTGAGCAATAATCTTCTTCCCAAATTCTTGTCCTGTAAACGGCATGTCAGACAAATGTTTATCATTTTTTCTAAAAGTATATTGAACCCATAAGTTGGGGGCAAACAAAGCCAAAAATGGTAAGGCATACATAATTAATTTTACCATTAATTTTATTTATACCACCATTCCCCCAAAGATTAAGAGGGTTATTTTTAGGTTAACACATGGTTTTATTGGGGGTGTGGTTAAGTGTATGAGTAAAAAACTTGAAGGATTATTTAGTTTGAGAATCTTTTAAATACGGTAATTTTTCACGAACGAGTTCAATTTTTTTGGTATCTATTTCAGCAATAATTAACCCTTCTTTTTTTTTAGCATTACATATATCCAAACCATCTGGGCCAATAATTTTACTTTCTCCCAAAAAATTAATTTTGTTTAATCTTCCAGTATAATTTGCGTAAACAACAAACACCCCATTTTCAAAAGCTCTGCTTCTTGCTATATATCGAGAGGCAGCTGGCCAAAGCGAAGATTGGGCTGTTGGTGCGATAATTAATTTGGCTCCCTTTAAAGCAGCTTTTCTAATAAGCTCGGGAAATTCTAATTCATAACAAATAACTATTGCTGTTTTAATTCCCTTAAATCTAATTAATGAATCTTTTTTTCCTTTATTAAACATTTTGTTTTCATTCGAAGTAGGAGGTAAATATTTTTTACGATGATTGATTAGTGATTTACCCTTATTACTAATAAGTTGAACGGAATTATAAATTTTTTTCTTATAGGATTCTGGATAGCCATATAAGATAGCTGTTGAATATTTTTTACTTATACTAACTATGCTTTTTGAAAAATTACCATTTTTAGGTTCTCTTAAACTTTTTATTTTTTTTTGATTACCATATCCTGATGAAAATAATTCAGGACAAATAACTAGGTCTAAGTTTCGATATTTTGCTAGATATTTTTCTAATTTAATGATTTTTTTTGATGGTAATTCGTTTGTAATTTTGTATTGAAATACACCTATCTTAACCTTCATATAAATACTTATACCACCATTCCCCCAAAGGTTAAAAGAGAGGAATGTTGAGGGGAAAGTAGATACTATCCTTTAAAGTCTGGAATATCAAGTTGAGGAGGCTTAATACCTGCTTGGGATAACATGTTGTGTACTTGACCGCGATGATGAGTTTGATGATTAAACAGAGTCATGAGGATGAAGTTGATAGTATAGGTGTGCACTGTTGTATCAAAACTTTTATAAGTAATTTCCGTGTTAATATTTTCCACCGATAGATTATTAACTAAATCAACCAAGTGCTCATCTTTTTTCATTCGTGCCTCTTCTAAATCATCAATATTATCATGAAGGATTTGATCCATACTTCTGATGTTATGGTCTTTTCCCTCAATGCGTGAAATGTATAAATTATCTACAACTAACAAATGGTTTAGCGTACCGTGAATGGAGGTAAAAAATGCTTTTCTGTCTTTTTTGTATTCACTTTCATCTAATTTCTTACAAGATGAGAAGATCTTCGTATTTGCCCATGCATTAAAATCGGCGAGTAACTGAAAATTTTTAATAATTGTCATTGAGATATCATTCTAACATCAGCCACGAGGAATGTTGAGTGGTTAATTATATAATTATTTAAGAGTATAGTTGTTAAGATTTTTTTTCTTGCAGAATAATAAGACTCTCTTTAGTAATTTTTGCTGCACTATATACAACAAGTAAGCCGATCATAGTTCCTACAATCAAGTCTGGCCAGTTTGTCCCTGTTCTCATAATTAACAAACCTGCTATTATAATTAAAAGATTGCCTAATGCATCATTTCTACAGCAAATATAAGCGCTTTTAAGATTCACATCTTTGTTCTTGTAGGTTAGCAATAAAAGTGTTGAAAGTATATTGCCAATGAGAGCTATAGCACCAATCAAAGTAATGGGAATATGATGCGGTACTTGTCCAGTAATGAAGTTGTTGCCAACATGATATAGTGTTAGAAAACCAAACGCCATCCATATTGCACATTTCACTAGTGCTAATTTTGCCTTAGCAAGCTTGCTGGCTGTTATTAGAAAAATAGATGAACCTAAAATAATTGCGTCTCCTAAGTTGTGGGCACTATCTCCTATTAATGAAGCTGATTGTACCAGAAAGCCGTAATAAATTTCTGCTGCAAACAGAACAAAATTAATTACAAAACATATAATCAAGGCGTTTCGTTGACAAGCAAGACAATCTTCAATTTTATCACATTCGTCGTCAAGACAGATGCGGATATTATATTTGGCCATTATTATTAATTATCATCTATGCAGAGAAATGTTGAGGGTAAATCCATCGCTATTCCCGCAAAGCTATAAGAGGGTTGTTATTAGGCATAAGCAATCCACAAACTAGTTAATATTATTGGATTATATTGGTTAAATCGGTTTTCTTTCATTACTTTTTCAGGAAATGTATAATGAGATAAGAGAATGTTGGAAAAATTATTAATAATTTGTTGTTATTTTGATTACCATCCCAAAACCAGATTGGTGGATGTTAAAATGGGGTTTGGACCTTCAGGCAAGATTGAAAAGGTTGAGTGTCAAATTTGTAAGAAAGTTTACATTCGTGACAATAAAGGCATCAATCTAAAAATAGTTCTGATAGTCATTTTACTGTTTTTTCTATTTATGTTGCTCTTTTAGTGTGGATAAAATTATTCTTAGCCCAGTAAACCCTATATTTCTTGGGAATTATTTTTCTCTATAATGCTTGTGGTTAATTCAAAAGAGCATACGCTTACTAATGAAGATAGGAGGGTATTATTGATACCGCCAGTTGTCTGATGGGTGGTGGCCACAACCAACATAATTTTAAACAATAGAGCAGACCTGTTTCACAGGCCTCGCATTAGGTGATGAGCCGAAATATACCCCAATCAACACGACGTGTTATTGGGGTTTTTTATTTTTTATAGGGCTTCAATTTCTCCAATACTTTTATCGTGCAATCAATGATGTCATTAATGCACTGGGCTACTATATCTTCTTTTCTAGAAGTATTGGCCTTGTTTTTAGTCTTCTTTTTGGTTTTCTTCTTTTTAGCAGCCATAAGTTTTCTCTATCACTATGCAGATACTTAATCCATAAATAAAAGTTTTCCGAGGCATACAAGGACGTGCCCGCGGCGATTATCAACAGGGGGAGTAACATGAAAATGAAGATACGCCCAAGCCATGCCACGTTGACAATTGATTCATAAAAACTGAATCAAGCATAATCGTGATGTAATTAAGGTCATATTATGGAGAGGAATACGCAGCACTAACTTCGCTTGAAAAATTTTATAGCCAGTACGTAAATAACAATGTTAGTGAGGATAAGTAGAAAACCTAAATAAAATTGCAATTCAGCAGTGAGATTATCAGGATAGACTATAGGTATTAAATAATGTTCAATAAAACTACTTGAATAACTTTTCATACCAGCCTTTCTTAAAAACCAATTTTCTAAATATGTTAATGGACAGATAGAATGAGATAATTCAATATATGCTCCATAAATAACAGAAGGAATATGAATAAAAGCAATTTTTTTTGATGTAAAAAGCAACAATGCTCCAAATATAACAAAAGCTATAAAAGCAAAGTGGATTGCAAGTGTTAAATTGGCACCTAAACTATAGTACATTTCTAGTATCCCACCATTATACAGTTAAAATCCATTTGTTTTGGAGCTTTGCCAACAATACCTTTTAAGTTCCAAGTGATACATTTCATAGATGAGAAACTATACCACCATTCCCCCAAAGGCTAAAAAAGGAATATTGGAACTTAAAATCATAACAATTAATTATGTAGTCCCAAAAAAATTTGGCAAATCTACAATTGAATTAATTCGAAAATCTGGTTGAACATAGGAATCTGATTCATCTGTTTGTTGATATTTTCCAGTCTTGACTTGAATTGTAGTTATGTTGTTATTTTTAGCTCCTGCAATATCAGCAAGAATATCATCCCCTATCATAATGACCTCATTATTTGATAAACTCATATCTTGTAAGACTAATTTAAAGAAATTCTTTTCTGGTTTACCTAGTACAACAGCCTTTTTTGAAGAAGCATATTCTAATGCTTGTACAAAAGGACCTAAATCTAAAGTTAGTTTACCTTCTCTTCTACAGTACTTGTTTTTATGAAGGGCTATGAGGATAGCATCTTTTTCTGAAATTAACTGGAATGCTTTATTAAGTCTCTCCCAGTTAAATTTTTTATATATATCACCTAATATTACTGCTTCTGGATTATTTTCATCAAAAACAACATTCTCAAAATCTGTTTGTAAAGACTGATTTGCTAATAAACAAATTCTTGAAATTCCTTTTTGCTTAAGGAAATTGTTAGCAGCGATAACTGGAGAAAAAATGTCAGATTCAACTGTAGGCAAATTAAATCTTTTTAGTTTTTCCATAATTAATTTTCTGGGTATTGTGGTTGTATTTGTAAGGTATTTTATCTTTAGGTTCTGTGATTGCAAATCATTGATAGTTTCAACAGCCCCGTCAATTAGCTCTTCCCCAACGTATACAACGCCCTCTAAATCTAAAAGTAACCCTCTAATATTCTTTAAAGAAATCATTTACATTATTTTATATATACTTTTATTTTTTGTAAGGCTTCAATTTCTCTAATACTTTTATCATGCAATCAATGATGTCATTGATGCACTGGGCAATTTTTTCTTCTTTTCTAGAAGTATTGGCCTTGTTTTTAGTTCATTATTTTAAAACTGCTGTGATTATTTAGTACGAATAATTAATATTAATTAAATTAATAGTTTTTGAGGTAGAAATCACATAAATTAATATTTAAATATTTTTTTATAAACCCAAAACGTATAAAATTATGGCTGAAGCATTTGTTACAAAACTTTCTAAAAGAGAATGTTTTACGTTAAGTGAACATGACTCCTTAAAGTCCGCTAGTGAAAAACTTCAAAAATATAATATTGGTGCTATACCGGTATTAAGCAAACAAAATAACGATGTAATTGGAATAGTTTCTGAGCGTGACCTTGCTCGGTTTATTTTTAAAGATGAATTTAAGGATGACTTACCAGTTACCAAAATAATGACTAAACAAATAATTACTTGTAATCTAAATAACTCAGTAAGTGAACTTATGGAAATAATGACCCATAATAAAATTAGGCATATTCCTATAGTGGATGGAAAAAAAATACTAGGTATTGTCTCAATTGGCGATGTCCTCAATCACATTATACAACAATATAAAGATGAAAATAAACATTTAAAAGATTATGTAAATCTTTGAAAATTTAACAAAATAATCAATTTCTTACATCGATATTAAGCT
>LULL01000423.1_pt1 | contig 12197 bp, 12 predicted proteins | sample 728161 | NCBI WGS metagenome assembly LULL01 (sample SAMN03860290, study PRJNA289734) | marine metagenome | biome: seawater column; feature: ocean; material: water; isolation source: Red Sea water column Station 149 - depth 500m | place: Saudi Arabia: Red Sea | collected 2011-10-15 | depth 500 m
CTGACTACCTGACTACCTGACTACCTGACTACCTGACTACCTGACTACCTGACTACCTGACTACCTGACTACCTGACTACCTGACTATAAGGATAGTGCGCCGTGCCATTGGTCAAGGGGGTATGGGGGTTGAAAGTCTAAACGCCTATGCCTGAATAGACCGTCCCCCATGAAATTTTTACGTGGTCATAAGTCCATATAGGGGTATACCCTTTTAATTCATATAGTTAAGTTAAACTAATGAGTTTTTAAAATCATTCATTTTTTAGGGGTTACGTGGTGTTACAGGGGTTACAGCTTTGTATTTAAAAGCTTTTTATAGTTTTATCTAAAATACACATAGGCTAAATAATAGTATTTAATATATTATATATTTATAAATTTTATTATATATCAATAAGTTATATTTATTCTATTCGTTATTACTACTCTATTTACTTACAGTATTCATTATATGCATTTTTTTAGGTGTTACAGGGGTTACAACATTGAATATAAATAGGTTTTAGTGTAACACTTTTATATTTTTAGCGTGTTACAGGGGTTACTTATCAGGCTTTTGAATAGGCGTAAATCGTTTTAGCCGATGCTGTAGTTTGGCTGGGGGGTGCTAAAATTATTCAGGATTGCCCTAAACGGACACCGCCCATACTCTCATTTATAAAAAAATTCCTGATTCTGGTAAAAGTAAATAAATAATGATCTGAATTTTAATAGTTTTTATCTTTTCAACCTATTTTAGAGTCTATATCTATGGATACAGTGCCAGTATGTGCAGATACGGCGGAAAAGATAACTCCTCCGCCTACGGCTTTAACACGGCATTTTTATGATTGTGGTTTGTCTAGGTTGTAGTGGCTAAATGGCTGTATTGTTGAATGGTCATAGTTGGGGAATAGGTAGAACTTGAAACGGCTATCATAGTTAAACATGCCTTGACCGATCATATTGTCTAAATAGTTTTGTGCCTGATATTGCTGAATGCCAAGTTTTCCCATCAGGTCGCCCATGTAGTCCTTTGGTGTGACTAAGGCATTTTGAATACTGCCATTAATCTTTTTCAGGTTTTGCCGTTTGCGATCCAAACGATCAAAGAACACTTGTACAAGCTGATGCTCAAAATCTCGCACTTGTGTTTGCCCTTGCTGATCTTGTTCTATGGACGGCGTTAAATATGCCAGTATATGCGGTTTTAATTGCTGTATCTGGGCAATGAATTGATCAGGAATATGGTCGGCGTGGTTAAGTCTCAATTGCTGCCCCTCAATCATCTCGATACTTGCTCCATATTGATAAATATCATTGATCAGCTCGGACACGGCACATTGCTGTAAATACTGGATGATTTCAGGTTTAAATTGGCGGATTTGTTCAATTAGGGCATCAGGGACATGATCAGCATGGCTTAGGCGTAAATTTTGCCTATCATTTAATTCAAGTTTTGCGCCATATTGCTGTGCCGACTCATAAAGCTGCTGTGCAATGTTCATATTTAGGATAATCCATACAAAAACACGGCGGTTTTAGTCCCTGCCGTGTATTGGTTTTGATTAAATATCTACGGTTTTACCTGTGTTTGGTGGCTGTGCGTATGGGTTGGTGGCCTGTTCAATGTCATAGGTGAATACCGACTCATTAAAAACATACATCCTTACAGGCTTATTGGTCTCAATCCCTCGTACTGGTTTGGTGCTTTTGCCCTTTTCATGGTCTAGCCACTTGTGTTTCACAAGGGTTTTAGCGACCTTTTTAGGGTCAAAATCACCACAAACAGACTCTTTAAACTGCTGGGAATGGACTAGGAACGCAACCAATTTACCTTGCTGGTTCAATTGCCGATAGCCAACACGGTACAAGGTTTTTGCTCGTATGGTTTGTTCACTCTCTATAGTTTCATTCATTTCAGGGTATTCAGTCGGCGTGATTCGCCCCTGTCGCAAGGTGTCAAAGCGTGCATTGCCATTTGCTTCAAAGAATGCCCGTACATGCTCCAATATTTGCCGATCTTCAAAGTCTCCGACTTGTTCAAAGTTGCTAACCCATACCTGAAACACGGTATAAGCTGCTTCAAACGCTCGCCCTTGTTGCCATCCTGTAATGCCTGCCTGTGTTGCTAGTTCGCCTGCTACGGCGATAATGGCAAAGCTATTGGCTACACGCTGAATATGTCCCTCTGGGTAACTGCTACTTAGGTCATGCTGGTATTGCTTTAGCAGTTGTTTTGCCTGTTTGGTCACAGCATCTTTATGACTGGTTAAATATTCAAGCCATGCAATGCCAGCCACGCCATAATATTGATTTGCTCGTTCGGTAATCAATCGTGATTGCTTTGCGCCATCCTGTGCAAAGTCGATCTGATCAAATACACCGTATGGCGAATGATCTACATCAATATCCAGTAAACGGATTTCTTGCCCTAGCTTGGTTCGCTGCCCATGTTGTTCCATGATCTGCTTTAAGCTTTCCTCTCCAGTCGATAAAAACATAATCAGCCATTCATAGGTCGCTTTAGCGGTTAAGCTGCGACTCATTCGGGATTTGCCTAAACCGTTCGCCAATGAATAGGCAAGGTTGCCAAGTTCTTTCGGGTTGGAGATTTCGCCGATCTCATCCAGTCCTAAAAAGCCGTCATTGTGCATGTGTGCAGTATGATCTAGGGCGTTGCCTGTGGCTTTCCATGTCCGATAAAAACGGCGTGGTGAACCCCATACGCTATTAGCTACATATAAAGCGGTGGTTTTGCCTTTAGATGAACCGCCTTTATAGTGAACTCCTGCCCCTTGTGTCTGATCTAACAGGGTTAAAAGCTGTCCTGAAAATGCCGTACTCAGCGCAAAAACAAGTTTACTGTGGCTCTGTGCCAGTTCGGATACTTCGGTTCGCCATTGCTCCAATGTGCCACTACATTTATAACGGCTGTCTATGCCACTCATGGACTGGTAAACAATCAATTCACCATCTTTGGGCTGTCCGATCACTTGGTTTGGCAATACAAACGCCTGCCCACTCCATCCCACACGGTCAACACATAACGCCATTTTTTCGGCTGGGTAGCTCATCAGGTAGCATTGCAGTAAATCACGCCCACGTTTATCAGGTACGATCTTTAAACCATTACTTGCCAATGTTTTACGCAACTCCGCCCCGTCAGTCTGGAATAGCTCGGCTGGGACTGCCCATGTATGTAAATGGTTGGCATCATCACGCCACTGGAGTAGGTTGCCCCATCCGCCAGAATCTTTATCCCTTGTTTTGGCTAAAACTAGAATCGGGCTGGAAATGTATTTTTCGTGATAATTGCCGTTTTTATCCACGTCCACAAAAAACAAGCCTTTTTCAGTGACTTCAAAATGACCGCGTTCCCACTCCATTGATTCAGCCAGTAAACCATTAGGCAAGCTTTTAGTTGGTTCAGGTGGCGTGTAAGGGATGCGTTTAAGCTGCTGTAAGTCGTCTAGGGTTGGGTGTAGTCCATCGGCTTGCTGGGCATTGTACCAATCCACAATATCGCCTTTTTCGGGCAATTTAAGTGGGTCTAGGTCAATAAACTGTACCTTACAGCCAAGTTGCTGTAATGCCTGTGCCAGTTCGTCACGGCATTTAAACCCAGCTTTATCATTGTCCGCCCATATCACTACGGTTTTATCCGCTAATGGCTGTAGGTGGGTTGCTGCTACGTTGCCACTTCCGCCACACGTGGACGCAATAACGCCTAATTGCTGGGCTAAATCTGCCTTTTGTTCGCCCTCAAATAGCCATATTTCTGCATCTTTTGCGGTGTGGCTAATCTGTGCCAGTGCATACAGTGGCTTTTTACCGTTGCCCACTGGATACACGGCGTTAAAATCAGGTTCTTTGGTGACAAAGCCACGTTCTCCCTGTGAAAATATCCTGATCCATTTATCACCTGTATTGTGATTTTTAAGGCGTATTTTCCAGTAAATCGGCGTGTTTTGTTCATCGGCATAGGTGAATAGGTATTCATATTCAAAACCGTTCTGTGCTTCACGCTGTGCCATTTTAAGGGCGTGTTGCTCTGCCTTTGCCTGTATGGTGCTATGGTCGGTCATGCGTTATTCTCCCATGCGCCTAAGTCCTTACATGCCTCAATGAATGGCTTGCCTGTTAGCTTTTGATGAAAGGCGATCAAGTCGCCGCCTTTGGCTTCACAAGACATACATTTAAAGCATCCTTTACGGCTGTGGATGCGTAAACTTGGGGTGCTATCATTATGGAATGGGCATAACATGACACGCCATTCGCCACGCCCTTTGACGGCGTAACCTCTAGCGGTAAGGTATTCGACCACATCGGGAAGTAAGGCACGGTTTAAGCCAAACTTAGCCCCATCTGTGCAATTGTTTTTATATTTCCCTAGCGTAGGGTGCGCTTGTTTCATAGTTTTACACCTCTGCATTAAACATGGTTGGGTGTAACTGCTCTAAAACATCACATTCAGAAAAAATATCGGATTGTAATTGGTTCGTCATGTGCTTAATGGCGCTGATCATCCATTGAATAACGCTAATTTCAACGCCAACATGATTAAAGCAAGCTGGATTGATCTGCAAAATTGCATCATTGGCGATCTTGATTAGATTTTTTAAGTGCTGTACGTCTACATCAAGGTGCTGAAAATCGTTGTAAATGGCACAGATCAAGGCGGTTGGGTCTGCTGTTTCTGCAATATCGGCAATGGCATCAATCTGCTGGTCTAACTGATCAATCCACGGGCTAATAATTTGCAATGAACCATACAAAACAGAATGCACCGTTTGAATGTCTTTTTTAAATTGTGGATTGCTTTCGTTGCCAATGAAATGGATCACGGCGTTATGTAGTGCCTGAATTTCTTTTAGGGTAAAGAAATAATCTTTTGTTGGCTTATCTAGCTCTGTAAGCACTTGAAAGGCATTGTTTTTAGAAATGGTTTGATTAGGCATGATTATGCGCTCCTATTGATTGAATAGAAGCCTTGCCAATTACTGTCAAATAATGGTGGCAAAGCTGAAAAGGGTTGACAGACAGGCTCAATAGGATACCTGCACGCTCGAAAGCGTCCCTCTCCAGCTTCGCCATAACATGCGAACGCATAGAGATATTGCGCACAAAAAAACCACTTAAAGCGGTTTGTACGCCTATTGAGTTGTAGCCTGTCAAAGCTATCCCAACTGCTTTTTGTTGGGCATGTTTAGGATATAAAGCTTTGTCTTGGTTTGCAAGGCTTGAGTGCAACAATGCACCCAAGCCATAGCCATCTTTTAAGAGGTTCATACTGGTAAACCTCCGTTAGTATTGGTTTTTACTGCATTATTCAGGCGTTTAACGGCTCTCAAGTGAAAAGCAATGCTATCTTGCCCTTGAATATAGTATTTTCTTGCATCTGCCCGTAACGTATGGGTAATCAGATTGAATAAATACCCATCTACACCAATACAAGGGCTGTCACAACGTGGGGTTTTAAGCAAGGTATAACCTAAATGGATATAATCGTTATAGTCCTGTGCCGACTCTGCATAACTGGAAATGGTTTCGATCACATCTAACGGCAAAATAATGGCTTTATCCCAGTTATAACGCCCTTGATTATTGCGCCAATCCATTAAAATCTCTGCATCATAAACAGGAATACAATCAATGATCTGAATAGCTGTCCTTTTTCCAGAAGTAAATATAAAACCATCTTGGATATAGTTTAAATTAGGGTTGAACAAGGCATATTCTTGGTGTGCAAAGGCTGAATGGGATTCATTAGGTAGGTCCTTATACGTCACCAGTAAACAAAATGGCGATTTATTGCCTATGTTTGAGATAGCCGTAGCTAGATAGTAAAAGCCTTTTGCTTTGAATTTATCACCTGTATTTACTGCACCGTATTTAATCGGTTTTGGAGTCTCATTTTTCATCATTCAGCCCTCCAATCCCTGTGATTGCATCCAGTTATTAATATCAGATAAACGCCAAACGGTAATATTTCCGCCTATGCGTATAGGTTGGGGGAAAGCCCCAGTTTTTACCCATTGCCATATTGTTTTCTCAGATACGCCAATAATGCCCCTGCTTGCTGGGCGTGCGCCAATCACTCGCACCTTGCCCTTGTTTACACCTGTTTTATAGGTGTGTGTCTTTGGTTGGCGTTCGGGAATATTGGCAAGGTCTTTCATGCGTAAATGAGCATCTACGCCGTATCGGTCTGCTAGTGCAGTTTTTATTTGTTCGGTCATTGAAATATCCCTTATTCACTTGATTGCACGGCGTGCGGTTGCTTGTGGCTGTTATGCCATTGCACCAATTCCGCATAGTCGAAATAAACAGGCGCTTGGCGTGTTTGTCCTGCTTTGTAGGGTTTGGGGAATGTTGGGTCTTTGGCTATAAGTTTGCGTAAACCCTCTGCCGTAAGGTCTAGCATCTGACAAGTGGTTTTTTGAGATACTCGTAGCGGTGTTGCTTGAGTCGATAAATTGTTTATTTGCATTTATATGCCCTCATATCGGTTGATATGGGGCTATTTTGTTATTGATTTATAATAATAAAAACACATTGGCTAGCTTGTAATCGAGCAGACTAGCTTATGGGACTAAAGGCTAGCCTGTCAGGTATTTTTAGGTACTAAACCCTCTATGTATTTGGGGTCATTGTAGTATTGTTCACCGTTTGGTTTTTTTAGTGTATTACCGTTCTCATCTGTTATGAGGTGAGGATTGTTATAAATGTATCGCCCAAACTCTGCTTTACCCTTTTTTATAAGATTTGGATTATTAAACCTATCATTCCACATAGTTACAACTTGTTGTTGTGCTAGTTTCGCTCTACGTTGCAGTACATCACCACCTTGTTGTTGAGCGGTTTTTTCTTCATTCAATTTATAGTATGTACCAAACACATCCAAACCTAGCAGTCCGCAAGCAACACCATATAAAAAAGTAGCCTTTGGCAAACCTAAAACATCATTTAGGTGATCATTTTTAAATTCATATCGGCATGAATCAATAGCCCAAAATAGACAATGTTCAGCTTCTTCAATTTTAGTTAAGCTTTGATAATCTGGATTATCTTCTTCTTTTATTTTGTTTAACTCCTCAATTAATTCAGATCGCTTTGTTTTATCTTTTTCAAAATACAAGGTTGTTCTAATCTTATCGGCTTCAAAATTATTTATTTTTTTATCTCTAGGATGAAAATATTCAGGAAATGGCGTTAATTCTTTAAATTTTCCACCATTATTTTCAATGTAAACCTTAAATTTATTTCTAAACTCATCAATACTTTTTTCTTTACCTTTTAATAAATCCAAAAAAAAGCCAACATCGCTATCAGTGTTATATTCAGGCTTTTTTGATGAATAAAAATCCAAAGTTGTGCTACATAACTGTACTAAATACAACCACAACCCATCAGGTAAACTTTCAATAAAATTGTTTTGGTCTTTCCTTTCTTGAAAATTCATCAGTCTTACCGCCTGTTTTATCAATAAAAATAATAAATTAGTTTCGATATAGTGGCATATATAGGGGACTTTCAGCAAAAAATTAAGCCTTTCATCTTGCCTATGTTCCCATAAGCAACTCACTTTTAAAATGTCATTTTGGTCAATACAAGATTTAAAAAGATGAATAAATAGTCCAGTTGAAAATTACGGCTAATCCCCTTGCCTATGTGTTTTCGCCGTCTTTTTTATGCTTAGGTGTTACGTTTGGCTCAAAAACACTTGTTTTTTATGTTGTTTTTGACCTATTAAATTATTAAAAATCAGCAATGTAACCCATGTAACACGTTAGATTTTCCAGCCAATTTGTTAAAACTCCTTAAAATACAAGGCTGTAACACCGTAACCCCTGTAACACTTAAAAAAAGGCTATATCTGAAAAATAGAAAAATTAGAATATTGGGAAAATTTGCAATTTAAAGGCTGTTTTTGCGTATGCCATTTATGCCTAATTAAGCTATGAATGAATTTGTCATTTCAGCCAATTTAAGTTTAATCAACTTCGCATATTTAATATTAATTACACCCTGCTTTGCCTGCTCCATCAATGAAAGGCTAAACTCCATCGGGCTGATAAATTTATCTTGGTTGGCTTCTAGGTAATCACTCCACCAACAAAGCATCATTCTACGTTCTTCCATAAATTCCGCATGGTGCATATAAGCCAATCTCACGCCATTGCGTTCTTGGTGGCTCATTTGCTTCTCTACGGCATCCTCAGTAAATAATGTGCTTTCGATTAATGCACCACAAGCCATACCCCTAAAGCCATGAATACATACATCATCTTGGGTGCTGTAACCCATACGCCTAATCATGTCATTGACTGTGTTTTCACTCAAAAAACCGCCCATATCTACGCTATTAGGAAATACATTTAAAGAAATACCGCTATAAACCTGTGTTTCTTTTATGAGCTTCAATGCTTGTGGAGATAAAGGAATAAGATGCTTTTCTTTCATCTTTGCGCCTCTGTGAGAATCTTTATATCCAGCAATCAATTCCCTTGTAGGCGGTATGGTCCATATCTTTTTATCAAAATCAAATTCATTCCAGCGTGCAAAGCGTAGCTCACTAGATCGGGCAAAAGTATGTAAGGCAAATTCTAAGCACAACTTAGTAATTGGGTTGCCTCCGTCATTTCTTAAACGGCTGAAAAACTCAGGTAATCGTGCCAATGGCAATTTAGGATAGTGCTTAGTTTTTCTTGTAATCGTGATTGCATCACTCAACGCCACGGCTGGGCTAAGATCAATATACCCCTTAGTGATGGCATAAGCGAAAATTCCCGAAAATCTTTGGCGTGTTTTACTCACGATTTCCAAATAGCCCTTTTCTTCAATCTTACTCAGGACGTTATACAAATCTCGGGTTTTAATCGTGTCTATTGGCTTGCTACCAATAACTGGGAAAACGTACATTTCAAAATTACTTAAGGCTTTTCTTGCCGTAGCTTGATTCCACTTGCCAGTCGCTACATAAGCCTCATGCCAATCACGTGCAATACGTTCAAAACTGAACTCATCGCTATTCTTGGCTTCCTCAATCTTTATTTGATTTATAGGGTCAATATTATTGGCTAATTGATTTAAATAAATGGCTCTACGTTCCCGAGCTTCTTTGAGTGTTAGTGCTGGATAGTTGCCTAATGTCATTAATCCATCTTTACCATTAGGACGTTTATATTTGAATCTCCAGACCTTTGAACCATTTTTACGGACAAATAAAATCAGACCTTGCCCATCATACAAGCTGTAATCTTTTTCTTTAGGTTTTGCGCTATCACATTGAGTAGAAGAAAGTGGCTTAATCTGTTTAGCCATAAGGTTTTCACTCCGAATGAGGATACGAAAGTTGACCGCAGTGAATATATCCTCAAATGTATCCTTATTATTCTACGCTGTATAGTGGTATATGTTTGCATGTTTCAGCATTTAAAAACAACAAAGCCCTGAATTATCAGGGCTTTCGAAGTTTACATGCTGTATGTTGGCATATAATTTTATATCTGTGGTCCCGAGGGTCGGACTCGAACCGACACGTCATCTCTGACAGCGGATTTTGAGTCCGCCGCGTCTACCAATTTCACCACCTCGGGAAGAGTGCGATGCTTTGTGTTGCGTATCATAACCTGTTTGATTTTATTGTCAAACCCCATCTACCACTTATTGCTCACTTTTAAATCATTCAGATATTTTTCTATCAATAAATATCTAGCTCAGCGAGAAAACTTAAAAAAGACTATACTACGTGCAATTTTTGCAATGTTTTAGATGTATGCAACTCTCCGACTTTTCTTTTGATCTTCCAGATGAACTTATTGCTCGCTATCCTCTAGATAGCCGTAGTGCATCACGCCTACTCCATATCGATGCAGACGGTCAGTATCACGACCACGCGTTTACCGATATTTTAGATCTATTGGAAGATGGAGACTTACTCGTACTCAATGATACAAAAGTCATGAAAGCACGATTAAAAGGAAAACGTGCTACAGGTGGTGCGATCGAAGTCCTCGTTGAACGTATGTTGGATACACATACAGCGCATTGCCATATTAAATCGAGTAATTCACCGAAAGCCGGTGCAGAACTTTATATTGGTGGAGATGCCGTTCCTGTAACCGTACAAGGTCGCCATGAAAACTTATTTGTAGTTAAATTTTCGCAACCTATTTTGTCTGTACTTGATCAATATGGACAGTTACCGATTCCACCTTATTTCAATCGTGAAGCTGAAGACATTGATACTGAACGCTATCAAACGGTTTTTCACGATCCTGAAAAAATTGCTAGTGTTGCAGCACCTACAGCAAGTTTGCACTTTGACCAAGATTTATTGGAAAAGCTAGCTACAAAAGGTGTGCAAAAAACTTTTGTGACATTACATGTTGGTGCAGGTACATTTATGCCTGTGCGCACGACTGACATTACCAATCACATTATGCATAGTGAATGGTGCGATGTACCACAAGCAACGATTGATTTGATTTTAGAAACCAAAGCTCGTGGAAATAAAGTGATTGCTGTAGGCACAACAGCAACTCGTGCCTTAGAGAGTGCGGCACAAGCAAATCAAGGACAAATTGCCGCTTGGACAGGCGATACGCAAATTTTTATTTATCCAGGCTATCAGTTCTGTATCGTGGATCGTTTGATTACCAACTTCCATTTACCAGAATCGACCTTATTGATGTTGGTTTCAGCTTTGTCGAATCGCGACAATATTCTAGCGGCTTATAAACATGCTGTTGAGCAACGTTATCGTTTCTTTAGTTATGGCGATGCGATGTTGATTGACCAAGCAAAATTTTAAGAAGTTCTGCTTTAGCGATAAAAAACCAATTATAAATTTGCAAAAATAAATTTCATAAAATTCACATCTTATCTAGCTTTCTAAGATTGGGAGCTAGATAAGTCTAGTGAAATAATTATGTTATTCCGGAATAAATACGATGAGTTTTATAGATCAACAAATAAAAGAACAACGTGATCACAATAAGCAAACACGCCAGAATATAAAAACGGTAAAGGCTTTATTAGAGACTAAACCGCCAATAGATGTTCTGCTTCAACAATTAAGAAACATGTCGAATCAAACACTTTATATAAATAATAGTTTGACAGTAAATACAGTCATTATGGGGCTCATTACTCTTTGTATAGGTATTATTTTTACATCATTTTCAATCTGGGCAATATCCTTAATCCTATTCGCATTTTGCATGTTACTTTTTGGCTATTCAGTGTATACCCCATCCACAGAGTTAAATGCTCTATTCGATGAACTCAACAATTATTGCTTAGAAAATAAATACAATTTCAAATTTTACTCTGAACAGGATTTGGAACAGCACAAACACATTGAGACAAACTTTCCTCTTTTTAAGTTAGGTAGTCAAAAAAATAATATCCATTTTCTATTTAATGGTCAGTGGCATATTCAAGAGCACACATATGCCTACTCTGTTTTTGATTATCAATATGTCAATCGAGAAATGGTTCGGGTTGCAAAAGACAAATGGGAACTCAAAGATGTACAGCGTTGTTTGTGGGGAATATTTCTAGAAAACTTTCCTGTAAGAGGTATAAGCATCTCTACCCAGCAGAAAAAACTATGTCGCTTGGGTGTTGAATGGCAATCAAGCGATATACGCTTTAATCAAAGCTTTCAACAAAGTGGTATTGACGAATTTGAACTTGCACGCTTTCTAAGTCCTGAACGTTTACTATACTTAGAGAAAATATTGCATCAGTTTTCTGGGGACTTTTATGTACATCCTAAAACAACAACACTATGTTGGATATGTGATGTAGATTTATCTCAAATAGAATCTGATCTATATCAAGTTAACACGGTTGCTGATTTGGCTGACCAACTAGCTAAAATCCGTATGCCAAACTTTGAAAAATTTGCTGATGCACTTAAACATCTAATCATTGAAACTCCACGACGAAGTAGCAGATTCAGAAGTGATATTTATAAAGTATCGTCCTCATCATCATACTCTTCAAACGCGTAAATAAATGATAGATCATCAATGAATTAGCTGAACAATAAAAACAACTCCATATACTCTGATGGATTCGCCAAGTATAAAAAGCACGATTAAGACACTTCTTAGTTTCTGAAATTTAAAGCATAATCTAAATCATACAGATTTATTATAATGAACCGACTAATCCCATGCCGATCGACACAGTACAAGAAG
>LULL01000629.1_pt1 | contig 12189 bp, 7 predicted proteins | sample 728161 | NCBI WGS metagenome assembly LULL01 (sample SAMN03860290, study PRJNA289734) | marine metagenome | biome: seawater column; feature: ocean; material: water; isolation source: Red Sea water column Station 149 - depth 500m | place: Saudi Arabia: Red Sea | collected 2011-10-15 | depth 500 m
TCCCCTCACCTTGTTCCTCTCCCCCACTCGATCCGATCCACAGATGGCTTGCAGGCGCTGCGGGGAGAGGAGACCAGAGAGTCATGGCGGGAGCCCAATGCCCAAAGTTCCACACTTGGGACAGGACTTGAGAGCATATCCTTCTCCCTCGGTGATAGAAGGCAGGTTGAGGGGAACAAAGACAAAGTTTGTGTACCGCGAAAACTCAAGCGTAATTGATGGTTAAGAAGAACAACTTTGATGCAATCGTGGTCGGTTCGGGCATCACCGGCGGGTGGGCGGCGAAAGAGTTGACGCAGAAAGGGCTGAAGGTCCTTCTGCTGGAGCGGGGCCGAAACGTGAGGCACGGCGCCGACTATAAGACGGAGCACAAACCCCCGTGGGAGTTCGACTATCGAGGGCAAGGGGAGAGAGACCTCTACAGGGAAGAGTACTCGATCCAGAGCCAGTGCTACGCTTTCGGAGAGGCGACGAAAGACTTTTTCGTCAACGACAAGCAGAACCCCTACACTCATGACGACGACAAGCCGTACTCGTGGATTCGCGGTTATCAATTGGGCGGGAGATCGCTCATGTGGGGGAGGCAGTGCTACCGCCTCAGTGAGCTCGATTTTGAGGCAAACGCCCGGGACGGCGTCGGCATCGACTGGCCTGTTCGATATGAGGAGATCGCCCCGTGGTACGACTATGTGGAGCAGTTCATCGGCGTGAGCGGGCAGACGGAAGGCCTCCCCCAGGTTCCCGATGGAAAATTCCAGCCCCCTATGGAGATGAACTGCGTCGAACTTTCGCTCAAAGAGCAGATTGAAAAAACCTTTTCCGGCAGGACGATGACCATCGGGCGAACGGCCGTATTGACACAACCGAAGGGCGATCGCGCGGCGTGCCACTACTGCGGCCCGTGCGAGCGGGGCTGTTCCACCGGTTCGTACTTCAGCAGCCTCAGCGCTACACTTCCGGCGGCGGTAGCGACCAAGAACCTGACCATCCGGCCGGACAGCGTCGTCCACAGCGTTATCTATGATGAGAAAACGGACAGGGCCTCCGGCGTGCGGGTTATCGATAGGAATACGCGTGAGGCAGAGGAGTTTTCGGCGAAGGTTGTCTTCCTCTGCGCTTCTACTCTGGGAAGTACTCAAATCCTCCTCAACTCTTCCACACCCCGTTTCTCAGAGGGCCTCGCCAACTCCTCCGGCGCGCTGGGGCGTTACCTGATGGATCACACCTACGCATCCGGCGCGAGAGGGACTTTTCCCGGTTTTGAGGACAAGTACTATTCCGGGCGGCGGCCCAACGGTATCTACATCCCCCGTTTCCAGAACATTTCCAAAAGGCATCCCGACTTCCTCCGGGGCTACGGCTTTCAGGGGTCGGCGGGCCGACAAGGGTGGAGCCGCGGGATAGAGATGCAGGGGTTCGGCGCAGACTTCAAACATTCATTGAGAAAACCGGGGCCGTGGCAGATGAATTTCTGGGGGTTCGGTGAATGCCTCCCGCGGTGGGAGAATCAGGTCGAACTGGATGACAGGAAGGTTGATGCGTGGGGCATCCCGCTCCTGAAGATCAACGCCACATGGAGCGAGAACGAGAGACTGATCAAGAAAGAGGCTTCTATCACCGCGGCTGAAATGCTCGAAGCCGGCGGCGCCGTGGATGTGGTGCCTGTCATGGAAGATACGCCGCCCGGCCTCTGCATCCACGAGATGGGGACTGCCCGAATGGGGAAAGACCCCAAGACGTCCGTCCTGAACAGGCATAACCAGTGCCACGATATCCCCAACCTGTTCGTCACCGACGGCTCATTCATGACCTCCTCGGCATGCCAGAATCCATCGCTGACGTACATGGCGTTCACCGCCCGCGCCTGCAACTACGCCGTGGAACAGATGCGGAAAGGGAACCTCTGAACTGTCGATGATGAAAAATGTTCTAACAATTCTACTTCTCCCCTTCGCGTTGATGGCGGCTGATTTTACAGGCCGCGGTCAGGAGAAGTGGACCCCCCTATTTAACGGCAAGGACCTGACGGGGTGGAAAATTAAGATAGCCGGCCACGAAATGGGCGACAACTACGGCAATACGTTCAGAGTTGAAGATGGAGTTCTCAAGGTAGCCTATGACCGGTATCAACAGTTCGACGGCAAGTTTGGCCACATTTTTTACGAGAGGCCGTTTGATCATTACATCCTCCGTTTCGAGTATCGGTTTGTGGGTGAACAGACTCCAGGCGGGCCGGGGTGGGCGTTCCGGAACAGCGGCGCCATGCTCCACAGTCAATTACCGGAAAGTATGGCTAAGGATCAAAGTTTCCCCGTCTCCATCGAGATGCAGATTCTCGGCGGGAACGGCGTGGACGACCGCCCCACCGGCAACGTCTGCACACCGGGGACACACATCGTCATGGACGGCGAACTGACCCGCCGCCACTGCATTAACTCCAGCTCGAAGACTTATCACGGCGACCAATGGGTGAATGTTGAGGTGGAAGTGCGAGGCAACGGTTTGATCAGCCACAAAGTGAATGGAGAGGTTGTGCTTGAATACACCGAACCTCAATTAGACGGAGACGATCCCGACGCTCAGAGACTGGAAAGAAAAGATATTCGTTTGCGCAGCGGCTACATCGCCCTCCAGGCCGAGAGTCACCCCCTTGAATTCAGGAAGATAGAAATCCTAGCGTTGGATCCGGAATAGCTGGCAAGGAGCGTAGTCCCTCACTCATTTGTGGGGACATGAAGAACCAAACTCCAAACCCCAAGATCCAAAGTTCCAGGCTTCATCGGCAAACAAAAGAGTCTTGATCTTGGCTATTTGTTCTTGACTCTTATCGCACAGAGCCCTGTGGACAGTCAGCGGAATTCTGAATTCCGAATTCCACATTTCATCAGAACGGGTTGATGAGCACAAGCCGGAAGTAGACGTTCGGCTCAGTACCGTCGCTCCACCCATCCATCGTATTGGCCCGCCCGAGGGCTAACGCCGCAGGCCCGATGGCGATCCGACCCTCAACGCCCGCTGTAACGATCATCTCTTCCGCCGCCTTCTCATCACTCCAGGCGTTCCCGAAATCGGAGATGAGGGCGAGAGAGAGCCGTCTCGGCACTATGGGGAGGCGGTATTCCACACTCCCGAAAACGAGGCGGTTCCCCAACCGAACGCCGTCCCACCCTCTCGGGTTGTGGTTCTCCGGAAGGAACTCAGTGACTGAGGTGGAGAACTCGGACGGAGGGAGCGTGAAATAGAGCGGCGCATCGTTGATGAGGCCGACATAATCGTGGGCCGGAGGACTGCCGGAAAGGGCCATTATTTTCACTCTTCCGAAGAGCGCCGTCGGCCCGAGAGGGAGATTGATGAAGGCGTCGGCGGTCAGTTTAGTATAGTCAAATGTGCCGAAGACGGCGGAGGTGGCCTTGTCCACTCTGAGAAGCAGGCCCTTCCCCTGCCGCGGCAGGAGCCAGTTCCACCTGTGGGGCCGGCGGTCGACTCCGGCACGGGAAGTCTCTCGTATGTCGACTCCTCCCGGGGGAACCACTCTCCCGTCGCCCAGTCCACGGAGTCGGAAACCATGGGCTGGCGATCCATGAGCGAAACTGCCGCAGAAAAGAGATGGCTCGAAGAAAGGCTCTCCCCGAAATTGTACGGGAAGAACGCCCTCATTTGAATTCCGTTCTTTGTCTCAAAAAGGCCGTACTCGCTACTGTCGTAGGGGCGGTAGACGGGAAGTGTGTTGAAATAGTATGAGATGGACCAGAGTGGCCCGTGCTGGGCGTTGAGATAGGAGAGCAAGAGGCCGGAGCCGTCGACGGTCTTGAAGTCCGTGATCGCCGCTCCGGTGAAGAGGTGCCTGCCGAGGCCGTCCATCCACTGAGTCATGGCGAGAGTCTGGCGATCGGGGATGATGAAGCTGGTGAGGTGTTTCAGATGTTTTGTGAACTGGTACTCCCGCGGTTCGCTGATTTCAACCTCGTTGCCGAGATCGGCTTGCACTAGAACGTGCTCCGGGCCGGCTCTCCGCCAGTCCGTGTAGCTGTCCATTATGGAGAGCGGCGCTGTGGTGATGGCTCTCTCAGGAGAAACCTTCACCACCCTGACGGTGTCCACATCCCCCAGCGAGGTGGCGAAAATGGCGGAGTCGTTGGGGACGCTCTGATGTGCCCAGACCGCCTCGCCCACGTCCGTATTATGAACGATGGTGAGGTCATCGAGGGTGACGGTATGAATGTTCGGCGTACCGCTCCGGTGAGATGTGAACGTGATGCTCGCCCCGTCGGCGGCCCAGAGAGGAGAAATGTCTACAGCGGGATCATCAGTGATCCGTTTCAGTTCACCGCTCTCCAGCTGCAATAGCCAGAGGTCGAGGTTCCACTCGGCGCCCGACATGGCGAAGGCGACCGCCTTGCCGTCGGGAGACCATGCGGGCGTGAGAACTTGCGTATTCTCCGTGAACGATGTGATCGCCTCCTCCTCGCCCCCATCGGGACCGGTCCTGTAGAGGTTGGCGACACCGTTCCGATGGGCCACATAGATGATGCTCTCGCCATCGGGCGACCAGATGGGGTAGCTGGCACGCCGCGTGTCTGTCAGCCACCGCCCTTCGCCCGTCTCCAAGTCGAACAGCCGGAGGTCCCACACCATCGCCTGATTCTTCCCGAAATGGTATTTCCCGTAAGTGACCTGTTTACCGTCCGGCGACCAAGAAAGACTTTGGTGAAACCGTCCGTAGTCGATCTCTTCCTTCTTCCAGATCACTTTCGGTTTTTTCTCTTTTTCGGTGGTGTCTTTCTCCGCTTCTTCAAGCGCTTTTCGCTCAGCCGCGGTGTCCCGCTCGGCGATAAAGAGAGAGATGTCCCGCTGATCCTTGTCGTCGAGGCCCATGAGGGCGATCTTCGATGAGTCGGGAGAAAACATGAATGAATACATTCTTTTGATGGGAAGAGACACCACCTCCCCTACCTCCTCAATCGGCTCCTTCTGAGCCCGGACGCCGTAGTAGTAGGTGTTCATCTGGCGCCGCCACGCCTCTTCAAAGTCGCCCACGGACATCCCCGTCGCTTCCTTGAAGGCGCCGGGAAAACGGAACAGTTTCAGTTTGTTCCGGTGTTTAAGCGTCTGAACGATGGTGGAGTCGCCGAAGCGGTCAGACCAGTAGAGCATTTTTGAGAAACCGTCGTGGTGAGGATCCATTTCATCCATGCGGTTCCTGAGCACATGCACCTTGTGCTGAAGATCGGCGCGGTAGGGCCGCCACTTTTCCGTCTCGTACTCGGCGGTCCCTTCAATCACCCAGCCGGGCATGCCGGAATAGAACAGGTCGAACGGCATGGGGAGCCATGTTTTGGTCCGGTGAAACAGGACGATATGCTGAAGCTCGTGGGGTATCACATGTTCCAGCCACTTCTTCCCCTCGTTCCTTATTGAGGCGTCGTTCTGACCGACCCAGATAAATGTACTGTAAAACGGGTTCGCAAAGCCGTTGGCCACTTCGTCGGCAGAGGTGAAGACCACATCGATGGTGGGGATGGAGTCGAGCGCCATCTGCTTCAGCAGCGTCGGCAGTGCGTTCTCGGAAATCCTAGCGCCCTGTCGGGCGATCTCCTCGAGGCCGTTGTGGTAGTGGACGTTGAAGTTTTCAGTTGTGATGGTTGACCACTCCAGCTCGGGATGGACTCTGCCTGTCCACGTCCATGTGAGGGGGGCGCGGAAGGGCTGAGCGCAAAGCGTCGAAAGAAGAGAAAATGTGAGGAGCAATCGGTTCATCTAAGATCAGTTGGGAACCGCGAAATTACGACCGCCGATAAGATTGACCATGTCTTTCGGGGGCCTCAGGAGTATCTGCGTGTAAAGCCAAGATCGGTTCAGAGAGCAGGAAGAAACGAAGTGAAGCCCCGTGTCAGCGGGGTGGAGTCGTTTGCAGAGTCACTAAGCGGAACAATAATGGCGTATTCGTGAAGGAACTTTGGAAGAAGCATGGGTACAGTTCATTAGCCCCGTCCTTCAGGGCGGGGATTAGAGAACACGATACCAAGAGAGGGGCGTTTACGCCCTTAAGGAACGAGCCGGTGGAATAACGCCGTGAACGGCGTCAAATCTTCCATTGAATCTTCTATCCCAGCCGTAAACGGCTGGGCCATGGAATCCCGCTATTTGGCGCGGCTTCGTTTCTTCCCCAAAAACCGATTGAAGGTTCAACAAATATTTCCCCAGCCGTGATTGTGCCTGCCCACCGACTGGCGGGTTCTTTTGGATCAAGCTAAGGGAATAAGAAGATTCCGTTAAACTCTCAAACCAAAGAAAAAGGGCCGCGATTTCTCACGGCCCTACGTAGCAAGAGGGGCATGTGGGGATGTGCTACGTGAAGTCTTTTTCTTCTCTACGCCCGTTCAGTGACTTTTGTTCCAGACCATTCGACGCAACTTCCATCCAGAAGGTTAAATCCGGTGGCGCTGTACTGAAAGAAAACCCCCGCCGAAGCGGGGGATTTTCTTTATCATGTCGAGAGACCTACGATCTAATGTCCGTCGTCATCCTCAGGACATTTGCAGAGCGGCTCATCCCATGTTGCATAAGGATCAGAGTCGGCTATGCAGTCGTCATCCGTGTCCAGAACATAGGTGTCCATACCGGCACAGATGGCGCCGCAGTTGGCATCGAACGCTTCATCAGGGGCACAGCCGTAGAATTCATCCTCAGTGACGACACCGTCGTCGTTGGTATCGTGTCTTTCGAACTCTTCGAGCCAGTTAGGATCTTCGCCAAAGGCAGCCTGGGCCTCTTCCTCAGAGATGTCGCCGTCGCCATCGGTATCGACGTCCCCAAAGGATGGGTCATCATGATGACCTTCCTCCCCCCCGGGGGGTGGACCGCAGTGATCAGGATTGCTGCTACAGTGGTCTTCCCAATCGGCATCTCCGTCCAACGCTTCATCGCACGCCGGACAGTGGCCGTGTTGGTCATTCTCGGTGAAGACGTGGCCGCAGTGGCATTCGCTGCCCGCCGGGGGTGGACCGCAGTGATCAGGATTGCTGTTGCAGTGGTCTTGCCAATCGGCATCTCCGTCCAGCGCTTCATCGCACGCCGGACAGTGGCCGTGTTGGTCATTTTCGGTAAAGACGTGGCCACAGTGGCATTCGCCCGGTGGTGGGTGATCACCTTCCGCCTGCGCATGTGCGTCTTCATGATGCTGGTCCATTTCTTCCGAGCTGTCGAAAGCAGCATCGCAGATACCGCAATGGTGGTGGCTTTCAAGCTCCGCTTCCGTTTCGAACGATTGACCGCACTCGCCACCATCGGCGAACACATGCATGCAGACGTAGCCTTGCGCTTCTGCTTGAACATCAGTATAGGTACCGCCGTGGGCGTCGACATGATGGCTTTGTTCATCCCCTTGCGGGATGCACTCGCCACACTCACCACAGTACCAGAATCCTTCATCGCAATCCTGCGCCTGCACTGAGAAAACCAGTGCAAAAACGAACAAGAATGCGACGATTGGTCTTATCATCTTCATCTTTTCTCCCTTTCTCTTAGTTGGTTGCAATTACAACATTCCTCGAGCTACAGCCCCAAAATACCCTCTCCAGCGATCAAAATCAATGATTTGTGTCACATTTTTCATTTTTATCGTTTTTCCAGCAGACGGCCGACGGCGGCGGTCTTTCGGTTGAATTCCTTCTCGAACATGCCGTAGTAGTTGTTCACTTCGTAAAAATAGCGGGCTACATCCCGATCCACCACATGGACGTTTTTCTCGAGGATCTCCGGTGCAGGGAAGAGTATCTCGATCCCCGGCTGAAAATACCTCAGATTCTGTTTCAGATCGGGATTGATGTCAAGAATCTTCTTCAGAATCAGTACTTCGTAAAGGCGGCGCTCATGTTTTTGCTCTTTCACGATGATGGTAAATACGTCTTCCTCCGGTGTGGCGCCGTGGATGTTCGATTTCTCCAACTCGCCCTTATAATTGAAATCACGCCCGAAGGGGATGTAATCCAAGTCTGCGGTGGGTCGGACGAAAGGCTTTTCCGCCGTCGCCTTCTCGTGGATCGAATAGCTCATCTTGAGAGCATTGTTCTTAGAGATATTCTTGATGTATCCCTCGAGGCCGTTTACTTCAAATCCGGCGGGATCGTCCGGCGCCAGCTTGAAGAAGATCACCCTGCTCGGCTCGATATACTTGTAGTATCCTTGCCGCTCGATGATGTCGTAGAGCATCCGCCTGACGAGGATCTCCTCACCGGGGATTTCTCCTTCAAGGAGGCCACTGAACGGCTGTGTCACCTTTAGTGTCTTATCTATTTCCGCCGCGGCTGCCACATCAGTGAGCATCTCTTCAAAAACGGGACTCTCATGAATGAAGCTGAGATCGTACACATCGGCATTCTGTACGCGGTAGCTGTTCTGAAAAAGCTGATTTCCGAAGGCGTTGAAAATTTCTGAATCGAGGGGGATGACGCGGCTGAAGTTGCTCCCCTCTTCTGTGATGATGTGGGGGGTGATGACGACGATCACCTCTTTACGCTGCGTCTCCACGGTGGAGCTCGAAAAGAGTCGACCGAGGATCGGAATTGACGAAAGGATGGGAACTCCCCCTTTGACATCACTTACCTTTTTGGATATCAATCCGCCGACGATAAACGGTGTATTGTTCGCGACGCGGACGAAAGATTGCACTTTCCGGTTGTTGATTAGGGGCGCTTCCTGAACGCCGGAGGTAGCGGCGAGGGCGCCGGTCCGCTCTTCCGTCTCGGTGATGATGGTCTCAATCTGGATAGTGATCCTCGTCTCGTCCTCACTCACTCGGGGCCGTAGGTTCAGCACAATACCGACAGGAATGTAGTCCACCGACTTGGAGACGGCGGTTTGGGTACTGGTCGTCTTTACAATGGGAATCTGCTGCCCCACCTGAATCCTTGCTTGCCTGCCGTCGAGGACAAGAACAGACGGCCGCGAGAGAATCTCAGCGGCGCTTGAACTGATGAGCGCTTGAAGCTTGGCGGTAAAGTCCGTGGCGGTGCCAAGGACGGTTCGGTCGAAGACAAGGGTAAACGGGTTCAGCGCCCCGGTCCTGGAATCGGGCGCCGGAAACTGTCCTGTAATGCCGCCCTGTCCCGCACCGAAATCGATACCCAAAGAGTTCAGTCGGTCAGAATCGATCTCAATGACAAGCGCCTCGATCTGAATCTGTGCCGCCGGAATGTCTATCCGATTAGTGAGGAGATCTAGGAGACGGGCCACTGGTTCGAAATCGTTGGGATTGTAGCCGATGAGAAGCTGCTGCTGCGGCGCCCCCGCCGTCGTACCGAGCATGGGAATTCCGGCGAGATCGAGCCCCAACTCCGCCTTCTTACCCTTGGCGGACTTACCCTTCTCCTGCGTTAGTAAGCTGACCGTTTCCGTATCCGGCACCTTGATAATGATGGGCAAGATACTTTTTGCTGGCAATTCTTTAATGTTGAGTGTGCCGGCGACGGTCGGTGAAAAACTGTATTCCCCGGACAGCTCTCCCTTCCCTCCCTTGAACTCTATCACCGTATAACCGACAGTCTTTAAGATTGCCAGAGCCCGATCCACCTCAACATAGCTGAGCTTCACGACTTGATATTCAAGATCGCGCATGGACTGTCCTGACAACAAGAGCGGCAGCAGGAATAGGGAAAGCGATCTAAGAAACTTTTTCACTCTCTTCACCGATCAACAATGGTTACGGGAATTTTGACAAACAGGTCCTGAAATTTCGCCGAGATGAGTGCATTCTTTTTACTACTGCTTGGGACGAACAGTCCCTCAACTTGGAACTTGGCCTTGGCGGAGTCCGCCATGACAACAGTAATATTGCTGGCGGAGGAGACATGGTGAATATCCAGCGAGCCGCCGGTGGCGTCCATGGCGAGCTTCATGGATGAGGAGCTTCCACTGACATTGGATTTCTTCTTGAAGATCAGGCTCCCTTCCTCGTTCGTGATCCAATACATGAAGCCGTTGATGGGGACCACCGGACCGGGCGTCTCGAAGGTGACGGCGCCGGAGAGCTGCTCGCCGCCGATGGTTGCGGTGAGAGTCCCCTGAGCGGCGTCCCAGCTCCAGCCGCCGGCTGAGGTGATCACTGAGTCGGGCGTGGCGTCGGCGCCGGAGACATCGGACGTCTTCACAAATGTGATGGCCCCCCGACTGCCGCTGGCCCAGTACATGTAAGCGCCGACGGGAACCGTAGAAGCTTTGGTATCGAATGAAACTTCCCCCGATTCCGTCTCGCCGTAGACGGTGACAGAGAGAGCGTTGGACTCTTTGTTGTATTCCCACCCTCCGGACTTGGTAATGACAGAATCGTCCGGCGCCGAGAAACCGGTGACGTGCGCTGTTTTCTTGAAAGTCACCGCCCTCTTATTGGTTGTCCAATACATAAAGGAGTTTAGAGGCGTCTTCAGGCTGTCGCTGTCAAAGGTGACTGTTCCCGACTCCTCCGTCCCGCCGGTGGTGTCATAATAGGCGATCTTCAGATCGGCAGTTGCGTGGGTGTAACTCCAGCCCCCCGTCCTCGTTGTGGTGACGGATGAACCGAGGCTCTCAGTCTGAAGTGTGAATACGGCGGCGACAATCGTGCCGCTGTTTCGATAATGATTTACGTTTCCATCGTACTCACCGATGAAGAGATCAAAATCGGCGTCGCCGTCTATGTCTTCAAAAGTCGGCGCCGAATTCTCACCCGCATCCACCGCGCTCATCGGATTGTTCTCCCCCGTCTGGATTGAGAAGGAGTGAGACGTGCTTGTTCCTGTGTTGGTGAAATACTGGATTGTCCCGTCACCGGCGCCGACGAAAACGTCCAAATCGCCGTCCTTGTCCGCATCTACAAATGCAGGCGCCGCATTGGTGCCGAAATCGTGCTTAAAGAGCGTATCGGCGTCAGCCTGGATCGAGAATGTGGCTGAGGTACTGCTTCCCGAATTGAAGTAATAGTCAATCCCGCCGTCATACTTACCGATAAAGGCGTCCATGTCGCCATCGCCGTCGATATCGGCAAAAGTTGGAATCGCGTTGTAACCGACGTCTACGCCGTTCAGCGGATTGCTGATGCCCGTGGTCGCCGAGAAGGAGGCGCTGGTACTGCTCCCGCCGTTGGCATAGTAGCTGACAGTGCCGTCCTCCTGCCCGATGAACAGGTCCATGTCGCCATCGCCGTCAATGTCGACGAAGGCTGGCGCCGCCGCGCCGCTCACCACCACACCGTTCAGCGGATTGCTGCTCCCGGTTTTTTCGTCGAAAACCGCGCTCATGCTCGACCCGGTGTTCTCGAAATATTGGATGGTGCCGTCCAAGCCCCCCACGAACAGGTCCTGATCAGCGTCTTTGTCTATATCGACAAATGCGGGGGCGGACGCGTAGCCGACATCGATGCCACCGGTCGTCTCTTCCGTCCGTTGATAGGTGACACTGCTGTCATTCTCGAAAGTGTACTTGAGCGTCTTCCCGGTCAGGTCCACCGCCGAGCCGCTGACTTTGGATTCCGTCACCTGCCACTCTCCGAGGACGCGGGAGCCGAGGCGGGAGACGTCAAACTTATGCGTCTCCTCGATGGTGACGGTGGTATCGTCGTCAAACTCATACTCGATCTGGAGGAGTTCGGAATTGATCGTGTCGGCGCCGATGGAACTGATGTTCCACTTCCCGACGATTTTGGAAAAGACTTCGGCGAATCGGTACGTCTCTTCCCGGCTTACCGTGCCGTCACCCTTAAAGGTATACTCAATTTCAAGCACGCCGGGGTCGATGGTGTCCGGTTGATCATAGATGAGGTTCCAGACGCCAAGCACCTTGTTGGAGACGTCGGCGATGCCCGCCCGGAGCCGCTGAACTCTTGCGGTAATGTCGAGCGAACCCTTCGACGTGACGATCTGGTTGGAACTCTCCAGCGTCAGCTCGAACATATCGTTGCTGTCTTTCTTTGTCACGACCGAATCGAGGGGGTCTTCGCAACTGACATTCAGCAAGATGACCGAAGCGACTGCGGCAGGAAGTGAGGCTCTCCTCACAATGCCGAACCTGTTTTTCTCTGTGTGGTTAGACAGCACCGGCTTTAGTCAAATCTGTGATTTCCATCTTCCTAAGAGACCACTGCGGGAGTGGCAACCTCCTCAAATCTGGAAAAAAAAGAGACGGAAGTCAAGATTTTTATTGCGTCGTTTCATCGGT
>LULL01000429.1_pt1 | contig 11999 bp, 18 predicted proteins | sample 728161 | NCBI WGS metagenome assembly LULL01 (sample SAMN03860290, study PRJNA289734) | marine metagenome | biome: seawater column; feature: ocean; material: water; isolation source: Red Sea water column Station 149 - depth 500m | place: Saudi Arabia: Red Sea | collected 2011-10-15 | depth 500 m
CAATTACTCGTCTTAGATCATTATTGATAATATTATTTTTTGCATTTATAGATATAGCGTTTGCTAATTTTTCTTTGTGATTTCTTAAATAGTACGAAGAACCAACTAGCAAGATTACTAAAAATACCGCCTGAATTGCAGCTAATTGAATGATTAAAAACTTTAAACGTCTATTCATATTCTCATCTACCCAAAAGGGTGTGGCAATTTGTTGATATCTTCTACTAAAAAACTATTGTTCTTAAAATTTTTTAGCCTCTCCATATTTATATATTCCATTCTTGTTTTTCCAAAATAAAGAGGTTGCAACTGATCTGATTTAGCTTGAAACATTTTTAAACCTAGCTCATCAAATCTATTGTCAATTTTAATTTCATTTATACTAATCTCACTCATGCTATTAGAATCACTATTTATTAAAAAATCTCTACTTTGATCTTTAAAAATATTAAAGTAAGAATTTGCATAATCAATATCCCGAGCTAGTCTTAGATGATCTTCAGGAAAAATATAATCTAGCTGGTTAAACTCATCTAAGCTAATATTTCTCACGCCATTTTCGATTACGGAAATAAAATCAATTAAAGTTTCAAGCATCGCCTTTTTAATCGAGTTCTCTAGCTCATTGCCACAGTTTGAGCCTACAATTACTCCAAACTTATTGGTAATGCTTTTTCTACCATCTAAAATTACACAAATGGCATTTTTATTGACTGTCCCCATTTGAAATATTTTTACACCAATGCCAAGCTCTTCTAAAAAATCTAAAATCATTTGAGAGTTATTGTCTATTTTTTCAGGTGAGATTAACTTCATTGGGGTATTAGTTAAATAGTGACACAAAAATAGATCTCTTTCTATCAACTCGTTGGCCGCAAACTCCTTTGCAAAAATTATATCTGGATGTACTGCAACACCATTTGAATTAACCATCTTGAGAGTTTTGACCATATATCTCTCAACTGCTTCCGATAAGGCTTTTTTTAAAGATAGATTGCTATCGAAACTTGTTCCTCTTCCAATATATCTCTGCCCATCTAGTGAAAAGCTAAGTTCAATATCTGTAACTGGAATATTGTATTTATCGGGCCACGATAGTTTTTCAATATTAATATTGAGTTTTTCTTTATTCTCAGCAATAAAATCAATCATTTTTTCTTAATCGCCATAATTGAGAATTAGAATATAGTTGGGAGAAATTAATACTCCACTTATTGTTTGAAAGTACCACATATGAAGTGTTGTAGACAGGAATCATAACTGGATCGAGCAGAGCATTTAAGTGTAATTCTTTTAACTTCTTTAAACGAGTATCTTTATCTTCAATAGTCATATAGCCTTCAATCCATGTAAGGTTTTTAGCCTTATCAAGTCCAAAAAATCCAAAGTTCATCGAATAATTAATCAAACTAATCTCTTCTAAAAATCCAGTATCTGTTCTAACCAGAACCATATCACCAAACTCTTCACTATTTGAATAAATATCAGGGTAACGTTTCGTTTCTATAATATTAAGCTTGGGTAATAACGGTAATATTACTTTCTTTAGAAACTCAATACGACTTTTAGGAACTGAGAGTGTGATACCACTACCATCTTCTTTTGAAATATCTAATCCTTCATATTTATTTAAAACTAGTTTTTCTTGCTCTTCACTCAGAGCTCCATCTCCCAAAGCTGGAAAAAATTGATATGAAATCTCAGAGAGTTCATTTTTTGATATTTTTAAGGCAAAAGCTTTTCTAATTGCTTTTCCAATTTTAAATCTCCTTTCATTACTAATTTTTCTAATTCCATTGGAGGTAAACACCACAATATTTGTCTCAATTGGTAAAGTTTTGTGAATGTTAAATGAATATTTTCCAGCAGCTTTTACAAGTTCTTCTGGTTCAGAAGTTATATCATCGGTAGTAATAATATCAATACTTTTGCGCTTGAGTAGTTCCAAGGACTTTTCTTTTGGAACTATATATTTAATCTCTTGAGGAGCTAATTTAGAATAATGATAATGGTCTTTATTAATTGCAAGTACTAGTGCATCTTCACTCACATTTTCTAATTGATATGGCCCGGTAGAACTTTTATAATCCTTAATTTTTAGAGTTTTTAAATCTAGTGATCCTTTTGGGATAATGGCATAGTCTATTGATGCTAAAAGTTTAAATAAAAATGGGGCAACTTTATCCAGTTTAAAAACAACCTTATTTTTATCAATGACAATTCTACTACATTCTTCATCAATTGTTTTTAAAGATTTTTCAGGACACAAGAGTGATGAAATTTTGCCATGAGAATTTTGGTTTAAAATCATAAGTCGCTTTATAGAAGTAACGACATCATCTGGAGATACTTTATTACCATTCTTTAAAACAATATCATCTCTTATGGTGAATACTGCATTAGTACCAACTCACTCAAATTTCGATGCAATACCTGCAACTAGCTCTCCTTTATCATTTAACTCAATTAAAGGGCTATATAGATGCTCTAAGAGTGTATATTCTTCCGCTAGTTCAATTCTAGATGGATCAAGCTCATTCACATTAAGCTTCACAGGAATGGTAGCGATTACAGTCATACTATTTTTATCCTTATTATTGGTACAATTACTAAGAGCAACGCAAATTAGTAAAACACTAAAAATAGTACCTACCTTATACAACGTCCACCATCACTTGCCACAACATTTTTTTCAAGTAGACCTCTATTTTCAAGTTCCTTTACTAAGTCTAGATCAATTTGAATAATATTTTGTTCAATTTCAAATTCAATTACTTCATCTTCTGTGATAACTATTTGTTCATTCTTGCTAATTTTCTTTAGTTCATTTGCAATTTTTTCCATTAGCTCTGTCGATATTTCACTGGCAAAAATAGAAAATGATGCAAAAAAAGTTAAAAATAAAACAACAACTTTTTTAATACCTTTCATAATACTGAATCCTTTGCAATTAATGTTAATCTTTTTTCATCAAAACTTTTAAGAAGTCCTTCCAGTTCAGAAATTTTATTACAATATAGTTGGTATACTGAATCAGGATAATCTTCCGATTCTAATTCACTAAAAAGTAAATCAACACCCTCAAAAAAAGTATTGGAAAATCCCTTAAAATCATGACGAAGTTTTCTTATTTCAATATCTTCTTTCATGTCTTTCCTCATAGCTAGCTACCATCCTCCTAAAAGTACTTCTTGGTATGCCAACTTTTTCTTTTACTTGTAGTCCATTAACTTTATTAAGTTTAAATAGTCCTGGTTCTTCATGAATGGCCTCTACTAACTCATCTTGTAGTCGCGCCATCGCTTCAGAAAAGCCGTGTCTTTTGATATAATTTATTGAGGATTGAGTCAGCATCATCCTTCCATTTTTATTTCTTCTTGTTTTTAAATTTCTCTGTATCTTTTCGGCTAATAGTTCTTTTGTAAGGACATTTCTATTATTTGCAGCTTCAATCTTCCAGTTTTCAAATTCTGAAACTAACTCCCTAACATTATAAGGCCAATCGTAGTTATAAATTAATTTTTTCGCTTCATCCGTGATTATAAATTTTCGTCTCTCTTTTTTCATAAGGCCATGAAGAATTAAAGTAATGTCATCTCTTCTCATTCTAAGAGGCTTAATTTCTAAATTAAACCCTGAAATCCTAGAATAAAAATCATGTTTCATTTTACCATTATCAACAAGTTCTTCTAAATTCTTAAGTGTTGCAAATGCAAAGGAAGCACTCGTTTTTTTATTTTTTTCCGAGCCTAGTGGCGTATAAATCTTTTCGTCAATCGCCTTTATTAACTTTTCTTGAGTCGAAATTGATATATTTCCTATTTCATCAAAAAATAAAGTACCATTATTAGCAAGATCAAATTTACCTTTTTTATTCTTAGTTGCCCCGCTGAATGCGTCACTCGTATGTCCAAACAATTCTGCGTCCGTTAAAGTTGAGTCAGCCTCTTTCCCACCAGAATTAAACTCTACATAAGGGCAATCATCTCCATATTTAATTTTATGCAAACTTTTAATTAATGCGGTTTTACCAACTCCGGTCTCACCAGTGATAAGTAGTGGACGTTTTTTCCAATCAAAACATAATATTTTTTTTATATTCTCAATAAGTTCAAAGTCAGCAGTTATCCAATGCTCAGAAAGAACTTCATTCATCTTGGTCTCTAAATTTTTAGAATTAAAATCTAAGTACTCAAATATACTTTCCCTGATATTTTCCTTTATGTGTGATTTACTAAGATAAGCAAGGCAATTGTCATTAATACTGCTTTCAATAATATTCTCATCATCACTTGAAGATAGCATGAAAGCGTCAATCCCCTTATAATTACACTTTTTCAAAGCTTTAAGGCCATCAGGCAGATTACCGATATAAATATCAAGAAATGCAAGATCAAAATCTTTATTAGCAACTAATTGATCAAATTCATTTAAGTCTTTGGCAATCTCAATTGATCTTGCTCCAACGCTTTTTAACTCTGCTTGAATAATTCTTCTGTTTAACTCATCATCTTCTAGTACAAGAAATTTTAACTTTGTTATTTTTTGAGATCCTTTCATAAAATCTATCTATGACAATATGCTACCTGAGTCAAGAATTGTTTCTTGTGGACACTAAAGTGACCATTTTGGACACTTTTCTTTTGAAGAAATTACATAGTAGCAAAAAAAGTAAATCAATAACCTACTGTTTTTAAATAGATTTAAATCGCAATATCCCACTTAGTATATTCCCAAATTCATACTTGGCATGCCCCATGCTCTTTTAGTTAGGGTGAATTATGAAAGGAGAAAAACTATGAAGAGTATTATAAAAAAAGAATTACAAGAATCGTTCAAGCAATTTATTTATTCACTAAACTTTGATGAAATATATTCTAACAATATACTCATCACAAATATTGAAAAATTTGAATTAGAACTGGTCAAAGAAACTTCTAACTCAAGTAAAAAACTTAAAAGCCTCTTTAAAAAATTATTTAATTCGATTTCTGAAAAAGAAAAAGAGAAAAACCAAAAACTAGTTGAAACTAATTTCAAAATTATGGCCCTGCTATCTCCAAAATGTAAGGTGCAAGGCTAAGTTATGAATAAACACGCTGATACTCAATTTGCTTCAATATTTTCTTTTTTAAAGAAAGTACAACGAAGAATCCTTCATGACTTAATTTACGACAAAGATTTTTTAGATAGCAAGGAACTTAATAAGACATGTAAATCGAGAAGATATTCTTGAATATGAAAATTAAATAAAACCTAAAAACAAGGAAAAAATGGAATCACAAAAGCAATACATTAAAGAAAACAATCAAACAAATCCAGTAAGACATGAGCGAATATGTAAAGACTGTGGAATGGCGATACCTAAAAAAAGACTAGTAGCAAATCCTTCAGCGACTAGATGTGTTTATTGTCAAAAGGATATTGAGAAAGAATTAGAAATATTGTCATTAGTAAAAAAATCTACACTTGAACATGAATTTTTCTTATGGGGGAATCAATGGGAAGAATAAAGGTAATAATTGAACAAATTAAAAACTACTTAAAAGTGCAGGACCGAAGATGCTTCGAGATTCACAAACTAGTTGAAGAAAATAAACAAAAGCATCTTGTCGCTACTTATTTAACAATGATGAACAAACTTTAGGAGAAAAAAATTATGAAAAAATTATTTTTTATTTCAGCACTAACAACAATTAATGCCCTGGCCTGTCCAGATTTTTCAGGAAGGTATGCAACAACACTCGAAATGAATATTCCAGCTATTCAACAAATAATTCAAAATGGTTGTGAGTCAATGGATATTACAATCTATAACGAATCACAAACAGTTGAATACTCCTCATATCGTTGGGTACTAGATGGAAACGATCAAGCGGCTCTATTAGATAAAAAACAATTTCTATCAGGAAAACTCTATGATGACGTTTTCCACTGGAGTTTAAAAGATAAGAATCAAAACACGGTAATTGAAGCTTGGGATTCCCTTCTAGAAAATGGCGACATTGAAAGAATAAAACTAGAAAAGCTTTCTAGCGGTCAAGTCATAACTAAAAATTCAATTATAAAAAGGGTTTCAGATATGTAGAAATCTAACTTTGGCGATTATTTAAGCGAATTTTTAAAAGACATTATTAACTAATTTTTTGGAGTGAAAAAAATTATCAAATTCACACCAAGGGCACTTTTGCGCCAATTTTTAACAACAAGGAGACTTATGAAAAAAACATACAAAAATAAATTTCATTTGTGGTGGTTAAATACCATTACAAATAAGAGGTTGCATGCTGGGCTTGCATACTTCAATGAGGAAAAGGGAGATTATTCCCTTATACTTAGCTCTCTTGAAACGAGCTATGAGAAAAAACGGTCTTTTGAAGTATTTCTTAGACCTATTCTAACAGGTTGCACATCAATCTATTACCGAGTTGAAAAAGTTATTTCTTGTAGAGGAAAAGTAAACCGCCACACTGTCGGCGAAGCTTTTCTCAATGAAAAAACAGATGGTGAAGTTCATATCACCTTTGAGCCTTACACCAGCTCTGAAAAGAAACTTATCTTAACTCTAAACAAAAAACAAAAGGAGAGCCTATGCGCTTAAAATACATTAAAAATAAATACCTAAATCTAGTGACATTTGCATACTTACTACTACCAAGCTTTGTATTTGCTCAAAATTCTGAGTTTGAAACTAAGGTAAACAGTTTAACCGATCTCATCGTTGGAAAGATTCTCCCTGCTGTAGCTGTCTTTGGACTTGTCTATGCAGCAATCCTAGCTGCGGCAGGAGATGAAAGTAGTAAAAGACGAATGGTTCTAGTTGTTGTGGCCAGCATTGTTGGACTTCTAGCAAAGTTCATCTTTCCAATGTTTGCGGGTGCAGTCTAATGCAAGAGCTTGATTGTTCAATAGTACATAGAAACCTTGAAACCAAACTAAAGATCGGGGGCCTTGAGGCCCTTGATCTTCTGGCCGTACTTATCTTTGCGGCGGTGATGAGTTTGTTTTTTGGAAGTGGAACGCTAGGATTTATATTCGTTTTTATCCTTCCTCTCGTTCTTCTAATTACTTTGTACTTTTTAAAAAGAAATAGACCTGATGGTTATTTACTTAATCTTCTTCGCTTTTCTCTACTTGCAGGACACTTTAGCGCCTCACAGATGCCTGAAGATGAAGAAAAACTTTTAACCAGAATTACGAAAAATGGAGAAAACAAAAATGACTGAGAATATGCAAATGTTAAATTCACTGGCATCTGACTTACATGAACTAAGTACCAGTTCTTATAAGTTTGAATCTGTCCTAGATAAAGGCGATACAAAACTAATTTTGGAGTTTTTAGATTATTACCAAGATTTTTTAAATGAGCTTCAAGAAGGGATTCAATATCTAAAAGAAAATTTAGAAGAAAATAAATCAAGAATTTGTGAGGAGGAAGTCCTTGAGTATATTTAGTAGACATTCTCTATGCGATAAACTGCCAATTTGGCATTTTGATGAAAATCTTCTGGTTTTTAAAGACGGCTCCCTAGGAGCAGGTTTTGAATTAACTGGAAGGGATATTTCAGCGGCGACTAATACAAATATTAATAGTTTTACTAGAGAACTTGAAAACCTTCTAAAAACGGTAAATGAAGGATATAGGCTCCAAGTATTTCATAATATTTCAAAAAACGTTGAAAGCATAATAGATGAGCATGAGGCGATTTCAAAAAATCTTGATGGAAGCTATAAAGAAGTAGCAAATGCAAGAATCCACTATCTAAGAGATAACTTTAAAAGTGGAAACTACTATAAACCAAAGATTTATATCTTTATCAGGGGCTTGAAGTACAAGTTTAATAAAGTTGGTTTATTTAGCTCTACTCCTAAAGAATTAGAGCAAGTTGAGATTGAAAAGTATGAAGAACATAAAGACGAGTTTTTAAGAGTATCGGACATTGTCAAAAACTATCTTGATTCAGCAGGATTAATGCCACTAGAGCTAGAAAAAAATAAATGGTGTAACCTTATCTTTGAGTATTTTAATCTTTCAAGAAAAGAAAGAGTTGGACTTCCAAAGTTTAGAAGTGAAAATAATCCATTTTTACCGTCTTTAGTTAGTCAGTTAGTTTTAAGTGATCTTCTTATTGATAATGATTCTATAAAAATTGATGATAACTTCTACCGAGTAGTGAATTTAAAACTACTTCCAGAATCAACATTTTCATCAATGGGAGAATATTTATCAAAGCTTCCTTTTCATTATCTAATTAGTCAGGTTATTGAGGTTAACGAACAAGCAAAAGAAATTGAAAAATTTGAACTTCAAAGAAGAATTGCTCATTCTATGGCCGCAGGCTCAAAAAATGTTAGTGATCTTGAAAGTGAATCTAAATTAGAAAATCTTGAATCCCTTTTAAATGAGTTGATAAATGGTAGTGAGAAAATCACCACTATGTCACTATCAATTATTTTATGGGATAGGGATAAAAAAGAGCTTCAAAGAAAGGTTGACAATACACTTAGGGAACTTAAATCACTTAATCAAGCTGAAGGTATTAGTGAGACTCTTTCTAATTTTGATAGCTTTATTAAATCATGGCCTGGCTCTTGTGAAGTAATTGAAGGCAAAAAATTAAAAACGTCTAATGCGGCCCATTTAATGCCAGTATTTTCATATTGGCAAGGGAACTCTAGGCCAGTAGCACTTCTACCTAATCGAGATTATACGCTTTTTAATCTGGATTATTTTTCTGATGAACTTCCAAATTGGAATGCATTAACTATTGGTGGATCAGGTGCAGGAAAAAGTTATACAACCCTTTCTCTTGCATTACAGTTTTACGGACAAAGCTTTAAAAAAGATGGAAAGGATATTCATCCAAAAATTGTCTTTATTGATAATGGAAAAAGTAGTGAAAATTTCGTTCATGCCTGTGATGGTGAGTTTGTCGATGTATCAATTGATTCTGATTTATGCCTTAATATGTTCGAACTTCCAGAAGGAGAAACAAAACCAAGTACACTTAAAGTAAAATCAATTCTAGCGGTATTAGAGTTAATTTTAAAAGATGATGAAAAACAATCCCTTCCAAAAAGAGAAAAAGCCTTATTAGAGGAATTAATCTTTAAAGCTTACAAGGAAGTAAGAAGTAGGCCACCGACTCTAAGTGACCTTAAAAGCCTTCTAGCTAATCATAAGCTAGAGGCGATGCGAATCTATAGTGAAATCCTATACTCTTGGACAGGTGGTACCGCTTTTGGAAAATTACTTGATGGGCAGAGTACGATTTCACTAAATAAAAATGTCACAGCGATCGAAATCAAAGAACTTGATGATTTCCCAGAGCTAAAAGACGTTTTTATGCTTATCATCACTAGCTTTGTCCAAAGAGAGGCCGAAAGTGATCTGGCCACTCCGTACATGCTAATCTGTGATGAATCTCATAGGCTTTTTTCTACTCCTGCTACTAGAGATTATATTTTGTACTGTTACAAGGTTATGAGAAAGTTTAACTGCTCAATTAACTGTATCACTCAAAACTATAAAGATTTTTTAGTTGATCCAACGGTTGCCGATGCGATTTTTCCTAATACGACTCACGTTTTCATTTTAAGGCAAAGAAAAATTGATTGGGAAGATTTCCAAAAGGTCTTTGGATTAAATGATGCGGAACTATCAGCAGTTAAAAGTCTTAGACTTGTAAAAAATAAGTTTTCAGAGTTCTTCTATATGCAAGATGAAAATAGAGCGATTTTGAAGCTTATTAACGACAAACTTACTCACTGGATTTGTACCTCAAGTGGAAGTGACAAAACAAAAATCAATGAAATTCAAAGTAAAAATCCACAACTGTCAAGAATGGGGGTTCTAAAAAAAGTATCAGGATATGAGGGGGGCGCATGAGAAAAAAATTAATAAGTTTTTTATTAGTAATCAGCTTATTAATGCCAATAAGTAGTTTTGCATGGCTAAGCGATGGCGGAGCTGGGTGGGCCAACTATCCTTATATCGTAAAGATACTTATTGAAAATATTAAACGCTATCAACAATTAAGGCATATGATTGGGCAGGCTAAAGATGCTCAAAACTTTGTAAAGCTTATTAATAAGGGAATTGATAATGCCGTAGGTCTTATGCAAGTTCTTCCTATTAAAGATGAGAAACTTCTTGCGCAATTTAAGGAATTTAGTAGTGCTTTAAAGAAAATTGATGAGCTTTATGGTGCTATTCCTAAAAGTGATGATGAGGCGATGCAAAGGCTGCATGATAAAACCATTGCAGAGAGCTTTAAAATTGTAAATGCCCTAACTGATTATGCTAACAGACAAGAAATTAATGCTGTCAAAATTCATAGTCAAAGCTCTAGTGCATCCCCAAAAGGGGCTGCAAGAATTAATGCTCAAGCAAATGCACAAATTCTTCATTCTCTTAACCAGCTTATTAAGATCAACGGACAGATTTTAAAACTTCAAGGTGAAAATTTCGCTATGGCCAATATGCATAGTAAAAATTCAAGTGAGAGTTTTAATAAATCAAATAATGATCTTAAAAAAGTGATTAAGAAGTTTAAGACAACTTCTAGTCTTCCGAGGTTTTAAATGACTTGGCTACCAGAAGTATGTAATGAACTACATAGCGAATTTGTAACTCTATTCTGGCTTATGATCTTACCTCTTACGGTATTTCTTATAATGCTTGAATTTTTCAAGACTGATGAGAGAGAACCAAATGCCACCAAGATCATAACAAGGGCCATAATCTCAATTCTATTATTAGTTTCATTTAAAGAGACTATTAACCTGATCGCTTTAGTTGGTGATGGAATTGCAGATCGAATTGATGGACTTACCAGTATGGAAGAAGTAGCAAGCTCTTTATTTGAAGGTTTTTCAAGAGAAGCACCGACATTATATAAAATTAGAGAAGCATTTATCTTTCTTTTAAATTTTGTATCTTATGTTCTTGCTTATTTTGGAATCTTTATAGCAAATGCCTTAATTCATTTTTCGTGGTCAATACTTTATGTATGTGCACCACTTATGATTTTATGTCATATCCCAGAAGCAACGGCAAATGTTTGTAAAAACCTTTATAAAGGGCTTTTAACAGTAATCAGCTGGAAAGTACTGTGGTCTATCCTAAGTATTTTACTGTTAAAGCTTGCAGCAGAGCAAACAACTGAAAATAGTGATAATGCAATCAATACAGCAATTATAAACCTAAGTATTGCATTATCAATTCTCTTTATTCCCATGTTTTCAAAATCTCTTATTGGAGATGGCCTAACTGGAGTTGCCAGTGGAATCGCTGGAGTGGCCGGCGGTGTAGCATTAAAGACAACTAAAATGGTTGTAAAAAAGTCTGCTAAAAAAACATGGAATAGAGGAAAAGAGAAGTTTTTTTCAAGTGATAGGGAGAGAAAACAACAAACCAATAAATTAAACAAAAATGAGGTGAATAATGAAAAACCAAGAAACAACCAAAGAGGTTAAAGCCCCCTTTATAGAAAATATTGACGAAATCTATAAGAAAATCAATTTCTATAAAAAAAGCTTAGTTTCCGCAGTAGCTTGTGGAGTACTTCAAGCAATTACGATTTTTTGTCTAATCTTTTCAAGTCCAATTGTGATTGTAGAAAAAGATGGCGAACGTATTGGACATATTGGAGAAAAGAAAGAACTTACAATTACCGAAGGTGAAATCAAAGAGCTTGCTAGAAAGTTCATAAAGAACCGTTATGAGTGGCAAGAGTTTAATCCTGATTACATTGTAAGTAATCTTTCTCCAATTGTTAAAAATGGTCTTAGAGATAAGATTTACAAAAAACTTCAAAACCAAAAGGAACAATTTAAAGGGCAAAAAGTTTCTCAATATGTTGGAAAAATCAAAATTCATATTGATGAGCATAAAAGAATCATCGGGGTATTTGATAAAGTTCTCCGCGTTGAAAACATTCCATTGATTTCAGAAGCTCAAGTTTTAATCGGCATTGCAAAGGGCTTTTCTAGTAGGG
>LULL01000893.1_pt1 | contig 11989 bp, 9 predicted proteins | sample 728161 | NCBI WGS metagenome assembly LULL01 (sample SAMN03860290, study PRJNA289734) | marine metagenome | biome: seawater column; feature: ocean; material: water; isolation source: Red Sea water column Station 149 - depth 500m | place: Saudi Arabia: Red Sea | collected 2011-10-15 | depth 500 m
TTGACATCCTCCCCGACCTAAAGGACGGGGATTCCTACTGCTAGACGCTTATGCCCAAGCGCAAGAATGTTTAAAGCTGAGTTTTTATCTCTGTCGTGAGCCGTACCACAACTCGCGCACTCCCATTCTCTTATTCCAAGACCTGTCCTACCTTTCGGACTGCTTGCGGTGATCTCACCACAGCACGAACAAGTTTGGGTGGTATAGGCTTCATTGACTTCCTCAAACAATACCCCTGCGTTCTCGCATTTATACTTGAGCATTGTTTTTAGTGCTGAAAATCCCGTATCCAAAACAGATTTCGCCATTTTAGTTCTTACAAGTTTTTTGGCACTTAAGTCACCCACAATGATGAGTGCATTTTCTTTTACAAGCTTTGAGCTTGCTTTATGCAAATGGTCTTTACGACAATTTGCGATCTTAGCGTGTAATGCACGAACACGCTTTTTATTTCTTGCTCGTTGAGCAATTCCTAGTTTCTGCTCATATTTACGGTAGTAATTAGGATTTGCAATCACAACACCATCAGAACAGGTAGCAATATTCTTTAATCCAAGATCAATACCGATTGCTTTGGTTGCCTTTGGTTTTTCTTGCTTCGGAGAGTCAATCACAAGGCACACATACCAACGCCCACGACTATCCTCAACAAACGAACCTGTTCTAACAGCGTATTTGCTTAGACCATAGCTATCCCATAGCTTGAATTGATGTTTGCCATATTGGACATATCCATCAGCATATTTAATACTGACCTTTTTAAAAGGTATCCAACCAAGTGATCGTCTCGCTGACTTCTTGTTGCTTACACGCCATCTTAGCTTTGCTTTTTTAAACTGTATTCTTCGGGTAACAAATTCTTCTCTAATCGCATCAATGGTTTGGCTATGCAATCCACAGAGCTTTGAAGTACCTTTGGTGTACTTTGCCATATCAAATGCAGAGAAGAAGTAACCTGTTCTTTTTAGATGTTTAAAACTTAAATCATTCACATAATTCCAAACAAAGTTCACCTCGGATGCTAATTGGTCTAGCACCTTGCAATGTTTATCTTTTATGCGTAATTTAAGTGTTTTCATAATTAAAATATATTTGGTCTATGAGTAATAGTCAAGAAATTAGAACTGGTCGCCACTGTGTTTTTAATATGCATGTTCATTTGGTCTTTGTCGCTAAATATCGTAGAGATGTTTTTACAAAAGCCATGCTTGAAACCATGTGTGAAGTATTTGAACGTGTCTGCTTAGACTTTGAAGCTCAATTGGTGGAGTTTAATGGTGAACATGACCACGTTCATTTACTGGTGAACTATCCGCCTAAAGTTGCTATTTCTAGCTTGGTAAATAGCTTGAAGGGTGCATCTAGTCGTATTCTGCGTACTAAACACCCTGAAATTAAAAGCAAATTATGGGGTAACGCCTTGTGGTCGCCTAGCTACTTCGCTGCATCATGTGGAGGTGCGCCCATTGGGATTATTAAGCAGTATATCGAACAACAGCAAACAGAGCGGACTTCTGCGCCACGATCATATCGAGCAGAATTTTTGCCGACTCCGTGACAAACGCTTCTTCTTCAGGCAGTGGTGGGCGTTTAGCTGCTTTCATCTTGGCACGTGCCTCACTGCGTGCATCGATCGCCGCTTGATAGCTTTCCCAGTTTGGATAAGGCTCAAGTCCAGTTTCTTGACGACGTAGATTTTCGGCTTGCAAGGTTCTTGCTTCTAAGGCTTGAATTTTGGCTTTGCGTGTATCGATATCGAGTGACAAAATATCTTCTTCGGCTGTTTCTTTGGCTAAACTGACGTAACTGTCTAAATATTTAAACTGTGGATCATTAGCACGGCGCTGATCTGAAGCCTGTTGTAAGCGAGCAATATAAGGCTGAATCATGCCTTCACGTTTGAAGGCTGCCGTTGGAATCGTGTCCCATTCAAGTGGATTTTTGGATTCACGCTCACCAAACTGTTCAAAGTAAATATCGATGAGTTTGATGTCTGGAATCACCCCTTTATTTTGCGTACTACCACCTGTGACACGATAGAATTTACGCTGTGTCAAAGTCGCCTGACCATAGGCAAGACTATCCAATTGAATCTGTGCTGTGCCTTTACCAGTAGTGGTACTACCAATCACGATACCACGCCCATAATCTTGGATTGCCGCAGAATAAATTTCACTGGCAGATGCAGAAGCCAAATTGACCATCACTGCAAGTGGACCACTATACAATTGCTCTCCTCCATCGGTATCTTCAAAAATACTGACATTGCCATTGCCGTCACGGATTTGCACCACAGGCCCTTCTTTGATGACTTGACCGAGCATTTTTGCCACTTCTTCTAAAGATCCGCCTGGGTTGTTACGAAGATCAACAATCACCCCTGCGACTTTCTGCTTAGATAGATCAACCAATGCATTGGCAGTGTCTTCTGCTACACTCCGATAGTCACTACCTGCCCGACGTGCCCGATAGTTCAAATAGAACGACGGAATTTCAATCACACCGACTTTTTGCTTTTTGCCTTGATAATCGACCTCGACCACACGAGAACGCAAGCCTGCATCTTCTTCTTGAATCACATCACGCGTAATGGTGACCAAACGTGCTTGGCTTGCAGGCGCACCTGCTGCCAACAGTTTCAACGTGACTTTGGTACCTCGTTTACCACGAATGATACCAACCAACTCTTGGCTCGACCAACCGACGACATCGACCATCGCCTCGCCTTCTTGAGCCACACCCAAGATACGATCACCAGATCGCACTTGACCTGTTTTGCTGGCAGGACCACCTTCAACCAAGGTTTCAATCTTGGTGTAGTCTTCATTGCCACGTTCAGGACGGATCGTCACACCGATGCCTTCAAGCTGAAGTGTGGTCTGACGATTGAGTTCCATCGCATCAATCGGTGGATAATAGTTGCTATGCGGGTCATAGGTCGCAAGCATGGCATTCAAAGTACGATCGAGGACGTCATCACTTTTCAGGCGAGTAATACGCTCGAGTTGACGGGTATAACGCTTGGTTAAGGTTTCAACTGGAGTTAAATCTTCTGGTGGTACGAGGTTTTCACCTGCAGCAAGTTCTGGGTTTTCTTTTAAGGCTTGCTGTTTTGCCGCTTCTTCTTCTTTGGTAATGGTCAGGTTAATCAACTGAGAAACAATGACTTTTTTCCAGTAGGCTAGCTGTTCTGCTTGGGTATTAAAAAAAGGTGCTTCTTCACGATCTGTGTTAATGGTTTCATTCGGCTGATTTAAGTTTTGTGGTTTTTTCAGCTCTGCTAACATAAAGTCATAATAACTTTTCACACGTTTTCGATACAAAGCGTGAATATCATATGCAGGTTTTAAGTTGCCTGTTTTCAATGCCAAACCAAAATTTCTAGCGTACATTTGGCGCAGTTGATCAACTTCACTTTGCAAAAATAACGCATGATCTGGATCAAGGCTATCGATGTACATATCGAAAATCTTTGTCGAGGTTTCGGTATTCAGGCGCATCGGCAAATAATGCTGACGATCGACTAAAGTTGCCATTTGACGAGCAACTAAAGCTTGCTCTTGAGTTGGCAAAATATCATTTAATATTGTTTGGGTTTCCGTTGCTGCCATGGCTTCGGTCACGACATGGGTAAAAAACAAGCCACCCGTAGCGAGGGCAACTGCACAAGCAAGATGTTGTAGTTTCATAGTATAATTCGTATTCCTTTCGGCGTTGTGCCATATACTTTACGTCGATGCTGTGAGTGCACGGCGCATACACTATTTGCATCGATCAAATACAGATTTCTATAATGAAGTTAGCAGGGATGATTTGCAAACTCAATATTTACAAAGCCTATATTTATTTGCAAAAGCTAAGTTTAATTACACAAGCCATGTTTGCAAAAATGACTTGATTAGTTTTAACATACTCCACAACCCGTAAATGTAAAAATTCATTGCATAATTTTTTGTTTTTTACACATTGTTTTCTGATAATTTACACCTTTTAACAGATTACATTTCATTGATCAAAAATTAGGACGAACCAGCATGACCATTGGCGCATTGATGCTTGATATTGAAGGCACGACCTTAACTCAAGAAGACATCGAACTCCTGCAAGCACCTCAAGTTGGTGGCATGATTTTATTTGCTCGAAATATCGAATCACCTCAACAAGTCCGCGAACTTACCGATCATATGCGCCAAATCCGTCCTGATATTTTGATTGCGGTCGATCAAGAGGGTGGTCGAGTACGTCGATTAAAAGAAGCGCATGGTTTTAGTGCATTGCCTGCGATGGGTAAGCTCGGTGAACTTTATTTGGAACAACCCGAACAAGCGATTTCTTTAGCAAAAACGACTGCTTGGCTGATGGCAACAGAAGTCTTGGCTGTGGGGATTGATTTTAGTTTTGCACCTGTTTTAGATATTAATGATATTAGTGATGTCATCGGTGATCGTGCTTTTTCCCAAAATCCTGAAATTATCATTTTGCTAGCTGATGCGTTTATGCAGGGGATGAAAGATGCAGGCATGGCAACCACAGGAAAGCACTTCCCAGGACATGGCTCTGTCAAAGCAGATTCACACATTGCCGCGGCGATCGACTCACGCTCATTTGCCGAGATTGAATCGCATGACATGACGACTTTTAAAGCACTCATGCCGTCACTCGATGCGATCATGCCTGCACATGTGATCTATGAAAACGTAGATCCAAATCCTGCAGGTTTTTCACCATTTTGGATACAACAAATATTACGTGGCCAGTTTGGTTTTGATGGCGTGTTGTTCTCCGATGATTTATCCATGCAAGCTGCTTGCGTTGCAGGTGGTGCTGATGCACGTATTCAAGCGGCTCTACTAGCAGGCTGTGATATGGGATTGGTCTGCAATGACCGTCAAGCGGCATGTATTGCATTAGATGGCATTCAAACCTTAGCGCTGCCAAATCAAGCTCGATTAGAACGCATGCGTGGCAAAATTCCTGCGCTCAATACTGAGCAAGCAAAATCTGAACAGTGGAAAATTGACACACAGATTGCGCTAGGTCAAACATGGCAATCTGCAAAAGACCAAGTTCAGCAACTGATTTAAAACGGACTGCGCTTAACGCAATGCATGTTTGAAATGTCTACAGACCCTAAGCTTTTCGGTAAAAAATAAAATTGAACAATTTACCTAAAAGCTTTACATTGGCAAGGACGCCAGCCACCGTATCACGCAACATACTTGTACTTCTATATGCAAGTTGGCATAAAACAACAAGATTTAAAGCAACTCAATTTTAAGCAAACTGGAACTGCTATGAGCGAACAACAGCTTTCGGAACATCGTCATATTTCTTTTACCGCACACTATACAGGCTACATGTGGTATTTAATGGGTATCATTGACGCAGCGCCATGTATTGATCGACGAAGCTTTATTAAAGCTCATCGAAACACAGCCTGACACTCAAGTCATTGAAATCGCAGCAGGGCTTTCCCCGCGTGGTTGGAGTTTTCGACGTAAATTCCCTGAACTTCGCTACATCGAAGTCGATCTACCTGATATGGCAAAAGCCAAACAGGATGCACTCGGCAAAGCAGGACAAGCTGATGCTGAAGTGATGGCGGTGGATTTATTTACGCCTGAAATTCGTCAGCTATTTGATAAGCTCGATCAAAATAAACCTGTCGTTGTGATCAGCGAAGGTTTAGTCAATTATTTTAATAAAGACATGTTGGCACAATTATGGGGAGCTTTGGCGGATCATGGTAAAGCCTTTCCAAAGTTTTACTATTTGACTGACCTTTGCCCTGAACCTGTTAATCATCGTTTTGCGCAAGTGGTATGGAAAAGTAGTCAGCTATTACGTTTTCTTTCTCGTAGTGCATTTAGTTTTCATTTTACTTCACCGCAGGAAGTGAAAGATTTCTTTAAAGATTGTGGTTACGATAAGGTTTATATCGAACAACCTAGTCAATCCGATAAAACTGAAGTCGAAGCCCATTTAGGTGATTTTGTGTGGTTTGTTCAAGCGACCATTGAGAATTCAAATTGATAAATAAAAAAAGCAGAAACCTTCATTTCTGCTTTTTTAAATTTTCATCGAGAATAATTAGTGCGCTAACAATGCCTCTTTTTGAGTTTGCACATATTGCAACAAGCGATCCGCCACATCAAAGCTACCATGCTTAAATAGAATGCGCAGGCGATTTTGCTTCATTTCAAAGATTAAACACTCAATAGTAAATTCACCCTGCTCATCTTGCAGATGAAGCGACATATCTCGTGCATATCGCCCGACCTCTTGAGTCTTATTTGACTCTTGCACTTCAATTAACACACCAAAGAAATTGATGTTAACAATTTTGACATTCGCCTGAAGCTCAGAATGACGATGCGTCATGATGGTATGTGGTTGCTGAACGACGATTCGCTCCTCACCACGACGTTCCATCATGTGCATCTGCGCACGACCCATCGGGATAATGCCATCCAAATCTTGGATCGGCTCACCACGCATGTAGGTACTAAATAGTTGCATGGTTTCTTTACGACGTTGAAGCTGTGGCACATGGTCTGCATTGGCGATCAAAGCAAACTCCATATTTGGACATTGCAAAGCAAATTGCGCATTTTCAAAAGGAAGAGTAAAACTATCGTACTGCCCTGCTGCGACTAACACCTTACAGGTTGGGATCGGTACATTTTTTAACCGAAGCAAACGGTTACAATTAATTTCGTAGCGCAACTGCTCTGTCGTCGTAAACTCTGCCATTTGTTGAAAGAATAAGCGTTTTGCTGTTGGCGACATACGTGTTTTATCAAATTTGGCATGATTGACCAAGTACAAAATCACCGCTTGACCAAACTCCTGCATACGACCTTCTTGCATGAGTTTTAAAGACTCTTCCATGATCATACGCCAGCTTGGACGAGTCTTTTGCATTACACCCATCAGGATCATCCGATCAACCAGTTCTGGACGTTGATCGGCAAAGTGTGAAGCGACAACCGAACCCAAAGACATACCCATCACTGAGATGTTTTTGATACCCATGCCGTCCATCCATTGCCCGAGCATGAATGATAAATCAGCAAGCTCTAAAGTCGCCGCTGAAGCACCCGTATTACTATTATAAATTTGTTGATTGGAGCCCATCGAAGGCAAATCGATCAAAATGACAGGACCACTATGGAATAGTTGCTCGACACAGTATTTGTAAGAATTAAAATTCTGAAATGCACCACCAATGATGACAATCGGGGTGTTGTATTTGGTTTTTGGATCGGCAATCGCAAGATATTCGATTTTCCAACCATCTATCCAAAATTCAATCGGTGCCTGCTTAAACACATCTCGATGATAATCTTGAAAAAATTCATCGGGATTCATTTCGAACTGCACCTTAGCTGCATCATCCTTAGCAATACTATTCACTTCGCCCTCCTGACACATATATGCGTCAATGCACATATGCTGTTTCCCTTCAATTAACACCATCTCAGCGTAAATTCAGGCTTGTTCTTGTTCATTACTCGCTTGCACAACCTATTGATAAATATCCATATTTCGATAGACTTGCAGATTGCGGTTTTGTATTTCATTTTACTATAACATAATCAATATCTAATTTGTTTCGTTTTTTTGACGGGCTTTACAAGGATTTGTACCAATTTGCACTTTGTGTTCTGGGCGTGAGCTTTGTACAATGGTGTTTTAGCCGATCGAATTTGGCATGCATTTTCAAACACATTTAGGTAAATTATGAGTGATTCAATACAGGCATATATGACCCAAGTCGGTCAACAAGCACGTCAGGCTTCTCGTCAGCTTGCTAGCTTGCCCACAGATGTCAAAAACAATGCATTATCAGCCATTTATACTGCTTTAGAAGATAATCAGCAAAAAATTCTCGCTGCCAATAAAATCGATGTCGATAACGGACATCGAAAACAACTCGACAGTGCACTTTTGGATCGACTTGAACTCACGCCTGACCGCTTCAAAGGCATGTTAACAGGCTTAAAAGATGTGATTGGCCTGACAGATCCGATCGGTGTGATTACTGATATGGCTTACCGTCCATCAGGTATTCAACTGGGTAAAATGCGTGTTCCTCTAGGTGTGATTGGCATGATTTACGAATCTCGCCCGAATGTGACTTTGGAAGCGGCATCACTGGCTTTAAAATCAGGTAATGCGATTATTTTGCGTGGTGGTTCGGAGGCATTGGAGTCGAATAAAGCCATTGCTGAAGCGATTGCGCATGGGCTAAAAAGCGCAGGCCTACCTGAACATGCCATTCAAGTGATCGACACACCTGACCGTGCAGCGGTTGGTCACTTGATCACCATGTCAGACTATGTCGATGTAATCGTGCCTCGTGGTGGCAAGGGCTTGATTGCTCGCATCACTGAAGAAGCACGCATTCCTGTGATCAAACATTTAGATGGTAATTGTCACGTTTTCGTTGAACGTGAAGCGGATTTGCACAAAGCTTTGCCGATCGCCTTAAATGCTAAAACACATCGTTATGGCGTGTGTAATGCCATGGAAAGTTTGCTAGTCGATGCGCCGATCGCAGAAGAATTTTTACCGCGTATTGCTGAACTCTATGCAGAGAAGAATGTCGAGCTTCGTGGCTGTGAAATCACCCAAAAAATTCTCGATGATAAAGTCGTTGCCGCAACTGAGGAAGATTGGTACACCGAATATTTAGGCCCGATCTTGGCAATCAAAGTTGTTGAAAATTTAGATGAAGCAATTGAGCATATTAATACATACAGCTCACATCACACTGAATCGATCGTTACGGAAAACTATACCAAAGCACGTAAATTCATCGCTGAAGTCGACTCAAGCTCGGTGATGGTCAATGCTTCGACACGTTTTGCCGATGGTTTTGAATATGGACTTGGCGCAGAAATCGGCATCTCCACCGACAAAATCCACACTCGTGGTCCAGTTGGTCTAGAAGGATTGACTTCGCAGAAGTGGATTGTGTTCGGCGATGGGCAGATTCGTCAATAACACACCTTATTCTTGAAAAAAGAAACAAAACAGCTGACGGATATGTCGGCTGTTTTTTATTTCAAAGGACACATGAAACAGCACAATTTAAGTCGTTAAAAAATATATACAATTCAACGCTGATAATTGCCCACCCATCGACCAATTCATTATATGATCGAGTACGTAAATTATGTAAACCTATAACAATGTTTTAAATCAATCAGGATTTGCTCGTGTCAAACATTCTCGTTATCAATTGCGGTTCTTCTTCCATCAAATATGCGCTGATTCTTCAAGATTATGATTATCGTCTTTATGGTTTGGCTGAAAATCTTGGCACACCTAACGCACGTATTTCAGGGCTAACTTATAATGCACAAGAAAACCGCCAAGAAAAATTTGAAGTAGAACTCGGGCAAGCCGATCATGCGCAAGCCTTAGAAGTTGCGATGAAACGTATCAGCCACTTCAAATTTGATGCGATTGGACACCGTGTAGTACATGGCGGAACGATGACGCAAGCACAGGTCATTAACGATCAAGTCATTCAAGATATTAAAAATATTTCCAATCTTGCTCCATTGCACAATCCTGCCAATTTGATTGGTATTGATGCGACGATGAAGTTATACCCTGACCTTCCGCAAGTCGCTGTATTTGATACAGCATTTCACCAAACCATGCCAAAGAAAGCACATCTTTATGCGCTACCACGTGATCTTTACCAAGAGCATGGTATCCGTCGTTATGGCTTCCACGGCACAAGTCATGCCTATGTCAGTGAACGTGCATCAACGCTTGCAGGTCAAAAAAATCAAGGTGGTTGGGTCGTTGCCCACCTCGGTAATGGTTGCTCAACTTGTGCGGTATGGAATGGGAAAAGCCTTGATACCAGTATGGGCTTAACACCACTAGAAGGCCTGGTGATGGGCACACGTAGCGGTGATGTTGATCCAAGTTTGCACTTATTTTTAAATATCAATCTCGGTTGGGACATTGCTAAAATCGACCAAGTGCTGAATAAACAAAGTGGTTTGCTCGGCTTATCCAATTTATCCAACGACATGCGCACACTGGTTGAAGCAGCCGAATCAGGCAATGAAGATGCGCAAATCGCCATTGATGTCTTCGTTTATCGTTTGGCAAAATCAATGGCTGCGATGAGCTGTGCCCTACCTCAACTTGATGGTTTAATTTTCACCGGTGGTATCGGTGAGAACTCAGGCTTCATCCGTGAAAAAGTCATTCGCTCGCTACCGCACTTTGGCTTAAGTTTGAATAGTGAGAATAATGCGACACGTGCCAAAGAGATTCGTATTGATGATGGTACAGGTCCTCAAATTTGGGTAATTCCAACCGATGAAGAAGGTCGTATTGCCAATGAAACACGTCAAATTGCATTGGGCGAAAATGTACTTTAATTTGATTTAAAACCACATTAGTCATCAGAAAATAATAGGACACACTACATGAAAACTTTTCTACTCGTCCCAACAGCAGAAGGCATCGGATTGACCTCTGCGTGTTTGGGCATGATCCACGCATTTGATTGTATTGGCGTTAAAGCCAACTTTTTAAAACCCTTTGCACAAGAAAAAAGTAAAAATGAAAGTCGTACTTCGACCATTATTTCTAGTCTATATCAACGCCACCAAGTACCACCGATTGGCTATAAAAAAACCCAACATATGGTCAGTATTGGCGAAATGGATGAACTACTCGAAGAGGCCGTTAGTTTACACCGTCAAATCGCCAAAGATCATGAAGTAGTGATCGTCGAGGGTTTAGTCCCCAATCCAAATCAGAGCTACACCACACAGCTGAATGTCGCACTGGCACAAGCGCTTGATGCACAAGTGATTTTAGTCAGTGGCGCAGATATCAATAATGCAGAGCAGACTGCTGAAAATATAGAAAATCACCTCAACCCATTTGGTGGCAACGCCTCGACTCGTACCGCTGGCATTTTATTTATGCGCACTAAAGGCTTAGCACCTGATACGGCGCAGATTCCACTCACGACTGATCAAACGCTACGCCTCACAGATGAAATCAAAACTTTTAGCGCAGAATTACAAAAATTTTCACCACTGCTCGGTAGTGAGAAATTACCCATTATTGGCATGATTCCTTTTAGCTCAACTCTGAGTGTGCCACGCACCTTAGACATTGCCAATGCCATTCAAGCGCAGTGGCTCAATGAAGGTGAAGCCGAACAACGTCGTGTGCAAAATACTGCACTGATTCATCGTCGTATTGACCACGAGCTAGAACGCTTTAAAGTAGGTGAGTTGATTGTGACTTCTGCTGATCGTACCGATGTGGCATTGGCATGTGGCGTGGCGGCACTAAGCGATATTCCGCTTGCAGGCGTGATCTTCACCGACAGCAAAATGCAAGATGTCATCTTGCCGACGCTTTCGCAAAAAGTTCTACGCACAGGACTACCTGTGATGCGCACCGATATGGATAGCCTACAAACTTTGGCAATGATTGATCATATCGACAATGAAATTCCAATCACTGATACCGCACGTGCTGAGCAAGTGACGCGTTTTGTGTCGAGTCATATTGATTTTGATTGGCTGAGTACCACCACCACAGCCAAAACCAAAAGTCGCCTTTCACCATCTGCGTTCCGCCATGAATTGGTACAAAAATCAATGGCGGCAAAAAAGACCATTGTTTTACCCGAAGGCTCAGAGCCTCGCACCGTACAAGCTGCTGCGATCTGTCAGACACGTGGCATTGCACAATGCGTACTGCTCGCCAAGCCCGAAGAAGTGCAAGAAGTTGCCAAAGCACGTGGCGTCACTTTACCCGATGATCTCAGAATCATTGACCCTGATACCATTCGTGACAAATATGTCGATCCAATGGTGGAACGTCGCAAAGGCAAACTCAATGCCCTGCAAGCCGCACAACAGCTTGAAGATACCGTCGTTCTTGGCACGATGATGTTGGCACTCGGCGAAGTTGATGGCTTGGTTTCAGGTGC
>LULL01001304.1_pt1 | contig 11965 bp, 10 predicted proteins | sample 728161 | NCBI WGS metagenome assembly LULL01 (sample SAMN03860290, study PRJNA289734) | marine metagenome | biome: seawater column; feature: ocean; material: water; isolation source: Red Sea water column Station 149 - depth 500m | place: Saudi Arabia: Red Sea | collected 2011-10-15 | depth 500 m
TGTGTATAAGAGACAGGGCCTATGGCGTCCCTCGCCGCTTCGAACTGGTTCCGGAAAAAGTCGATCTCCTCCTCGCGGATGGCAGGATTCACTTTCTGCAACGCTTCCAGTCGCCGGATTTCCGGCTCGAAACTGGCAGCGAGCTGTTCAAGCGCCCGGGCTTTCAGGGGCTCCAGATGAGGCTCCGAGAGGCGCTCGACGTGATCCACCATGGTTTCGACCTGGGGCCGGATCTGGGGCACGATCGCCTGGGCCGTACGCCGGCGGATGTTCGAGCACATCTCGTTCAGCCGGTTGTGGGGCAAAGCCCCCGACAGCTCCTTGCCATTTACGTCCACCAGCAGGCGCAACGGCGAAACCGGCAGGTAGCGGGTCAGTTGCAGAGCGTCTGGCGCCGGGCAATGCACGGTAAACAGCGCTTCCATCAGCAGCGTTCCCGGAGGCAGGGCCTTGACCGACAGGCTGGCGAGCGCGGCTTTGCCCAGACCGGAGCTGGTGACTGAGTCCATCACCCCGGTGACCATCGGGTGCTCCCAGCTCATAAACGCCAGATCTTCCCGCTCCAGGGCATTCCTGCGATCCCAGGTCACGGTCATGCCATCTTCGGGCAATTCGGCGACATGGCCGGCCCGGTACTGTTCGCCGGGCCGCAGAATATCGGAGTGTTCGGCATGGTCTTCGACATCGACCCCGAGAATATCGAAGGCTTCCATCATGTAGTCCCGAACCTGCTCCTCAGATTCCTCTTCTTCAATGGCGGCAATCAGGTCCTCCGCCACGTCCGGGCGGCAGGAATTCAGTTCAATCAAGGCATCCCGACCGTTTTGCAGCAGGGTTTTCAGGCGCTCCGCCTCCTCGGCGGAGGCTTTAACCAGCTCGTTCGCAATGCCGGCATCGCCATCAATGGCCTGCTGCCATAGGGACCGGACCGCTTCCTGAACCGCAACGCCTACGGCGCAACTCTCGGCAAAAGCGTTCAGCCCTTCGTGGAACCATCGGAACTGGACCTCCTGGCTGGTATCACGCAGGTAGGGAAGATGAATATCGATGGTTTCGGTCTGACCAATCCGGTCCAGTCGACCGATGCGCTGTTCAAGCAGATCCGGGTTGCCCGGCAGATCGAACAGCACGAGGTGGTGGGCAAACTGGAAGTTGCGGCCTTCGCTGCCGATCTCAGAACAGATCAGCGCCTGGGCTCCCTGTTCGGTGTCGGCGAAGTAGGCGGCAGCCCGGTCTCGCTCGATCAGGCTCAGATGTTCATGAAACGCCGCACTGCGGATACCGGCGCGCAGCTGGAGATAGTGCTCCAGGGCCATGGCGGTCTCAGCGCTGGCGCAGATAACGACGACCTTTGCGGGACGCAGGCTGACCAGCTTTTTCTCGAGCCACGCCACCCGCGGATCGTCCGACAGCCATTGCTCCTCGGGCACCAGTTGCTCGGGGGTCAGCCCCTGAAGGCCTGAAGCCTGCCCTTCGTACATGGCCGGGCATGGCAGAGGCTCCGGATTGGGACGGCGTTCGGGGAATCCCTGGATGGCCGCCCGGGTGTTCCGGAACAGCACCCGCCCGGTACCGTGGCGATCCAGCAGGGCATCAATGACCGCTTGCCGTGGATGGTCTCCGGTCAGAAGGTGGTCCAGCTCTTCGCCCAGCCATTCCCGTAGCAACTTCTGGTCTTCGGCGCTGATTTCGGATTCTTCGTCCAGAAGCCTACGGACCACCACGTTGATCGTCTCGTACTGCTGCTCCTCTTTCCGGAAGGCTTCAAGATCATGGAAACGGGCCGGGTCCAGCAGCCGCAACCGGGCGAAATGGCTGGCGACACCCACCTGCTCCGGCGTCGCCGTCAGCAACAGCAAGCCCCGGCTGATCGCCGACAACTCTTCAACAATCCGGTACTCCGGGCTGACTTCATCCGGGCTCCACGCCAGGTGATGAGCCTCGTCCACGATCATCAGATCCCACTCAGCCTTGCGGGCATCGTCCTGCGCCTTCTGGCTTTGCTTCAGGAAATCGAGACTGCAGAGCACCAGTTGCTCGCTCTCAAAGGGATTGACCGCGTCTTCGTCGCCAAAAATGTGGTTAACCAGGGCGTCGACATCGCTTTCCTGCTCTTTCAGGGCATCGTAGCGACCCTGATCCACGATCGAGAACCGCAGATTGAAGCGCCGAAGCATTTCCACCAGCCATTGATGGGTGAGGGAATCCGGCACCACGATAAGGGCGCGTTTCGCCCGCCCGGTGTGCAGCTGATAATGCAGGATTAGCCCCGCCTCGATGGTTTTGCCAAGGCCGACTTCATCGGCCAGAAGCACCCGTGGCGCATGGCGCCGGGCAACCTCGTGGGCAATATAGATCTGGTGCGGCAGGGGCTGGGGGCGCGCACCAATCAGCCCCTGGGCAGCGGACGCCCTCAGGCGGTTCATATGTTGAACGGTCGCATACCTCAGACGAAAAGCGCCGTTGCGATCGAACTGGCCCGCGAAAAGCCGCTGGTGCGGCGCGGAAAAGTTCACCGAGCCCGCGAGTTTGACCTCGGAAATTTCATGCAGGTCGGTGCCATCGTCGGCGTGATACATGAGCACGCCACCAATGTCCTCGACCGCTCGAACGATGTACCGCTCGCCGTCAAAGGTCTCAATCTCCTCGCCCAGCTGATAGATGATGCGGGACAAAGGTGCGTTATCAATCGCGTAGGTGCGTTCCTCATCGGCGGCAGGAAACCCCAGGGTTACCCGACGCCCGGAGATATCCGTGACAATGCCTAACCCCAGGCCGGTATCACTGTGGCTGACCCAACGCTGACCGATAACAAATTCCGATGTATCCAAGAAACCTCCAGACCAATTACGTTCTTGTGGCGCCGTTCTCACGCACCCAGTAAGCCGTTGCCCCGCACACCGCCGCAGGCACCACGAACAGGTTCAGTACAGGCACCATGGCAGCCAATGCCACTGGCACTCCGAAGCCGAAAGCAGACAAGCGGGTATCACCGAGCAACCGACGCAGGGCGGGGAAACTGACCTTGTGGTTGTCTGCCGGGTAGTCCACGTATTGCAGCGCCATCATCCAGCTGTTGAAGAGAAACCATAGAACAGCCGCAACCAGATTGACGACGGGTATCAGACCGATAATCAGCAAGCCGATAGCCCTCGGCAGGTAATACAGGATTTTCTGAACCTCACGCCAGAGCGCACGGGGGATATCCTTGATGATGGCCGCCCAGCTGTCGTCGGTATTCACTTCCTGACCGGTCAGGTGCTTTTCCGTCAGCTCGGCCAGATAGCCGTAGAAAGGGGAACCAATCAAATTGGCAACAATCACAAAGCCGTAAGCGAGCATAAGCACGATGACTGCGCCGTAAAGAATCCAGAACAGCCAATCCAGTGCCTGTAGCCACGTCCAGTCCGGCAGCCAGGCCATGGCGGCGGCAATAAGGCCGGCAAAAAGCTCTCCCATGAAGAAGAAGAGCAATCCGAAGAGCAGAATATTTATAACCAGTGGAATAATGACGAACAGCCGCAGACCGGGCTGACGAATCAGGCGGAAACCTTCACCCAGATAGCCCAGTCCACGAAAAAAATTACCCTTGAGCATCGCTGGCAGGACCTCCGCTTCCATGACAATGACGGGGCGCAAAGCATATCATGTTGACAACATTCCCACAGCCCGAGAGCACTCAGGGACTTCCCCGATGGATACACTGAAACAACAACTCACCAGTCTGCTGCAGTACCGGCCCCTTTGGCGGGCAGCCTTTGTGATTTCCGTGCTCGCCATCGGGTTTCTTGCAACATTCCCTCCTCTTCAAGCGACAAGATAAACCACCTGGTCGCCTTCCTTGAGTTGACCATCCTGACACGACTGGCCTGGCCGGAACTGCGGGCAATCTGGTTTGTACCGGCGCTCCTCGGCTTTGGTCTGGGCATCGAAATCATCCAGGCAAATCTGCCCTACCGCGAATTTTCTCTGGCAGACCTGGCTGCCGATGGCGCAGGCATCGCACTTGGACTCCTCCCCTGGCCGGGTCTTCGCAGGCTGGGAAAACCGGATTTGCGAAATTCGCCAGGATCTTTGTAAGAGATTTCTCACAAGAGCGTGAGATCTTGCAGTGATATCACGTGCGCAGTGGTGCGAATATGCCCTTAGTAAAAACCTAACCCGTTGATAACCATATTTTATTGGATACGACCTCGCTGAGCTCGCCCCCACCCCGTGCAGAGTTCACGCGTTTGTCAGAATTCAATTGGTATAGTGTTTACATCAAGGATGACAGGGAAAAGGACGACGCACTGGATGCACCCCGGCAAGGAATGCAGGGAGAGGTAAGGACACAAGGACGCCTCGCTTAAGGGATAACTATTCGGATAGCCGGCTCGGATGCCGGCACCACGGAGTGGCTCAAGGATCTCGCAACACGGCTGTTGCCCAATGCGCACGGATGCGCCGACCTGTTCCGAGAAAGGGTAACCGACTGGTTGCCCTTTATTTTTTATACGCTTCCTGCTGCACCCCGTTATCTGGCGACGCCTTCGGCCAGATAGATGCGCACCTTATTGAACTCCTCGAATTCGTGAAGATCTGGCCAGGTCCGGGCCTCAATCGTTGTCTGTCTGTGATAGGCAGTGTCACCCAACACTTTCATTCGTGAATCCGCCAGAAGCACTCTAGGTGCCGCTTCTCGAAAAACGCCGAGCAACGGTCGGTTTTCCGGGTCGTAGAGCACATCCGCCGCTGTCACGACATCCAGTTCCTCCGGGCGATCTGCCCAGTCCCGGCAGAGGCCAATCGAGACGCCGTTAAGAGCAGCATTGGCACTGGCTGCGTCCAGCGCTGCCGGATCAATATCACAGGCGATGGCTTCACGGGCGCCAGCCATCGCCGCAGCCACTGCCACTATCCCGGAACCAGAACCAAAATCGAGAACCCGCTTGCCTTCGACCCAGCCGGGGTTGTCCAGAATCCAGCTGGCAAGCACCTGACCGCTGGCCCAGCAGAACGACCAGTAGGCAGGTTCGGCAACCACCGCCTGGGCTTCTTCGTGGGACAGGGGCCCCTCAAGAACGGTCGGGTCAAAAAGATAAAGCGCGATGCGCTCACAGCCAGCGGGACGGGACACGGCAACCCGGCCACGGGCCAGCGTTTTGCGAAGATGCGCATTCAGACAGTCGGCTGACATGGGCTATCCAACCTCAGGTTTTAAGAAGGCGACATTGTACCCATGACAGGGACCGGAAACAGGGCGCGACAAGCAGAAAGCCCCCGTTTCCGCTATACTGCCGCCTCCATCTGACAACTGGTTTACCGCTGAAATGGCAAGCAGACCCGACACCGACGACTACCTTTCCCTGTTCCTGAATGACGTACCACTGATGGACGTCCGGGCACCGGTGGAGTTCAGCCGCGGCAGTTTTCCGAACACGGAGAACGCGCCCCTGATGAACGATGAGGAGCGCCACCGGGTCGGCATCTGTTACAAGGAAAAAGGCCAGGACAAGGCCATCGAGCTGGGCCATCAATTGGTGTCCGGTGACATCAAGGCCCAGCGCATCGAAGCCTGGAAGCGCTTTGTTGCCGGGCATCCCGAAGGTTATCTGTTCTGCTTCAGGGGCGGCCTGCGGTCCCGGCTTACCCAACAGTGGATACGGGACGCCGGCATTGACTACCCGCTGGTCAAAGGCGGCTACAAGGCGCTGCGCCGGTTCCTGATCGACAGCCTCGAAGCACAGGTCAAATCTGGTGAATTCCGGATTCTCAGTGGTCGCACCGGCACCGGTAAGACACGGGTTCTACAACAGCTGCCGAACCCGGTGGATCTAGAAGGCCTGGCCAACCACCGGGGGTCCAGTTTCGGGCGCCAGGTGACCCCCCAACCTTCACAGATCGATTTCGAAAACAGGCTGGCCGTGGCCATGCTCAAGGCCCACCACCTCAAGGGCGGCCCGATCTACCTGGAAGATGAGAGCCGGCTGGTGGGGCGATGCGCCCTGCCCGAATCCCTTAAAAACCGCATGGCGGAGTCGCCACTACTGATTCTCGAACAACCCATGGAAGAGCGCATTGGCATCATCCGGGAGGACTATGTCGAGGGCATGTTTGCGGATTACGTGAACCGCGACGGAACCGAAGCTGGCTGGCTGAACTTCCGGGACTATCTGCTGCCATCGATCGCATCCGCAAGCGCCTGGGTGGTGAACGTCACAGGAAACTGCGAGGCCTGATGGAAGAGGCGCTGCTGCAGCAGGAAACCACCGGACGGACTGGCACCCATGACGCCTGGATTGAGGCACTGCTGAAGGACTATTACGACCCCATGTACGACTACCAATTGGGCCAAAAGGAAGGCCGGATTCTGGTCCGCGGGGGCCCAAAAACCATTCTCCAATGGGCCAGCGAGCGCTCAATTGCGTAAGCGACTGAATGAACATTTTTTCCTGCGACACACATCTCTGACATTTGTCTGCTATATACAGAAGTAGACGAATCACGTTGTTGCAAGATTTTGTCCGTTAATCCAATACTTATGAAAAATACCAACGAACAAGGAGTCCATTATGGAAGATCTCTTCGGCGCTGAGGGAGGCGCCTCGGAACTCATGAATCAGGCCACAGCTCTGGTCATGACCTACGCACCCAAGGTCGTTCTGGCCATTGTCACTCTGATTGTGGGTATGTGGCTGATCAACCGGTTTGTCGGTGTTCTCGACAACAAGCTGGGCAAGAAAGACCCTACCCTAAACAAGTTTCTCTGCGGCCTGATCGGAGCAATTCTCAAGATTCTGCTTCTGATCTCTGTCGCCTCCATGGTCGGCATTGCCCCCCCCTCCTTCTTTTGCTGGCGGCGTGCTGATCCTGATCTTCAAGCCTTTCAAGGTTGGCGACGCAATTGATGCCCAGGGCTACCTTGGCTCCGTCCGGGAAATCTCCATCCTTTACACCATTGTCGATACCTTCGATAACCGCCGGATCGTGATCCCGAATGGACAACTGGCCAACGCCAGCCTGACCAACCTGAGCGCCTATGAAACCCGTCGTTGCGACATGAGCTTTGGCATCGGCTACGGCGATGACATCGACAAGGCCAAGGCCGTGTGCAAGCGCCTCATCGAAGAAGACGATCGCGCACTGAAGGACCCCGCCCCTCTGATCGTGGTTGGCGCCCTCGGCGAAAGCTCCGTCGACCTGACGGTTCGGGCATGGACCAAGTCCGCTGATCTGTGGCCCTTCTACTGGGACATGCACGAGAAAGTGAAGAAAGCGTTCGACGCCGAGGGCATCAGCATTCCGTTCCCTCAGCGCGATGTGCATATGATCAAATCCGACTGAGATTCGCGATCGGTTTCTCATTGATACATCCGGTTACTCGCAAACTGCGTAACCTCGACTAAGCTGACCATTAATGGCGGGGTTTAGCGACCCCGCCAAGCCATCGGGGCCAGGCAATCTGATCCACACGGGCTCCGGAACGCTGTCATTGCTGGTAGGAGGTTGTCACTATGCCGGTACAGCAGTTGAAGGAATTCCTCGATGAGGCAGGTGTCGAGTACATGTGCCTCTCTCACCCCCCTGCGTATACCGCCCAGGAACTGGCCCACCACGTAAAAATCGCCGGCGACCGCGTCGTTAAAACGGTCATCATCGAGCTTGATGGCAAAATGGCGATGTTGGTAATGCCGGCGACCTGGCGAATCCGCTGGGACAGGCTATCCCGTATTCTGGACACCGACTTTATTGATCTTGCGGACGAACAGGAATTCAAAGACCGCTTCCCGGATTGCGAAGTGGGCGCCATGCCGCCCTTTGGCAACCTGTTCGGTATGACCGTTTACTGCGCGGAAGCACTGACCGAACAGCCGGAACTGGCCTTTGCCGCTGGCAGCCACAGCGAATCGGTCCACATGAAAACTGCCGATTTTATTAACCTTGTGCAACCGATGGTACTGAACCAGGGCTTCAATAAACCGGGGGCCCAGAAGCCCGCCTGGCTGGTCAAAGGCCGTCGCCGGCCAGAGGAGGCTGACAAGCAGCGGGTATCAGGCATGGTCGGGTATTGAGGCTTTTTCTGCCGGCTTGATCCCGGTCTCTTGTCTGGCTGCCGCCATCGCGTAAACTTGGGGCATCAGACAGGAAACCTATATGACTCAAGCCTTTGATATTGTGGTAGTTGGCGCCGGTATGGTCGGTGCCGCACTGGCCACTGGCCTCGGCCAGAATGGTTTCAGTGTTGCACTCATTGATCGGTCTCCGCCGCCCGCCTTTAGTCCAGACACCGCCCCGGACATCCGGGTTTCTGCGCTTAGCGCCGGCAGCGAGCGCTATCTTCAGAGCCTCGGCGCCTGGGACCACATCCTTGGAATGCGCGCAACGCCTTACAAGCGACTGGCCGTCTGGGATGAAACCCGCTTTCCGCTACAGAATCTCGTGCCCCGGAAACTGGCCGAAGTCCAATTCGACGCCACCGAACTGGGCGCACACCACCTGGGACACATCGTCGAGAACTCGGTCACCCAGCAGGCACTCTGGCAAACCGCCGACGCTTGCCCCCATGTGACGTTGTTCCACGGCCATGGTGTTGCCTCCCTGGCACAGTCCGGTGATACGGCGACTGTTACTCTGGACGATGGCCGCGAGCTACTCGCAAGTCTGGTAGTCGGTTGCGATGGCGCCCAGTCCCGAATCCGAGACCTCGCCGGCATCGGAACCAACCGTAACCAGTATGACCAGCAGGCCATGGTCATCTCCGTGCGTTATCAGGGGCCGGTTGAAGACATTACCTGGCAGGGCTTTCATCCCTCGGGGCCCCGAGCCTTCCTGCCATTGCACAGTGCCGGCCCGGAGCATGCCGGCGAAAGCTGGGGTTCCCTGGTCTGGTACGATTCACCCGAGGAACTCGCTCGCCTGAAATCGCTGGACGACAGCACCGTGATGAGCGAAATCCAGTCATCATTTCCCGCGAGCCTGCCACTGCTGACCCACATCGACAGCAAGGCCTCGTTCCCCATCGCCCGGCAACATGCCAAACAATACCATTCCGGGCGCGTGGTTCTGGCCGGCGATTCCGCCCACACCATCAACCCCCTGGCCGGCCAGGGCGTGAACCTGGGCTTCCAGGATGCCCAAGCCCTGCAGTCCGCCCTCAAGGAAGCCAAGCGGGCGGGCGATGATCTGGCGGACCCGAAGTGGCTTACCCTGTATGAACAACAACGCCGGCCGGCGAACCGCCGAATGATGCTGACCATGGATCTGTTCTACCATCTGTTCAGCAACCGGATTCCGCCGGTCCATCTGCTGCGCAACCTGGGCCTGGGCGCCGCCCGCGCCCTGCCCTTCGCCCGCAACCGGGTGGCCCGCTACGCCATGGGCATCGACGAGGAACTGCCGGCCGTAATCAGGCAGATAACTTCCCGGATTCCGGGCCTGAATCAGCTTTAACACCGAACAACAATCCCAAGGACAACCCAGAAGGAGTCACCATGTCAGAGACGATTTTCACCAAGATCATTAACCGCGAGATCCCCGCGGACATCCTCTACGAAGACGACCTCGCCCTGGCGTTCAGTGACATCAACCCGCAGGCGCCGGTCCATTTTCTGGTCATCCCCAAGAAAGCCATCGCCACCATCAACGACATCACCGAAGACGATCGGGAACTGGTGGGGCATCTTTATCTGGTGGCAGCGAAGATTGCCAAGGAGAAGGGGTTTGCCGACGATGGCTACCGGGTTGTCATGAACTGCGGGGAGAACTCAGGGCAGACCGTGTTCCACATTCACCTGCACGTTCTTGCCGGAAAGCCGCTGGGCTGGCCTCCGTATACCGATAAGATGAAGCAGGGCTGATTGCTTTAGGCTTGGGTGCCGGCAAGCGGTCCGGTAATGCTGTTTGGGACACGCTCAAGGCATCCATGCGCGCTTAGCTTTCGCCATGGATGGCGAAAGCCAAGCGACCAGGGACGGCTCGAGCGTGTCCCGGAAAGCCGCACCGCACGGCGGCCCTCCTCCCAAGCCGGATAAATCAGCGGCCGACTACCTTCTCAGCTTCCTCCACCGGCGTATGACGAACGTCCTCGCCTTTGACCATGAAGATCACGTTCTCGGCGATGTTGCACGCATGGTCACCCACCCGCTCCAGGGCACGAAGCACCCACATCACGGACATGCACCGTGAGATATTGCGGGTATCTTCCATCATGAACGTCAGCAGGGTGCGCGCCGCGGCCTGATATTCCTCGTCGACGCGCTTGTCTTCCTTCATGATCCGCAGGGCCTGCTCGGAATCCAGGCGGGCAAAAGCGTCGAGGGCATCGTGGAGCATGCTGAGCACGTGGGTGCCGATGTGGCGCACTTCCACGTAGCCGCGTGGCGCCTGGCCTTCTTCCTGCAGCTTGATGGCCAGCTTCGCAATCTTCTTGGCTTCGTCGCCCACCCGCTCCAGATCGGCAACCATCTTGATGACCGAGATCACCAGTCGCAGATCCCGTGCCGTCGGCTGCCGACGGGCGATGATCAGAGTGGCTTCCTCGTCGATCTCCACTTCCATCTTGTCGACTTTCTTGTCGTTGGCGCGGATTTCGTCGGCCATGTGACCGTCACCATCCACCAATGCCTGAATGGCATTCTCGACCTGGGCTTCTACCATCCCACCCATTTTCAGGAACTCGGTCTTGAGCTCCATCAGTTCGTTGTTGAACTTGTGGGAGATGTGATCCCCGTAAACGTCGTCCTTCTTCGTAGGCATACTGTTCTTCTCCAAAATTCCTCAGGTCCGGAATCAGCCGAAACGGCCGGTGATGTAGGACTCGGTCAGTTCGTGTTCCGGGGAGGTGAATACCTTGTTGGTCTCGTTCACTTCCACCAGGTGCCCCAGGTGGAAATAGGCTGTACGGTGGGATACCCGGGCCGCCTGCTGCATCGAGTGGGTAACGATAACGATCGTGTAGCTCTCAGACAGCTCGGCAATCAATTCTTCCACTTTCGCCGTGGCAATAGGGTCCAGCGCCGAACAGGGCTCATCCATCAGAACCACTTCCGGGCTGACAGCAATGGCGCGCGCAATGCACAGACGCTGCTGCTGACCGCCGGACATGCCGGTTGCGTTGGCGTCCAGGCGATCCTTTACCTCATCCCAAAGGCCGGCCTTGCGCAGGCTGGTTTCCACAATTTCGTCCAGATCGGATTTGCGATTGGCCAGACCGTGAATTCGGGGGCCGTATGCCACGTTGTCGTAGATGGACTTGGGGAACGGGTTGGGCTTCTGGAAAACCATGCCGACCCGGGCCCGCAGCTCAACGACATCCCGTTTGGGATCGTAGATGTCGTGGTCGTCCAGTTTCAGGGAGCCCTTTACACGACAGATATCGATACTGTCGTTCATTCGGTTCAGGCACCGCAGGAAGGTGGATTTACCGCAACCCGACGGACCGATAAAGGCAATGACCTCGTTACGGCCAATGTCGAGGCTGATTTTTTTGATGGCGGGAGAATCGCCGTAGAATACCTCGACATCCCGAAGCTTGAACTTTGGGTCGTCCGAGAACGGCTTCCCGACGGTTTTCCCTTCCTCAATGATGGTTTCAGCGGGTTTGGATTCCTGAACTGGCACGGCGACCTCATCCGGTTGGGAAACTTCACTGGCAATGGTTGTATTCACACTATTCATCTTGATTCTCCTTACCACCGGCGCTCAAGGCGTTTGCGCATCCAGATGGCCAATGCATTCATGCTGATCAGGAAGGTCAACAGCACCATGATGGCTGCCGACGCACGTTCAATAAAGGCTAGTTCCGGGCTGCCGGCCCACAGGAAGACTTGTACGGGCAGAACGGTGGCCGAATCAAAGAAGCCGTCGGGCACATCCACAATAAAGGCCACCATGCCGATCAGCAGCAACGGTGCGGTTTCACCCAGAGCCTGGGCCATCCCGATGATGGAACCGGTAAGCATTCCAGGCATGGCCAGCGGCAGCA